>Ga0310123_10003414_pt1 | contig 12328 bp, 8 predicted proteins | sample CB6_AW_1057_MG_FD_203505 | JGI IMG/M metagenome (GOLD analysis project Ga0310123, IMG submission 203505) | Marine microbial communities from Western Arctic Ocean, Canada - CB6_AW_1057 | ecosystem: Environmental > Aquatic > Marine > Oceanic | place: Canada: Western Arctic Ocean | collected... | reverse complement strand
TGGCCTGGGAGGATCATCATAAGGTATAAATTTTACTCGGGGTCCTTCTGGCGGCGGCGGTGCGTCCCACGCCTCAAAACTCCCCAGGTCTGTTTCTTCAATGGTTAAATCGTCTGCTAAATCTTCATCTTCTGATTCAATCGGAACAGAGGGACGTGCTGGTGGCGGCGGCAAATCTAACTGCTGGGTTTGCGGAATATCTATCTGTTCAATAATAATTTGATTGGCTTCATCTAATACAAAAATATCAAAATTTCGAGGGATAAATAAAAACCCAAATGTTATTAACAATACACCAGCCAGTCCTGCAATACGTATTGTAACCGGATAATTGAATCTTAATGCTGGTAGATATTTATCCATACTTTATTCAACTGCTGTTTTAGTTGAATAGTTCAATTTTAAAGCGTCTGCTTTTCTAAGTTCATTATGAATATTTGATATCAACCCCATTTTTGCAGATTTATCAGCTTTTAACGAAACAGTTAACAAAGGATCCGCAGCACGTATATCATACATCACATGGCGCACATTCTCAACACTGTGTAGTTTATCCTGAATCGAAATCAGGCCTTCTTTTGAAATCCAGATATGGGACGTATGCCGTTTTGATTTAAGCTTTTCAATCCGCTTCGCCTTAGGGAGCTCCACGGGAAGACCGGAATATTCTCGGAGAACAGTTGTGACCATGAAAAAGATCAGTAACATAAAAATGATATCAGGCATTGACGCAGTTGGAATATCACTTGATACCTTCGTTCTTCGATGGGCCTTCATTAATCAATTTCCGCTATGGAAATACGCTTGGCATTAGCCATTTTGAGCTGATCCATTACTGCTATATAATCACTATACTTTGTTTTTTCATGAGCTTTCACAGAAATGATCAGCTTGTCGTTTTCAGCAATCTTGCGCCGAATTTTTTTGCTGATATCTTTTGTTTTTATCGATTCACCACCTAGCAGAACATTGCCACTGGAATTAATTAGACAATTAAGAATATTGTCTTTTTTAATCTCTATTTCTTCCCCTTCAGCAGGTAGAACAATACCCAAGCCTTTGTCCATATCAATCGTAGTGGTCACTAGAAAAAATATGAGCAGTAAAAAGGCAATATCCGCCATGGAGGCCGTGGGAATTTCCCCGCGTTTAAAGCGGCGTTTCTTTTTCATCGGTGCGGTGTATTATTTTTTATTTGTTTCCATCTCATAGAGATGGTCAACGAGCTGTATGGACTGTTCTTCCATTTCTAAAACCAGTTTGTCAATACGTGATACAAATATATTTTGGAAAATTTGAATGATCATCGCCACGATCAATCCAAAAGCAGTTGTTAATAGCGCTTGTGAAATACCACCCGCTACAACAGCCGGTGAAATATCATCAGCTGCCGCAATAGCATCAAAAGCATTGACCATACCAGCAACTGTACCGGTAAATCCGAGCATGGGTGCAATGGTAATCACTGCATTCAGCCAGATCATGTTTTTTTCCAGAAAAGACACTTCCAACGATCCCGCGTTTTGGATAGCCTTTTCCACCTCACTGATACCACGGTGGACCCGGGAAAGTCCAGCGTGAAAAATTTCAGCAACTGGACCGTTTGTTTTTTCACATAATTCGAGCGTTTCTTTTACACCCTTGCTGTCCAATGTACTGTTTACATCATCAAAAAACTTTTGGGCGTTTATTGATGACATGATCAGGGCATAAAAGCGTTCCCCTACAAATGCAAGACCGAAAGCAAGTGACAGAAGAATGGGCCACATGAAAGGACCACCGTTTACGAAATATTCGACTAGCATCTAGTCCTCCGTTGTTCTATTTATTGTTTATTTTCCTCGGAAAAATTGACGCTGAAATTATTAATTCTGATAGGGAATGTCAATAAATCCAATTTTTTTAATTTACTGTGAATTTTTGATAAATTTAGCGGCTTCATTAAAATAATTTAAAGCGCTCATAACCTGATTATCATAATGTAAACGAATGCCAATTGCTTCATCTTTACCCCAATGAGCGCTGGCAATTTCAGATTTTAACATATTTAAAATATAATCTTTATCCGTTTCCAATTCGTCCGGATTTAGTTCAATTTCTTCATTTTCTGCATAATCTAAAAACACGTGAAAGTCACTTTCATCAAGTTTCCAGTAGGACTTGAAATTTTCATATGTATTAAACTCATCGCGGTGATTAATGGCATAATTCGATCCCCAATTGAAAAAAGGACGTTTTATATGAGTAAGCAATCTTTGTGTGTTTTTTTGAAGTTTCAAGTCATAGGCAATGTATTGATCAGGCGTGATTCCGCCTCCACCATAAACAATCCTGCCTGATCGTGTTTTATATTTTGGTCTTAGTTCCTTTAAAGAATCCAAGACAGTTTCACGATTTTCAATATATAGGTCTTTATAATAATCCCTTGTATCGCCATTAGAATATGGCCGTTGAATAAGACGACCGCTGGGTGTGTAATAACGGGCAATGGTGACGCGGATAGCTGAGCCATCATTTAATGGTAATTGTCGTTGGACCAGGCCTTTACCAAAGCTGGTTTCGCCCAATACGAGACCCCTGTCAAGATCTTGAACAGCACCAGCCACGATTTCACTGGCACTGGCAGAACCTCGGTTTATCAAAACAATGAGCGGGTAGTCCTCGCGTCCCTGCGCGGGATCTGCAATAAACACTTGTTCCATTTTTTGACTTTTTCCCTTAGTAAAAACAAGAGTGTCTTCCCGAGCGATAAACAAGTTACTGATAGCTGCGGCCTGTTCCAGGAAACCACCGCTGTTATTACGTAGATCCAAAACAAGCTTTTTCATGCCTTGGGCTTCAAGCTGATTGAATGACGTGCGGACTTCTTCATCTGTTGCTGCAGAAAACCGTGTAAGCCAGATATAACCAGTTTCATTGTCCAGCATTAAAGCTGCTCGTACGCTATAAATAGGAATATCATCCCGTATAATTATTATGTCGAACTTATCACCCCCCAATCGTCTTATGGTGATTTCAACACTTGTTCCTTTAGGGCCGCGTAGCTTTTTGAAAACATCTTTTTTGGTGATTTCATAGGCATCTTCACCATTGATAGCAATAATCTGATCGCCCGGCATAAGCCCTGCCCGTTCGGAGGGACTGTCGGCAACAGGAGATATAACGGTAATATAGCCGTTCAAAATGTCGAATTCAATTCCAATCCCCTGGAAAGAACCTCGAAAAAGTTCATCAATTTCTTCCTGCTGTTTAGTGGAGATATAAATTGAATGAGGATCCAATTGTTTAAATATACCCTGAAATGCTCCTTCCATCAGTTCATCCATATCTACATCTTCGAAATAAAATTGATTGATATAATATAGAATCTGGTTCATAATCTTGAATTTACCTTCAATAGCGCTGTAAGGATTTTTGGAATACAGGACTTGAGAAAGAGGGATTATAGCAAACAGTGCAACACTTATTATAGTAAGCGCGAAAGGAACCCGGCGAAATTTTTTCTTATTTTTCATTGGTTTAATTTATAGAAAAAGGGTACGAAAATAGCCTGAAACTATAGGCCAAAATAAAACATGGTACGTATAGTTAATCCCTGTAATGACGATTTTGGGGAGTCTGCAATCGGTTTACGATCATTTAAATACCATTCTCCCGGCCCGATTGTTCCCTGATTGTATCCAAGACTCAGGCGCAATCCCATACGATCCATGATTTGCCATTTAACCGCAATATATGGTTGAAAATTGAAGAATGTACCACTGAGGTCCGTCAAACCACCATAACCGATTACAGGTGCAAGCACTGTCCCCTGCATACTAGAAATGATGGAATCTGCCTCAGTGGGCGTATAAGAAGAATCAACATTGTAATAAACAACGCCATTTGCAACTGTACCATACATGTTTGCAAACAAGTTATTCCACTGCGCATCGCCAGCGTGCTGGTCAATGCTGACATTGATTCGTCCAACTCCCATCAAGGCACCCCCAGAAATTTCCAGATCTCTGAAAACAGGTACAACATACTCTAATATGATAGCCCCAAGAGTAAATGAAAACTTGGCGGAAACAGTTGGTCTAAAACTGCCCTCATATTGCACTATTTTATCACTATTTGGATCAAGAATGGATGTTGGCAGCTGAATTCCTAAAGAATCATTTGTTTCCTGATAAAAATAAACGTCCATGATATTGCTGATCCTAGATGAGCCAAGTCCGGCGTAACCGCCGAGCCGCCAACGCCCGGCAATATGGGTAAACCCCTCACCTCCGTGAACAATAAAAGGATTATCAAAATTACTCGTGTTTAATCCCAGGGAGGACATCATTGAGGCTCCAGGAATTGAATCTAAAGTGATATACATTGGGCTGTACCCAATGCCGCCGCCAAAATAGTCTTGGATGGGATATAGATCGCTCTGAGCTTTTAATAATAATGGAAGTAATTGTAGTATGAAGAATGCTTTTTTTAGCATTGTTATCCTATGGTACTTATGCAATACATTTTTTAATTTATGTTTCCCAACTTCAATTTTAGAAGGAAAATATTGCGGCGAATTTAGACAATTCTATAGGTAAAACGGGCCCTTTTCCTTGTATTTTTCGAGAGGGAAAGTCTATATTCCTTTTCAGAAAAAAATAATGGAACTTCAATTAAATGGTGTTTTGTTTTACGTTGTAACTTACTCACCGTCCAATAGTTGTTTCGAGTTATAGATAAACGGTTACTTAATGAGACAAAAAAAATGGTGTGTTTATGCAGTGTTACTGCACATAACAATCCACGCGGAACAAATGAATATTAACGGACCATTTGATCTCAACGGCAATGGTCTGGATGAAGTGCTTTTATTTACAGAAAGTCAACTGCGATTTGTAGAAATTCAAAACAATGGTTCACATATGGTGCTATGGGAGTTAACACCTGAAAATTATGCAATAAAGGATGCTATTGTTTATGATTTAACCAGCGATGGTATAATTGATCTAATCATTGTGGCTGATTTCTTACCCGGAGAGCGTAGCGATGGGAATAAATGGCTGCATCTTTACACTTGGACAGATTCGCTTTTTGTTCCACAAACAATCTCTATTGATAATGGGGAGGTATTGCATCCAAACAATTGTGACGTAGATCAACAATCGGGAATTTTATCTATAGCAGTCGGGAGTCCTTTTCGGGCAGCAGTTTTATTACAGACAGTTAAACAAGAGAAAAACCTAATGGCTAATATTGTAAATATTGAATTACCAGATATATTGCATAATGGATTCGGTCAGGTGTTTTCCAGTTTTATGAATTTAGCGGGAGAATCGCACTTGGCAGTTTTTAGTCCCGAAAATGATGTATTAAAAACGGCATTGTTTCGCGCTGACGAAATACCAGTAGTTGTAGTTGAAAATTTATTTCCTCTGAATGGGGCGCGTAATTTAATTGGTTCAGCAATCAAAAAAACAGATCTAGATGATAATCAACAAGAAGAACTGCAACTGCCTTTTGCCAATGGAAAAGTATTGACATTGGCGTTTGTTGACAGTGTACTTGTGCTTACTGAAAGTAAATTCAGCGGGCAGAATATTTTTGTTCTTCCGGACAGCACCAGCGAAGAATCAATTAATTCGGTTATTTCATCTCGAGCTGAATCTAGACTTTATGATCTATTTGATTCAAAGAAGCTGGACTCTTTAATCGTGATGGTTCCGGATGACACTTTGAGATTGGGTGACACACTCAATTATAGAGCAGCCATGGATACAACTACAGGTTTTTATAGTTTTCACTGGTTGTCACAACCTGCAGACAGTGCCTATTTTGATCCAACCACAGGAAATATTACCTGGATTCCAACACGAGAAGATCTAGGTGTGCATGAATTCAAATTTTATGCAGAAAAACGATTGAATGAAGAGCTGATTTCAGATGAAGACGATCTAGGAGATCGTCATAGAATACTGCCTGTATTGGAGGAAACAGAGCAGTCATATGCTGTAATTGTAATTGATACTGTAAAGCCGCCTGTTATCTATATACCTGCTCCGTATGAACCATACATGGTTTCTGTTTATACACCAAGTAAAACAGAAGGAAATGAACGTTTTATTTTTGATGGCGTCCCTTCATTTGATGTAAAGGTCAGTGAACTTGATATTCCTAATAATCCTTCAACTTTTCATATTATTTCCGCCAATCTTGGCAATATTACCAAAGATAAACGTGTCGATTTTACATATTCATCAAGCAGGGATAGTATTGCAAATATTATTACACTTACCATAGATTATGATTTCACAGAAAATGTTATTTATGCAAGCGTTGAACCACCCGTGGATGCAGAAACCCGCACTTTAAACCCAACAGATTGGCGATCCGAATTACATCACTATCCCGCATATCATTTTAAAGGATTCCCCGAATCCCTGCGTCTTGGAGAAACTGAAAATGGCATCTCATTATTTGACAGTGATAATGAGCGTAAACCCAAAAAATATGCCTATATTTCTATATCCTCTCCCCTGATGGACAACAGGCACAGGTTGTCTATAAACATGACAGAAATTGAATTATGGAATATTAAAGGGAATATAACCATTGACAGTACTGGTAATAAAAAAGCCAACACCACAATTATTTTTTCCGGTGAATTTGATCTTCAAAATATAACAGCTGAAATGGATACTGCTGAAAACATGACCAAGCGAGCAATGGAATTACAATATAGAATTCTGGAATATTTGGGTGTTGATAGTGTTGCAGTAGATACGACAGGAGCAGAAAATTGATGAAACGGATCATCATAGTGCTATCATTAATTTTCAGTGTAATAATTGGGAAAGACCTACAGATTATTCACATGGAAGGAACTTTTGATCTTGATAATGATGGGCTTATTGAGTTTGCCTCTATAGAAGTAGGCAGAGAAAACGGACACCACATTTCAATGATCCGTTATTATGAGATTGATGGTGATGGCTATCAACAGTTGAACTGGGAATTAGCTGCTCCAGATGGTTTATTGGGAAATTTTGTGAATTTAAAAATAGGCGACCTAGACGGTAATGGTATTCCAGAACTTATTACAATCATGAACCTCACCGATGAAAATGAAGAACACATTTTGCATCCCATTGTTTATTATTATCCTTGGGATGGTAAAGGCTTCAGCGAAACTCCAGCTAGTACGCTAAATTTATCTGAACGGAACACATTCCTGCGTTGCCATAATTTTGAATTATTGGATCGGGATAATGATAATGATCAGGAATTATTGGTTTCATTGGGTAGTCCAGTCCGAGGACTGGCTATTGTAGATGTTAATAGTGTTGGCGAATTAATAATAACAACGCGATTAGAACCAGAATCTATGCGTTTTGGTTCTGGATTTGTTTATGCTGGAGTTGTTGATTGGAATCGTGACGGTTATGATGATATCATAAGTTTCAGTCCTGAAGGCAATGTGATGAAAGCACAGCCTTTTATGAATATCAATGGCTCATTTCAACAAAGAGCAGCAACCCACACAACCATTGCAGGAATGAATGGGTTTATCAATCGTTCAGTAACAATAACGGACTGGGATGCGGATGGATTTTTAGATGTAATAACCCCTTTCCAAAGTGGTCATTTAATTGCTTTAACTCTATCGGAAGCTGGTATCGATATTGATAATATACCAAATGAAGCAGGTCCATTATCTGATGTACAGATAGGAGATTTTGACCACGACACCTATAAAGATTTCTTACTTGTTTCTGGCGAAATGAACATGATGACCATTTCATTTGGCGCTGCAACTCCCGCAGAAAAAAGTGAAAATTATTTTACACTAACCGTTGATACAGTCGATATTCAAATTTTCTCAGCTATTCCAATTATAAAACAGGGCAAATACATTGGTACGACAATTGCTGCCGGTTGGGACGGCGATGAAACATCCGTCTTTCTCACAGACCTGGGCTTACCGCCACCTATTGATAAACCGGCTATACGGGATACGTTAGTCAAACCCATAGATTTATTGGATATATTTCCGGAAATCGCCGGCCTTGATATTGGCACATTGGTCCCTGGAACCAAACCGTTAAAATCGCTGGGCCAGACCTTGCCAAAAGGAGTACTGCCACGCCACGTACTACCCGTTGATCAATTATTTGTGTATTCAATTCCAGAAGATGAAGCGCGCCAGTTTTACAGTTTTCGCTGGTTGCGACCGCCTCCAAAAGGTATGTTTTTTCATTACGAATCACGTTCCATTCAATGGGTTCCGGACGGTACACAACTAGGCGCGTATAAATTAGCGTATCATGTGGAAATGAAAGCCGGGGAAACAATTAAGCTTGAATCTGAAGACGAAGAAACTCTACTCACGTATAAAGTAGTACCACATCTGGAAGGGTACGATGATCGTCTCTGGATTTATGTAAATGATGTACCGGAATTCATTTCTGAGCTGGAAGACGCTGAATTTGTGGTCAATTCCTTGTTCACATATCAACCGGTAGTAGATGATAAAAATCATGACGCAAAGTTGCAATTTATTTTGGAAACAGCTCCAGATGGAATGGAGATAGACTCCAGCGGAACCTTATACTGGCAAACGGACAGCAGTCATGTAAATATTTATGATGTACTTATTGTAGCATCGGACGGCTTTGATCGCGCTGTGCAGGAATTCCGACTTTTTGCCCGCGCTGGTGTAACAATCTTGTCTGAACCTGATTCCATCATTCGCGTGGATGAATTATTCATATACCAAGTAGATGTCTGGCGCCAGGATATGGATCAGGAATTGACGTATGAAATGCTGTATAAACCTGAAGGCATGACGTTATCTGAATCGGGATTAGTCGAATGGACGCCTGCAGTTACCCAAATTGATTCTCAAAATTTTGCCATTGTAGCCAATTATGGCGTAGCGGCTGATACACAAGAGGTTACATTCTTTGTCAATCACCCTCCGGTTATTGATCGTGCTCCGCCACCCATGAATAAGGTCAACTTGGGATATGTATGGGATTTTCAGCTGGAAGTAACGGACCCGAATGTAAATGATGCGTTAACCTACACCGCAGTGGAAATGCCTGAAGGAATGCGCATGGATCCCTTTACTGGACGTTTACGCTGGGAACCGACAAGGGATGAACTGGACTTTGGCCATTTAAAGATTGAGGTTGATGATGGCAAAGATATTAGAACCGTAGAAGCTGATTTTTTTATCAATGCACCCATTAGACTTGTTTCTATTCCTGTGATGAAAGCTACAGTCGGCCAGCAGTATAAATATAAAATTATGACGACTGATTTGAATCACGGGTCGCTGTTGCCTTATGGACATATTGTGAAGTTGGACGATATTGAAAAAGCTCGGATTTATGCTGTAAATATTGCCGATGATGTGTATCGTGAAAACATTGACCGCTACATCGGCGATTGGAATGCAGCGGATGTTATTTATTTAACCAGCCAGGGCGATATGGAATCGGATGAATTCAGCCGTTTGAATTTGAAGCGTTATGTCCATTCAATCTTTTGGGAAGATGATAGGCTGCATGTTGTTGTTGAGGAAAAAGACGATCGATCAGTAAGTGTAAAAGATGTTCTGTGGGAATTTTTTCAGGGTTCTAAAGGTAAACCTCCTAGGGTCATCGTAGAACGCAAGAGCGCCAACCGTTATACATTAGAAGAATTCCCAGATGGTATGGAAGTGGATGAATTTACCGGTACGCTGCTTTGGACACCAGGCAAAGATCAATACGATACCTATCCTATCAAATTGGTTGTGTCTGATGGCTATACCAAAGATGAACAATCATTTGATTTGTATGTGAATCATCCTGCGACGATTGTTTCGCAAGCTCCTAAAGCGGCTCTTGTTGAAGAAATGTATAAATATCAAATTCAAGTTGAGGATAAAAATAAAGATGCTGAACTTCATTATGAACTTGTCAAAGGACCCCAGGGCATGCAGCTGTCTAATACAGGAAAACTTGTTTGGATTCCGAAAGCATCACAAATGAATAAACATGTATTTGAAGTCAAGGTCTCTGACGGCTACCATGAAGATACCCAAACCGGAAGGGTGTTCGTCAATATTCCGCCATCTATTATTTCCAAACCTAAACCCGTCAGCTTAACAGGTTATGAATACCGTTATCGAGTTGTTGCCGAAGACCTGAACGATGATAAAATTTCTTTCCGTTCCATTAGGCTTCCCAAATATGCTTCCTTCAATAAAAAAACAGGCCAGTTTAAATGGCGGCCCCGGAATAACCAGCGGGGTCCTCACGATGTGATCATCACTGCCATTGATGAACGGGGCGCCACCACGACCCACCAGTTCCAGATTCATGTATTTGAAAACCCCGATGCACGACGTTTTGTGAATACCGGCTGGCCCCTCATGCTCACTTTTGTGGGTGTCATGTTCGCTTGGGGCGTGGCGCAATTCTGATGATATAAAAATTCTATTGGGGGGGGGTATTTGTACTTAAATTCCTAAAAGTCGGAGTTTAAAATGAATAAATCCATAATAATAGGAGTTGCCTTTTCTTTTAATTGTTTATTTTCAAATAACACTGGTAACGCAAGACTTGAATTATTTTTAGATACAAAAAATGCTAATTTATCCATAGAAGACACTCCAATATCTCTAGGTTATTCTAATTCAATCACTGTAAGAAGAGGACAAGCAAACGCAAAAACTCTGACCAACCTTTGCAATGGCAATCCCACTGATTCTTTATTTGTTTCTTCAGACTGTGATTCTATAGACCTCTCTATCTTACTGGCATTTGTTGACTTAAACAACGTTACACCAGATAGTTGTAATTCGTGCGATTATGACAGCAACGGAATTGTTGATCCTGTTGAAATGGGGCAACAGGAATGGGAACAAGGAAGGTTAATTGAGTTAAATATTGGACAATATAGAGGAGGTTTTTCCATTGGGCAAATACCGAGTCAAATAAATGGGCTGTCATCTTTAGAAACCTTATATCTTTCATATAATCATATTTCATCAATTCCCCCTTCTTTTTGGTCAATAGAGTCTTTAGAAAGTCTTTTTATAGCCGGGAATGATTTAAACTCTATATCTGATAGTATTGGTTTATTAATAAATCTGAAGGAATTAGGTCTTTACAGTAATCCAATTGAGACAATTCCAAGTTCAATCGGAAACCTTACCAATATGCAATACTTGTTTTTGTTTGAAATGGAGTTAACAACAATCCCTGAATCATTATGGAATTTGACAGCACTTGTTCGACTTGATTTGGACTTTAATCAATTGACAGAGATTGATAACGCTATTGGTAAATTGGAGTTTCTGGAAGAATTATACTTGACACAAAATAATTTAACTGAATTACCTGATTCTATTCAATATATGTCAAATTTATCATCATTATGGATAGAACAAAATTTTCTTTATTGTGTTGATGGCGTTCAAGATACGTCCCTCATTCCAGATTGGCTGTTGAATAACAATTTTTTAGTGACTGGTATTTATGAACAAAATTGTTCAGAAATGGAAGTTGTTGATTATGTTCCTTCAAAGTTTTCAATGATATCTTTTCCAAACCCTTTCAACCCCAGCACCACCATCAAATATGATCTACCGACAAATAGCGAAACAAATCTTACCGTTTACAATATCATGGGGCAGGAAGTAATTACCCTTATCAACACCACCAAGCAAGCGGGTGTTCACACAATTAAATGGAACGGAACGAACAATTTTGATGCACCAGTGAGTTCCGGGATGTATTTTGTACGCATGGCAACACAGAATGGTGCGATAACACATAAGGTTTTGTTGATGAAATAAAAAAAGCACCATTGCTTTTGGTGCTAATAAGAAAAACCATGTTCAAGATGATCACGGCACTTTAAGAAACTAAATTTATCAACCGCTCTTCATCTTTTGTTCTAAGTGACACAGCCACCGGCAAAGCATAAACAGGCAGATCTTTTAAATCCTCTAGTTTTGCTAAATCTTTTTCTGTCGTAATAATAGCCTGTGCTTCAGCCGCTAAAAATACTTCCCGAATAACTTCCAAGTCCATAGTTGAATAATCCGCATGATCATCATGGCGAAAATGATGAACATAAGCCAGCCCTGCTTCTTCCATTATTACTTCAAAACTATCCGGGTCACCCACACCGGACACGGCCACAACGGGGCCATTTAAATCGCTTACAGGTTTTGTCGAACCATCTAATCCGATTACCTGTGTACTTGGCATAAGGTCAGACTCCATAGTAAAGTTGCAATATTTAGATAGTGAATTGATTAAATTTTCATCCGGCGGGGTCAAATTAGCTTTAG
>Ga0310123_10003413_pt1 | contig 12329 bp, 11 predicted proteins | sample CB6_AW_1057_MG_FD_203505 | JGI IMG/M metagenome (GOLD analysis project Ga0310123, IMG submission 203505) | Marine microbial communities from Western Arctic Ocean, Canada - CB6_AW_1057 | ecosystem: Environmental > Aquatic > Marine > Oceanic | place: Canada: Western Arctic Ocean | collected... | reverse complement strand
TCTATGAACCGGTGCCCGACTTCACCCCGCCTCGCTTGGACCAGATCGAGCGGATGGTCAAGTGGATCGACGAGCAGATCGAGACTTGGGAACACCCGGTTGTCGTTACCTGCCATGCTGGATTGGGGCGCACCGGGACGATTCTTGCTTGCTATCTGGTATATGTGGGATACAAACCGGAAAACGCCGTTAAGTTGGTTCGGGAACTGCGTCCCGGCTCGATAGAAACCAGGGAGCAGGAAGAGGCCATCACCAATTTTAGCGAGCATCTTAAAGCTGAAGAGCTGGAGAGAAGGAGAAAAGCCATCGAGGCGCTCGGCGGTAGCTAACGCCGGAGCGCCCCGTTTTGCTGTAGAGGGCTAAGCGGCCAGCGCGGCCACTTCGCGGACTGTTTCCTTGGTCTGGCCCGGCTCCTGCACTTCGACGTTCACCTGCCGCCCGCACTGGAGACACTTGAGGAAACTGCCGTAGAAATCGTCTTCAAGAATCATGTCCCCTTGGCATTTGCTGCATCCTTTAAAATAAATCATTCTGGTTACCTTTGGCTACACTGATTCGCCTGAAATGCGGGCGGTGTGTCCCTTATGCTAGCTTTGATGCCACTTCTCAGCTACGGGTGCATCTGATATATTCAGATCGTGGTTTAAACATGCTGACCCCACCCGAGATCAATCGCAGGTATAACTCCTCAGATCCCCTATGACAGCCACATTCGTATCAGATCGCACAATCGCCATACAGGAGTCTCAGGATGGCCGAAGAAATCGTACCTCTAAAAATCTCGCCGGGCATCTTGGCGGACATCTATCGGGAAGCCCGCAATGCGTTCCCCTACGAGTGTTGCGGTTGGCTCTCCGGTCCTAAGGACGGCGACGAGATTACGGTGGTGCGGGCTTGTGAGAACGCCCAAGCCCTGGGAACTCATCCCACCGAAGCCCAACGCGGTGCCGAGACGGCCTACGTGATTACCGGCGAAGATTTGCTGTCGTTGAACCACACCCTGGAGTCCGAGACGCCAGCCAAGGCAATCTTCCACTCCCATCCCAACGGCAGGGCGTACCTTTCCCCGACCGATAGGGAAGTTGCCACCAGCCCTTGGGGTGATGGACCGGCCTATCCGGTACAGCAGCTTGTGGTGGGCATAGATGGGGACCGAGTGGTTGAAGCTGCTCTATTTGCCTGGTCGGATGACGAAAGTGGCTTTGTCCAGATAGACCGCTTCGACGGCGCCGATGTCTGATCCAGCCTCGGACTAACAGCCTTGAGGATGATTCGGACTGTTTCCCCCTTCGTTCTATTCCTTGCTCTGGTCTTCCTAGCTTGCCAAGGTGAAACCGGCAAAGAACGCCGCGCTCCCCAAACTCAAGATTCAAATAGCACCCCGGTTCTCACGCCCGCTGGGACATCCAGCCCCGCTCCCTCCATAGCTCAATCGGCTACGGCATCTCCGACAAACTCCGAGGCTCAGCGTAAGGAACCCCAAGCCGCTGCCACGGTCCCGTCACCAGCGCAACGCCCTCTGCCGACACCCAACCCCGGCAACACGCCCTGGGTTCAAGATCGACTGGAGGCGGTCGTCGGCCTATACGGTCTGTCTGAAGAAGGCGCCGCCTTGGTTGGCAGCCTGGACCTGCGCCAAACCAGAGGAGACCCCGGCTTCTTCGGTAGTTACGGATTCGAGTTCTGGGCAGGCGTTGGGGAGGCCAAGCCCATCGGCGTGATGCACGAGTTGGGCCACTCTTATTGGGGCGGCTTCCCAGTGGAAGGCTTGCCCGAACTGAGTTGGGAACGTCCCAGCAGCCAAGAGCTACCCCCGGCGCTTCAGAAGTACCACTCGGACATTCTGGCTTTCATGGCCCAACCACCCGACGGCTTTGAAGTCTTGCGCCAACGCCTGCGCAACCTGCCCAAGCTTTCCAGCGACAACCCGGAACCCCTCATCCACAACCTGGAAGCCGACATGGTTTACAACACCGGGGGCGACTTGTCCCTGGTGCCGCCGATACTGCGCAAATATTGGAGCCGTTTTCTTCGGAAAGGGTCTTTCGGGTCCTGGGAAGTTGCTGTCAACTGGTATCGGGGCCTCAGCCGCGAAGATAGGATTCTGGCGGGCAAGTTTTTGGGATTCGAGCACCTCGACCTTCGCTCGTACAACATCACAGGTGGGTCGGGCGTCGCCGATCGAGCGTTGGATAAACACCGGGCGATATTGGTCCGGGAGGAAAAACAGCGGTTATTTGATCTGGCCGACCAGTTCGATCTGCTGCTAGGCGATGCCCAGAAAGACGAGAATTTCGGCTTCTGGCGTGGTTATCTGAGGGACAAGGTGGACCTGCACCGGCAATACCCTGAGTACATGGCTTCCCTGGAGCTAGAACGAGCGCCCACCCTGGCTGCATCGCTGGATTTCATCGTTGATTTGGTCAGCCAGTCTCCGGAAGACCAGGTCGGCCTCCTACGCCGGGAGCTTCCGGAGCAGCCATTATTGACCAATTTCTTGCCCGCTTTGGAGAACGAAACCCTCTTATTGTTATTTGCAGATGCGGCTCCACTGCCTGAAGGTCCAACACTGCAAGCTACTGCCAGCTTCGTTGACCGGCTAAACCGGTTCAGCCAGATCGTGGACCGGATGATAGAGGCGGGACGGCGGAATCGCCAGCGCGGCGCAGCGGAACTTGTGGGATTCCTGGAGGGCACCGGCTACGCTCCTGAAGAGGATATCAAGCTGTTCTTTGAGTTGTTCGGCGATTCTCATCGGGGAACAGCCGCTGGCATCGTTCGGGCCTTGGACAAAGACTCTTTCCGGCGGTCGATCGAAGTGGCCCCATTCCACCTGCGGTCCTTGCTGAGGGCCGATGAACTGCTTCCTAAGTTAGGCATCGTCCCTCGAGCCAGTTTGGAAGAAATGGCGGCGGGCATCGCTGTTTTGGTTGAGGAACAGTCTGGAAATTTCATCGTCGACGAGCCTTATCTGCTCGCTATGTATCGGGTTGTGGCGGACCGGACATTCGAGGACCCAAGCGAAATGGCCGGTATCCTTGGACAGTCCTCCTTCCCACTGGAGGGCTTTATCATGGCCCATCCAGCCGCAGCCGGTGCGGCCTTGCAAAGCGACATGGAAGCTGCTCTTTCGATAGTGCGTCAAAGCGATGCGGTCGTATCCCCACCGGCCCGAATCATGTACCGGTTGATTCACGCCGATCCGGACCTAGCGTCGGAGATGATGGTGGCCCTTGACGGACAGGGAGACACGGGTCTGGTTGTGGAGTCGCTGGCCTATTTCGCTTACGACGAGAAGAGGTCCAAGTTGTCGCCCGGTCTGGTCAATGCCCTGGACCGAGATGGCAAACTGCTACAAAGCCTTCTCAAGGAAAAGGGCGCAGATTGGCTGACAGAGCGACTGGGAGAGGCTTTCTCACTTTACAGAGATGACGGGCCGGAGGATTTCCGTGGCCAGTACCGGACTACCCTGGACGCGGCAGCGGCCACTCTGGGAGACGCCGTCGTCCGGAAGGAGCTGGACCGGATTATCGAGACGGCTGCTGCGGGGAATGAGTTCGCGCGGTAACCGCCCCCTTCACGGTGTCTTCACTAGAGCCCCCGACTCCTGCCACCGCTACGGCCCCGGCGATGTAAGCCAGCATCACCAAGACCAGCACCGCTGCGACCAAGGGGGCCTTGAGCCGGTTGCGGACCAGTAAGAGCCCCAGCACCACCAACATCAGAACGACGGCCATTCCCCCGGCGATGAAATGAGCCGGCTCTGTCTGGTTGCCCAGAATCCCTTCACGGTAGAACGGATCGGCGAAGAACAGGATAGTTACGTTGAACGCATTGCTGCCGAAAAGGCCAGCTACCCCCAGATCAGCCGCTCCTATCCGTGCGGCGGCGATGGCTGAGGACATCTCCGGCATGGTCGTTACCAGGGAAACTGCGATGATTCCAAGGGTGCTGGAAGCCACTCCGGTGATGTCGGCGATGCGATCAGTGCTCCAGGCCAGGAAAAACCCGGCAATCACCACTCCTAAAGAGACGGCGAGGAACATCACCCAGGCGCGTTTGAGAGTCATTCCGTTTGTTTCTGGTTCGCCGCTGGATTCTTGCTCGTCCGGTTTGGTCACGTAGACCACTCGCATGCCCACGACAAACACGACGATGAGAATCAGAGATGATAATCCGATCTGCCACAAAGATATGTCCATCTTGATGGCGCCGAATAGCACCGCCATTCCCGTCAACAGTATCGCTACGGCGGCCAGAATGCCCTGCTCCGGGGCGACCTTCTCCAGAAACCGGTTGCCGCCAAAAATCAGAATCACCAACGAAATGTTGAACATGTTGAGCATATTCGCGCCCATCACGTTTCCCACCGCCAGGGCCGGGTTTGGAGGGTCCAGCCGTACGGCGGATATGTTGGTGGACAGTTCGGGCAAAGAAGTGGCCAAAGCAACCAGAACACTGCCAACGAAGAGCCGTCCCCAACCGGTCAGGCTGGCTAGAGCGTCTCCGTAGACGGCCAGGCGTATGCCGAAAAATACTACCGAGCCAGCGCTGATCAGGAACACAATCACCGGGAGAGCCAGTTCACCTGCCATCTAATAACATCCCACTCTGACCCTGACTTCTGGGTGATTGAATCTCGTCACCGGGAGGATTCCAGGGCGTCGGATATGCGTTGTCCCAAATATTGGGTGCCTACGGCAGAAGCGCCGGCACCGGCGATGTCTCCCGTTCGGTGACCGGCCGACAGCACTTCGTCGACAGCTTTTTCTACAGCCACGGCCTCCTCGCTGAGCCCCAGTGAGTAACGGAGCAACAGGGCAACGCTGAGGATAGAACCGATGGGGTTGGCCTTGTCCTGGCCAGCTATGTCGGGAGCCGTTCCATGGATGGGCTCGTAAAATCCCTTGGTACGTCTGCCCGGCATGGGCACTCCGGAGAGGCTGGCCGATGGCAGCAGACCCATGGAGCCCGCAAGCACCGAGGTCTCGTCGCTCAAAATGTCGCCAAACGTATTCTCAGCTACGATGACGTCGAACTCGGCAGGACGTTGAATCAAGTGCATGGCGCAGGAGTCTACGAGGGCGTGCTCCAATTCCACGTCTGGGTACTCTGGGGCCAAGCGCGTAGCCGTCTGGCGCCACAACCGGGAACACTCCAGCACGTTAGCCTTGTCCACTGACGTCAACTTGTGCCGGCGACCCTGAGCCAGTTCGAAGCCTACCCTCAAGATACGTTCCAGTTCTCCTTCGCTGTAGCGCATGGTGTCCACGGCGGTCCAACCCTGGGGCGTCTCGTGGCGGCCCTTGGGCTCGGCGTAATATAGTCCGCCGGTCAGTTCCCGCACGACCACCAGGTCTACACCTTCAATCACTGAAGCCTTCAGTGCGCTAGCGTCGGCTAGCCAGGGGTAAACTTTAACCGGGCGGATGTTGGCGAACACCTCCAGGCGGGTGCGGAGTTCCAGAAGGCCGTCCTCCGGTCTGGTCGAGGCACTGGGGTCGTCCCATTTCGGACCGCCCACGGCACCGAACAATACGGCGTCGGCCGATGCCGCAAGGTCGCTGACCTCGGGCAACAGGGGCGTACCATGATTGTCGATGGAGATCCCACCTACGTCGCCGTACTCGAGCCGGAAATTATGGCCGAATACCCGGCCCACAGCCTCTAGAGCCTTCGCTCCCTGAGTGGTGACCTCGGGCCCGATACCGTCACCGGACAATACGGCGATTTCAAAATCCAAGGGACTCCTCCTAGCATCTTCTATCGTGGATCAGAATGACAAACTTCGTTCGGCGAAACATGTTGCTGATGAGTCAACCCGGTTCGTGATGATCTAACCACGCTAGTGGTGGGCCAATCCAGTTAGTGGTAAGCCTATCCCGTTCGTGGTGAGCCTATCCCGTTCGTGGTGAGCCTGTCGAACCACCAGCAACTCCAAGTTGAACGAAGGCCCTGAAGGCGAGTTGTAAAACGATGGATAAGCGATTCGATCAGTGGTTACATCGGCGAGTGCCGGCTGGCCCTCGAGCAGACCGAGACCAGTATAACGATAATCGCAATGGCCTTCAAACTAAACTCATCGGCGAGTGCCCGAAGACTAAGGCTAATCATGGGGGTTTGCTACAAACCGATTTAGACAGGCTCCAGCCAATCTTCGCCTATAAGAACCGTGTGGTTCTCGGAGATCTCTACGTAATAGGACCGGGGAGACTCCATGGGGACAATCTCGCTCTTTTCCAGCCAATCGGCGATGCACTGGTCCGCGATGGTTCCGGTTGCGCCTTTGACGTCGTTGGGTGGCTCCCTATAGGTGCCCTCGCTGGTTTTAACTCGCACCTGCTGATTAATCGAAAATTTTCGTTGCATAAATTTCCCCGTCGTGTCTCGGACAATATCTTTGCCGCAGATCCTCTTCTCCAGTGACTCGAGAAGACTCTTGGAGTGATTGGCGTGATCTGGAACGGTCCAAGTGATTTGGATACGAAGATTTTACACCCTAGGCCGGTTTACCGCATATCGTCCGAATCATCGGGAACCGGCCAGTCTTGACCCATCATCAGAGCCGGTTATGGAGCTCCCCCTAGCCTGGATGAAGGGCCTTGTTTCTTGCCAAGGAGCCTCTCGCTGGTCTATCATCCAAGCGAACAACCTTCCGACTTGTCGACTGAGTTAAGCGAAGGAGAAACAGGTGCCTCCTCCCGGTCCCATGAGCCGCTTTTTAGAGCAGGCCAAAGCTATTGTTGGGGCGGAATACGTCATCCACGATCCGGACGACTTGCTTGTCTTCGAGTACGACGGGTCGGTGGACCGGGGCCTTCCCGGAGCGGTGGTGTTTCCCCTTTCCGTTGCAGAAGTCAGCCAAATCATGGCGCTGGCTTACCAGGAATCGCTGCGCGTCGTCGGCCGGGGATCGGGTACCGGGTTAAGCGGCGGGGCCATCTCGTCTCCCGGCGGAGTCCAGATCGCATTCACTCGGATGCACCATATCCTGGAAGTGGACACGGAGAACCGCACGGCCACGGTGGAACCGGGAGTTATCAACTTGGACCTGGATACCTACGCGCACCGTTTCGGCCTCCGCTACGCGCCTGACCCTTCCAGCCAGAAAGCCTGCAGCTTGGGCGGCAATATCGCTGAGAACGCCGGCGGGCCCCACTGCCTGGCCTACGGAACCACTACCAATCATGTTTTGGGCATGGAGGTGGTTCTGGAAGACGGCGAAATTGTATATCTGGGTAGCCTGGCTCGTGAAACGACCGGCTACGATCTTCGCGGCGTTTTTACCGGTTCCGAAGGGACATTCGGTGTGGCCACCAAGATTACCGTTCGTCTCTTGCCCCAACCGGAGGCGGTCAAAACCTTCCTGGGAATCTTCCCCGATGTTGATTCAGCCTGCACCGCCGTATCCGCAGTCATCGGCTATGGCATAGTTCCGGCGGCACTGGAGATGATTGACGCTCTAAGCATTAAGGCCGTGCAAAACGTGATGGATGCCGGCTATCCGGACGACGCCGGTGCCGTGCTCCTCATCGAATTGGAAGGACTGCGCGAGGAAGTAGAGGAGATAGGCGCCGAGGTGGAGGCTGCTCTCTGGGAGTCCGGTCCCACCCAGGTAAGAACCGCGGACAAAGCCGAGGACCGGGATAGTCTCTGGGTGGGCCGCAAGGGCGCATTGGGCGCATTGGGCAGTCTGGCTCCCAACTACTACTTGGTTGACGGAGTCGTGCCGCGCACCCAGTTGACCCAGGTTTTGCGCCGGGTGGCCGAGATTAGCCAAGAACATGGCATTCCCATCGCCAACGTTTTCCACGCTGGAGACGGCAACCTGCATCCCTGTCTTCTCTTTGACGAACGCAAGCCCGGAGCCATGGACGCTATCGTTGCATGCGGTGCCGAGGTAATGAAGGTCTGCGTCGATGCCGGGGGCACTCTTACCGGTGAGCATGGAGTGGGCCTGGAAAAGAAAGAGTTGATGCCTCTGGTGTATTCAGAAGACGACATGGCGGCGATGCGGTTGGTGCGAGAGGCGTTCGCGCCGGAGAACCGCCTCAACCCAGGCAAGATATTCCCCGATGGCATCCACTATCAACCCCCGGCCCGCAAACCGGAGCCGGGCTTGTCCATCTAGTAGAGCCACCAGTGCCTCCTCGCGATTTCATCAATATTGCTCACCGGGGCGCTTCGGCGTACACGCCGGAAAACACCTTCGCCGCCTTCGACAAAGCATTGGCGTTGGGTGTGGACAACGTCGAGTTTGACGTGCATTTTTCTGCCGACGGCCACATCGTCGTAATCCACGACGAAACCCTGGACCGCACGACCAGCGGCACGGGTCCGGTGGTGAATCAGACTATGGACCGCCTGCGTTCATTGGATGCTGGTGGATGGTTTTCAGACGAGTTTAAGGGAGAACCCATTCCCACCTTAGCCCATCTGCTAGAACGCTACAAAGGGTGGCTCCACTTCCACATCGAGGTCAAAGGCCGGACTCCGGGGCTCGCTAAAAGAACTGCTGATTTTGTCCGGGGCTTCGGTGTTGGCGGAGTCTCCACGATTACCTCCTTCGATCTGGATTCCCTGGAGGAAGTACGGACCTACGCCCCGGAACTGTACGCGGGCTGGCTGGTTCCAGAGATCGACGATTCGGTGATAGCCCAGGCTCAGGAATTGAAGCTTGTGCAAATTTGTCCACCGGCTTCCCAAGTAACGCCCGAATTAGTGAACGACCTGCACGAGAAAGGGTTCGTGGTTCGGGCCTGGGGAGTCGGTGATACTGAATTGATGCGGCAAGTTGTGGACTCGGGAGCCGACGGGATGACCGTGAACTTTCCTGATAAGCTGGACGAGTATCTTAGCACTGAGTAACAATGGGCGAAGGTACCCCCGAAGAGACCGAGGTAGAATTTTCGGACTAAACCGCTTATCAAGCTGCATCCCCCATCCGTAGGAGGCCTGTACATGCCCGTAGAGAAGATAAGTTTTCTCGTAGATGAGAAAGGCCGCAATATATCTGTGGTGGTTCCCATCAAAGAGTACCAGGCGCTGGTGGAAGATCTAGCTGGCTTGGCAGTAATCGCTGAACGGACCGGAGAGCCAGCTAAACCACTTGCTTTAGTGAAGAAGAAGCTGGAAGAGACGTGGCTGAATATAATGTTAGCGCCAGAACCCTTGTCCATCTAAGAATCTATTCAGATGCGAAGCAATGTGGTTCGACAAGCTCACCACGAACGGGCAATCTTCGTGAACGGCGGAATTTCGTTCGCCCCAGGCATGCCGAAAGGCCTTGGCTTCCCTACTGCGTAGTCTCAGGATAAGCACTTATCATTCCTCAAATCTCATAAGGCTGAGTGACTCTGCCTGTGCCGCCAAATTACCAACAACTCACTGGACTGACGGATAGCGGCTCTGTCCTACCTGTGGACAGCTTGGAAGGCTATTCCATAGACAGGGTGGCGCCCAAAGCCGTGGTCCGGCCACAACATCGGCAGGAAATTCTCGACATCATCCGTTGGGCGGCCTCGGAAGGTGCTGCTGTTTTTCCTTGGGGCGGGGGAACCCAGGTCTGTATGGGTGGTGTGCCGGAACGGGTAGATCTGGTCATAGACCTTAGCCGGTTCAACCGTGTACTCGACTATCAGCCCGCCGATCTTACCGCCACCGTGGAGGCTGGAATCAGCCTGGATTCCCTGCAACGAGAACTTGCCCAGGGAGGCAAGTTTCTGGCGATGGAAGCCCCATTGTCAGCCAAGGCCACTGTCGGCGGGATCCTAGCTTCAAACGCCAGCGGACCGTTACGGTTCGGCTACGGACTGCCCCGGGACTGGCTCATCGGTATCGGGGTCGTCAACGCCCAAGGGACAGAGACGAAAGCTGGCGGCAAAGTGGTGAAGAATGTCACCGGCTATGACTTGGGCAAACTCTATACCGGCTCGATGGGCACTTTGGGAATCATCACGGAAGCGAGTTTCAAATTGATACCTCTGCCAGTGGATTCCAGCGCCCTGGTAGCCGTATTTCCTTCCATGGCGGCTGGTATCGATGCCGGGTCACAATTGTTGAAGCAAGTCTATGCTCCCCACGGACTACAAGTTGTCGATTCGTCGGTTGCCCAGCGGCTGGACCTCCCAGCGTCGGTGGGCGTGCAAGGTCCTGAAACCGCTTTCGAGGGACCTTCTTCCACTACCCAGGAAGCGATCATGCTGGCATTTTTCTCGGGCCGCGCGGGTGCGGTGCGTCGCAAGATGAACGAGGCATCACGGTTGATTCGGGACGAGGGAGCGGATCGGGTAGAAGAGATCAGCGGCCCGCAAAGCTCAGAGTTGCTACGCCGTCTCGCCGACGTAGGCTGGAACGTTGAAGACCCTCCTTTTCTGGGGATCAAGGTTAACGTCTCGCCTTCGGTGGTGGGCCGGGTTATGGGGTGGTTCGACCAATCTTCGACCGGTGAACGGTATGAGCAAATCTCTCTGGGTCCCGCAGACCTGCCTCCCGAGACTGTGGCCGACCCCGGATTTGGGTCGGTACGGTTTCTCTGGTGGTCGGGCGCGCCCCATCACGGCCAAGGAAGCGCTGTTGCGCTCTCTTCCGATCAAGGGTGGTTGGGCCGGTTCGATGAACCTCATCTAGTTGACCTAGTGGGCCAGGTCCAAGCTTTGGCTCGAGATTTGGGGGGCTCGGTGGTGGTCGACCACGCCCCACCGTCCCTAAAACGCCAGATCGCGGTTTGGGGTGATGACCCTGGCGGGCTTGAGATTATGCGGAACATAAAGCAAAAGTTCGACCCGGCGGGAATCCTGAACCCCGGCCGGTTCGTGGGGGGCATATAGTGGTCACTCCTGAGGCCGCGCAGCCGGCCGGCCAACCCCTGCCCCTTACGGATGCCGGGATGGCTCGGGGCGGATTTATGGGCGAGGACATACCCGCCGAAGCTGATATGTATCGCTGCGTCCACTGCGGATTGTGCCTCAGTTCCTGTCCAACCTACTCGGTCTTATCCCTGGAAACCGAGTCTCCACGGGGCCGCATCGCATTGATGAAAGCGGTGAACGAAGGCCGCACCGGAATAAACTCCCTGGTGGCATCCCACTGGGAGAAGTGTCTTCAATGCCGGGCCTGCGAGGCAGTCTGCCCGTCGGGCGTGCCATACGGCCGAATCATGGAGAAAACCCGCGCCCAAGTGCTCGCGCAGGGACATCAGTCGGCCCGGTTGAGATGGACCAGCCGCTTGTTCCTGAGGGCGGCATTGCCCTATCCGAAACGGCTTCGCATGGGGGCGCGTTTCGCACGGGCTTACCAACGCATCGGTCTACAGAAGTTGGTGCGGAAAAGCCGTATCCTGCGGCTGGTGCCCGGACCTTTGAGTCACCTGGAAGCTCAGATTCCCACGTTTGACGGACCGTTTTTCGGGCCTACCGAAGTCGTTTATCCGGCTCTCTCCGAAAAGAAAATGACGGTAGGTCTTCTTTCCGGTTGCGTTATGCCGCTGATGCAGGGTGGAACCATGGCGGCCACCGTGCGAGTGCTAACCCGGAACGGTTGTGACGTTGTAGTGCCCGTTGGCCAGGGTTGTTGTGGAGCACTGAACCTTCACAGTGGCGATCTAGACATGGCGCGGAAGATGGCTCGTACCAACATCGACATCTTTCTGGCGGCCGGGGTGGACCAGATCGTTACGTCTTCAGCCGGCTGTGGGTCCAACATGAAGGAATACCATGAGCTGCTGGCGGAGGACCCTGGCTACGCCGAGCCGGCGCGCCGCTTTGCCGAAGCGACCAAGGACATCACCGAATTCCTGGTCTCATTGCCCTTTGACCCGCCCACATCGTCCCTGAACCGGAAGATTACCTACCAGGACCCCTGCCATTTAGTACACGCCCAGCGTATCTCTTCCCAACCTCGGGCAATCTTGAACGCCATACCTGGGGTGGAGCTAGCGGAGATGGAACAGTCATCGATGTGCTGCGGCGGGGCCGGGGTATATTCGGCGATTCAGCCTGATCTCTCGGCTAAGATTCTCGACGCCAAGATGGGTAATATAGCCGCCACCGGTGCCAGCCAGGTGGTCACTGCCAACCCCGGCTGTATGGTTCAGATAGAGCAGGGGCTTCTTCAGATGGGGACGCCTGCCAAGGTGCTCCACATAGTGGATCTCTTGGACGAAGCCTACCAGGCTGAAGGGGCGTAGAAGTCAGACGCCTTAGGGGGGTTCGTCGAAATCCGCCAAGGCTCGCTGGGCTGCCGCCAGACTGGCGCCGTGAGCCACTTCGAAGTCCATCCCCGACAGGATCATCTCCAGAGCCGACAGCAGAGCGAACACGTTAGTTTCC
>Ga0310123_10003412_pt1 | contig 12330 bp, 10 predicted proteins | sample CB6_AW_1057_MG_FD_203505 | JGI IMG/M metagenome (GOLD analysis project Ga0310123, IMG submission 203505) | Marine microbial communities from Western Arctic Ocean, Canada - CB6_AW_1057 | ecosystem: Environmental > Aquatic > Marine > Oceanic | place: Canada: Western Arctic Ocean | collected... | reverse complement strand
AGACAATTAGCATTAAAGGATGTTATAGAAAGTGAGCCGAATTAATTTTAATAAGAGGTTAGGCGGTAGTAATAATTTTTCTTTTCTTCTTTCTACTATGCAATTACTACTGTCTTGACTTCTAAATAGAATACTACTTTTTATTTTTAGTTTTTATAATATTCATACTTATCCAAACATAAAATATGATTGATGCTAATGCTGCAACAGCTCCAATATTATCAGGATTATCGAAAGAAATAATTATAGGAACAAGTGCTTCTAATAATGTAAAGGGCATCATTAATGTAAAAAAGAAGCCAAAAGCCCAAACTGCAATTTTAAGTACTATACTATCCGTTTTTTTTACAAAATATTTCATTAGAGCAATAAAACCAACAATTGCTAAAATTTTTACAACTATAATTAGAATTATATCAACTAAAGGAGCTGTTTTCTGAAATAAAGAAATGAAATTCATACAACTAAAATAATAAAATATGTCACGACCAAAAGGTAGCGTAAATAAAATTACAAAAGAAGTCAAAGAAATTTTGCAGGATATTACCGATGAAGTTGTTAGTTCTATTGATATACGTAAACTTAATACAAACCAGAAACTAAAATTTTTACAGATATCACTTCAATATTTATTACCTAGACTAAAACATCAATACAACGAAATTGAAGAACCTATATCTCACACGGTAAATATTGTTAGAACAACACACGAACTTGATCGACTTAAAAAAGTTGAAAAATATGAAGAAGAAAATAATGTCAAAATACTTTAACAGCTTAAAGAAAAGGTTTCAATGTTTACAAGGATAAGTTTTTACAGAAATAACTAATAATGTCCTTAAAATGTCCGTTTCGTATTTTATTTTGAAAGTTGAAATTATGTGAGGTTCTACTATCAGTAGAGCCGATGACCAGAATTGAACTGGTGAACCTTTTCCTTACCAAGGAAACGCTCTACCCCTGAGCTACATCGGCAAAAAAGAGCGAGAGACCGGGTTCGAACCGGCGACATTCAGCTTGGAAGGCTGACGCTCTACCAACTGAGCTACTCTCGCTTTTTATTCTATTGATATTTTTTTCAAATATATACAAATATCATATTATATACACTAGTGTGGGGAGAGCAGGATTTTTCAACACAATTATAAATTGGTATAAACTGTTACAAACCCCTACTATTTATAGGGGCTTACAAAGGTTATTGTGGGGGGAGCAGGATTCGAACCTGCGAAGGTAAAAACCAACAGATTTACAGTCTGTCCTCGTTGGCCGCTTGAGTATCCCCCCATTGAGTATAAAAATACTCTTAAATTAACTGAGCCGATGGAGGGACTCGAACCCACGACCTGCTGATTACAAATCAGCTGCTCTAGCCAGCTGAGCTACATCGGCTTATATTAGTTTTTACAGTAGTTTCGCTAGAATTTAAAGATTACTTTTATTAATTAAAATAACAAAATCACAATTTAATCAAAAGTACTGCTTTCAAAATTTCAATAAACTGTCGGCAAATTTAATATATTTTATTCGGAATTAATTATTTTATTTCCTTGTGAGAATTGGTTACAGAATTTTAACATTATTTTCCTCTTCATACCTTCTAACTTTTTCAAATCTTTCTAATTCATCCGTAGTTTCAACTATATTTATTTGATGAGATATAGATGACATTTCATAATTTTCGTTAGTTTGATGTTTGAGTCTTGGTAATAAATATTGAAGTGATATTTGTAAAAACTTTAGCTTTTGGTTATAATTTAAAGCCTTAATATCTATATCACTTACAAGCTCTTCAGTAATATTCTGCAAAGTTTCTTTTACTTCTTTAGTTAGTTTATTTAAACTGCCTTTTGGTTTTTGGATTCATTTTACATCCTTTTACTACTTCATTAATTCCAGATCTTTTACAAATTTCTTTCATGTAATCATTAAACTTTTGGTCTGATATTGGATATGGTAATTTGTGTTTTAAAATACTAATGACTATTTGATTATGAACAGGTACTGTGACTGGCTTCTCTCCCTTGACCTGAATTATGTCAATTAAAACGATTCCATCTTCGTCATATCTGATATTTTCTTCTCTAATTTTCTGCAGATCAGATATTCTTTGTCCAATACTCCTATTAAAACCTCAACAAAATCTCTAGGTGAACAGTCATCTCTTATAAAATCAATTTTTAAATTCAATATTTTTAAAAGTTCATATACTTTTTTACTTCTAAGAGTTATCTTTCAATATCAATTAAATATCATCAAACAATATTTCTTTTTTTTAATTTACATACAATCTTTTGTTCTCATATTTTGTATTAATGAAACTTTATGACTTTGGCAAAATTATGGTCATATACACTTGTTCTTGACTTTTTATAATCAATAAATACTAACTAATAATGTAAAAGGTTTTTAATATCTTGTAATTCGATAATAACCATATTATCAAAAGAGTTACAATTTTATTTTTCCTAATCCTATTTTCTTGTTCTAAGGAAGACGACTCTACTGGTGGTGAAGTTACCGCAGCAATTACAACGTTCACCTTAGCTATTTCTGCTGCTGAAGGAGGTAGTGTAGATATTATTGGAGGTACATATAACCAAAATTCTAGTGTAACAATAACAGCAACACCTAATTCGGAATACTTTTTTATGGGTTGGTCAAATGGATCAAGAGAAAATCCTATTGATATTAATATTCATTCTGATATTTCAATTCTAGCCAAGTTTATCAATAAACAAAAATTATTAAAACGTTTTGAACAAATTGTTATTGGGGATGGAGCAAATGGTCCACAGTATACTTTAAGGTGGAGACAAATGAATCTTTTTTTAGACGGAATTATGTCATCAAAATTTAAAGAAGAATTAGGACTTTTTATAAAAGAATTAAATACCATTTTAGACAATGATGAAGCATTTTCCATTAACGAGGTTAATACGCTTTCAGATTCTAATGTTCATATGATGGTGACTGATGCGGACACTTTCAAAGAAGTTTATTCAGTATATGAAAATACGCCAATTGAAGATTATTGGGGATATGCCTGGTGGTTTAATAACGAGGCAGGGAATATCGATTATGGAAGAGTTTTTATGAACTCCATTAAAATGTATGCTCCCGAGAACTCAGCCGTAGTTAAAAATAGAGTGATTCGATATACCATAAGACATGAGTTAGGATATATTTTAGGGTTAAAACACACTATAGATGAATCAAGTATTATGTTTCCTAATCATACCCCTGGACTAAACGATGTTTTTTCTGATTTAGATAAAGAAGCTTTAAGATTCCTTCACGATGAAAGGATGCCTGTTTTTTCTAATTCTAATGATGCAAGAGCTATCTTAGAAGATATACTTGGAATAGTCAATAGTTCTGGGAAAAAGAAATATATTAATAAAATTCAGGATTTAGATTCTTGAAAAAAAATAGAGAAATTAAATTTTTCGTATGTATGTAATAGACTAAATAATAGCTAAAAAATACTTTTGGTGATTGTTTAATAGATGGTCTTGTAAGTAAAATCAGTTAATTAAATGTTAGGAAAATATATTAAATCTCTCTTTTAAAACAAGTTTTTTCCTATATATGACATTCCTTCTAAGTCTTAACATTATTGATATTTTTTCACTCTTTCATCTTCTATCTTTCCTTTCCAATTTAACCCAAAGGAAAAATCATAAACATTACCATCAGAATCAACGTAGGGATTCATGTCTCTAGGAACATCTTCAAATTGTGTTTCCACCGTTTTCATATCGGCGGGCATTTGAAATGGTAACAAAGCAGATGGTTCTATTTTGCCTGATAATATTTCCATCAAAGCTTGATCCTGCACTCCCATATGAACCAATATAGCAGTTGCATTTTTTTCAATTTCTGAAAATATCATAGGTTTCGAAACATGAACAATAACAATTACAGGTTTATCCCGCATTTTTAGCTTTGTATCATTTACCAAATCCATGTCTGTTATATTGTTGGCGGTTACTGTTTTATCCTTGTATGATCGATTGGTAAAGTCTTCAAGCGGACTTCCGCCAGCCAAACTAACTTCACGAGCATTTATTGCTTTATAGCTATTGAATTGAAGGCTAATAGGTACATAGCCGTTACCTCCTTTTTCTAAATCTTTGCGGTTATACCCTACTCCACCATCTGGACTTTTAATACCAATAATTGAAAAGTCTGCCTCTTCAGGAGTATCTACTAGATCGAAATATTTTCCGATCAATTCCATATTAAAGGGGTATTCTGTTTTTCCTGGGGTTATCATACCCCACCAATTTGAACTTCGAGCAATATAACGCTGTGGAATAAAAACTTTCTTATTTTCTTTTAAAGGCAATATTTTTTGATGATTCTTAAGTAACACGATAGACTTTAATTGCGTCTCATAACCAGCTTTCATGAATTCTGGACTACCCACTATTTTTTGAGATTCAGTAACGTCTAAATAAGGATTCTCAAACAATCCAACTCTAAAAATATTTTTCAATAATCGAACTGCAGAAGTTTCAAAACGTTTTCGCATATACTGCTCACCCTGTTCTTCAATTCCAATTTTGTATGCATCAAGTATGGGTAGAATAGAATTATTTCCACCAAATTGATCCATTCCGGCATCAATAGCCTTATAATGACGTTCTGATTCTGACATCATTTCAACTCCCCAACTTTTGCCTTCAAACTTATCAATGGCAGTAACATCTCTAGTAATTCCCCAATCCGTACAAAGAACACCGTCATAACCATACTCTCCTCTTAAAACGTCAGTAATCAAATACTTATTGAAACCGTTTCCAACAGCTTCTCCTTCACCAGACGAAATAGTATAATATGGCATAACAGCTGAAGCCATCTTTGTACCGCCTTCCAATTTAAAAGCACCATTTATAAAAGGTTGAATATGATCTTTTAAGTTTTTTCCAGGATATACTGCATAAGAACCATAACCAAAATGACCATCGCGCCCCCCTTCTTCAGGACCACCTCCCGGCCAATGTTTTACCATAGCATTTACACTTTCCATACCCCATCCCTTAATATTAGTAGACTGAAATCCATCAACATAGGCACGTGCTAAATCAGTCGCAAGGTCTGGATCTTCTCCCATGGTTCCGTCAAATCGACTCCATCTAGGTTCGGTAGCGAGATCGATTTGAGGTGAAAGTGCAGTAGAAATACCCAAAGCACGATATTCTATTGATGCAATTTCACCAAATTTTTTCATCAACATAGGGTCAAATGATGCTGCAATACCTAATGTGCTTGGCCACATAGAAATTGCTCCACCGGCACCAATATTAAATTCTGCATATGAATCACTACCATGTCTAGGATCTGAACTAGTATTCACTGGTATTCCAAATCCGATAGCCTCAACATAAGCTTGAGCGTTATTATTCCATTGAGCAGCATCGACTGGGCTATTTACTCTCGTAATTAATACATGTCTCAAATGGTCATCTTGTAAAAACTTTATTTGCTCATCAGATAAGTCGCTTGGATTAGCACCACTTTCTGGAAACGGTTTCCCATTGTAATTTGAAGATCCAAAACCACGACTACTGCCAGGAATAGATTGATGTGAGCTATATAACATAAGTCCTCCAATATCTTCCAAGCTTAGTTTTGAAGCCAAATCTTTTGCTCTTTCTTCTGAGGGCAATCTCCAATCTTCATAGGTGTCTAAAAGTCCATTCTTGTTAAGGTCTTTAAACGCAAAACGGTCAATAATTAAAATTTTTACTCCTGAACTTGGATTATATCCTAAGGTACTTCCTCCTATATTTTTTATAATATTATAATCTATATTATTTTCCTCAGTAAATTTAGGATTACAGCTCGTAAATAAAATAAACAGAATAAAACTAACTAATTTGGAAACTGTTTTTAATATTTTCATTTTGTTAGATTGAATTTTTTTATAACTAGCTTTAGTATTCGTTGTGCTAATGTAACTTTTTATATTAGCCTCAAATAGAACCTTGTCTTTATTTTGGTCTTATTATAGTTTAATATTGGGTATATTTACAATTCCCAATCTTTTCTATACTCGTAATGAAAATATTTATTAGCTTCTTCACTATTAGTCAAGTAAATTAAAGGTCTCCATAAAGAGGGGGAGCAAGCGTAAGCTCTTCACAAAAGTGAGGGGGTTTTTATTTTTCTTACATTTATATACTATGAAAAAGAAAAACTTCTTTTACTATTTATTCCGCTTATTTCTTTTGAGCAGACTAAAGAAGGATTGGATTGCTTATATTTATTATCATTTTTTTTATTGTTTTTGTCTTTTTCGTTCGTTTTTATCTAAATAAACTTTTCTAAGACGTATTGATTTTGGAGTTACTTCAACGTATTCATCTTTTTGAATATATTCTAAAGCTTCCTCCAATGAAAATTTAATTGCAGGAGCCAACTTAACCTTATCATCAGATCCTGATGCACGAACATTTGAAAGTTTTTTTGTCTTAGTTATATTAACTACGATATCATCTTGCCTCGTATTTTCACCAATAACTTGACCTGCGTATATTGACTCATTGGGAGATACAAAAAACTTTCCACGTTCTTGAAGCTTATCCAGAGAATAAGGTATCGCAGCCCCCTTTTCCATAGAAATAAGAGACCCATTAATCCGCCCTGAGATTTCCCCCTTGTATACACTAAATTCAATAAAACGATGATTTATAATTGCCTCACCAGCAGAAGCAGTTAAAAGTTGATTACGTAAACCAATGATACCTCTTGATGGAATTTTAAAATTACATATCATTCTACTTCCTTTACAAGTCATACTAACTATTTCACCTTTTCGAAGAGTTACCATTTCAATTGCTTTTCCAGAGACTTTCTCTGGAAGATCAATTGTGAGCTCCTCCATAGGTTCCATTTTCTGTCTATCGATTTCTTTTATTATTACTTGAGGCTGTCCAATTTGTAACTCATATCCCTCACGTCGCATAGTTTCAATTAGAACTGAAAGGTGTAAAACGCCTCTACCAAATACAATAAATTTATCAGGACTATCTGTTTCTTCAAGACGCATTGCAAGGTTCTTTTCTAATTCTTTTTCAAGCCTTTCATGAATATGTCTAGATGTAACAAATTTTCCTTCTTTTCCAAAAAAGGGAGAATCATTTTTAGTAAATAACATACTCATTGTAGGCTCATCTATAGAAATTGAAGGAAGAGCTTCAGGAGCATTGAAATCAGCAACAGTATCTCCTATTTCAAATCCTTCAAGACCTATAATTGCGCATAAATCACCAGCTTCTACTCGCTCAACTTTCTTGCGTCCTAATCCATCAAATAAGTTTAATTCTTTAATCAAAGTATTAATTTGAGAGCCATCCCGCTTAACTAACTTTACTTTCATGTTATTTTTAAGTTGACCACGATGCAATCTTCCAATCGCAATCCTTCCAGTAAAAGATGAAAAGTCAAGAGATGTAATAAGTAATTGAGTATTTCCAGTCATTATTTCAGGACTAGAGACATGATCTAATACCATGTCTAATAATGGTGCAACCGAATCAGTTTCATTTTTCCAATCAGTGCTCATCCAATTGTTTTTTGCAGAACCATAAACGGTAGGGAAATCAAGTTGCCATTCCTCTGCTCCCAATTCAAACATAAGATCAAAAACAGATTCGTGAACAATTTCAGGAGAACAATTTTCTTTGTCAACTTTATTAATTACAACAATAGGTTTTAATTTTAAATCAATTGCTTTTTTAAGTACAAATCGTGTTTGAGGCATTGGTCCTTCAAAAGCATCTACAAGAAGTAAAACTCCATCTGCCATATTTAGAACTCTTTCTACCTCACCACCAAAATCAGCATGTCCAGGAGTGTCGATAATATTAATTTTAACTCCATTATATTCAACCGATACATTTTTAGAAAGTATAGTGATTCCTCTTTCGCGTTCTAAATCATTATTATCTAAAATTAAGTCTCCTGTATTTTGGTTGCTGCGAAATAAATTACAGTGATGTAAAATTTTGTCTACTAGAGTTGTTTTTCCATGATCAACGTGAGCTATAATGGCAATATTTTTAATTATAGTCATTATGTTTTTTTAAGAGTTGGCAAATATATTACTAATTCTTTCGTCAGAGGTAAACTGAGGCGATATAAAATATACCCATATAAGAACAATATTTCCAATTCAACAATGTTGGATATACAACGGATGAGATTATCGATGGATAAAATTTTCAACGGCTTCTGCATTTGCAAATGCTAATAAACCTGTTTTGGTGAACTTGTCCAAATTAAGCATATCCCACTAATTAACTTTAGGGGTTTTTTCTTACATTTAGAATATAAAAAAAATCATTATAATATTAATGGTTTTACTTTTTTCTTGTAAAAAAGACAATTGATTTATTAAATAATCTGATTACAAATCACCTGCTCTAGCCAGCTGAGCTACATCGGCTTAATAATTTTTAATAAAAAATCGATTGTAAATTAAATATTAATTTTAGTGGTTTCAAAAAAAACATAAAAAATGTTTGATGCAAAATCTATCTTATTTTTTCTTTTCTTTTTTTAATAATTCTTTGTGCTGACTCAGAAGCTATCTTAATTGCCTCTTCAAAAGACCTAGATCTTTTTTTTACAATTATACTATTACCAGGGATGCCAATCTTCAATTCTGCGTATTTATTTATTTTATTTGACGAATTTTCAACCTTTGTTAAAACAAAAACACTAATAATCTTATTATAAAATAAGTTAATTTTTTTTATCTTTTTTTTTGTAAAATCTTTAAGCTTTATGTCTGCTTTAAAATTTATTGATTGGAAAATAATATTCATGTCTAAGATTTTATTTGTATTAATTTTTTTCTCTTGGATGAGTCTTGAAATAAATATCCTTAATTTTACTCATACTAGTATGAGTGTAAAATTGAGTTGACGCTAGGCTAGAATGCCCTAGTAAGTCTTTAATTGAATTTAAATCTGCCCCTTGATCGAGTAAATGAGTTGCAAAGCTATGACGAAGCATATGAGGACTTTTTTTTGTTTTAGATGATACTATACTAAAATAACGATTTACTGTTTTGTAAACAAAAGATTCTGTTAACATTTTACCTTTTTTGTTTACAAAAAATGTTGATGAATTAATTCTTATAATTTCTTTATTTTTTATTTTAATATAAATTTTAATTATATTTATTAATTCATCCAAAATTGGAATTAACCTTTCTTTATTTCTCTTTCCAAGAACTTTTAAAACACCTTCATTAATCATTACATCATGGTCCTTTAAATTAATCAATTCTATTCTCCTAATTCCAGTAAAATAAAACATTGCAATCATAGTTTTTTCAAGAATACCATTATAGTTGTCAGGGAAAAAATTTCCTTTAAAAACAGACTTTATTTCATCTTCAGAGAAAGGTAGATTTATATTTTTAGCAGTTTTCAAAACCTTATGATTTTGTAATGGAGAAGACTTGATAGTTTCAGTTTTTAATAAAAACTTATAGTATGATCTTAAAACTGAAATTTTTCTATTAACTGTTCTATTTGAGTTTCCACTTTCTATTAAAAAAACTATCCATGATCGAATCTCATTATATGATATATTTTCAATAGAATCGATACTAAAATTAGTTTTTACAAAATCTTCAAAACTTAATAAATTAGTATTGTAAGCAATTTTAGTATGAAGGGAAGACTTCTTTTCCAGATATATGTAATCTAAAAACTTAGAAATGGACATACAAAACTTTATATCCAAATTTACAAACTAAAGAGATATGAAAAAGTAAAATTTTTATTTATTGATTTTGAAGATCTAAAAGCTTCTGTAAATATTGAGCTTTTTGAACTCTTTGACGATGTTTAACTGATGGTTTAATAAATTCCTTTCTAGTTCTGAGTTGTCTCATTGCCCCAGTTTTATCAAATTTTCTTTTAAAACGCTTTAAAGCTCTATCAATATTCTCCCCTTCTTTTATAGGAATTATTAGCATAAAATACTTTCTTTCAAAATTTTGACAAATATAAAAAAACTAATTTAAATCAAAAGGAACATCTATAAATTTCTAGAAATAATAATTTTTTGAATTTCACTTGTACCCTCACCTATAGTACATAATTTTGAATCTCTGTAGAACTTTTCTACTGGATAATCCTTCACATAACCATAACCTCCATGAATTTGAACAGCTTCATTAGCTACTCTTACGCACATTTCTGATGCAAATAATTTAGCCATAGCTCCTTGAGAAGTAACCTTTTTTCCTTGATTTATTAACTCAGAGGCTTTTTTAGTTAATAATTTTGCAGCTTCAATTTCTGTTGCCATTTCGGCAAGTTTAAATGATATGCCCTGAAAATTAATAATTGGCTTTCCAAACTGCTCTCTATCTTTAGAATATTTAAGTGCAGCTGAAAAAGCTCCTTTAGCTATGCCAAGAGAAAGAGCAGCTATTGATATTCTTCCTCCATCTAAAATCTTCATAGACTGAATAAATCCATCACCTATCTTTCCTAATCTATTAGCATCAGGAATTAGACAATTTTCAAAAACCATTTCAGCTGTTTCTGAAGCCCTCATTCCTAATTTATTTTCAATTTTTCCAGAAATGAATCCTGGAGTACCTTTTTCTACAACAAAAGCCGTAATTTCACGACTTTTTCCCTTAAGTCCATTTCTGGCAATAATTACAGCTATATCACATGACATTCCATGAGTTATAAAATTTTTAGATCCATTAATTATCCAATTATCTCCATCTCTTTCTGCAATAGTATCCATACTTTTTGCATCAGATCCAGTATTTTGTTCAGTTAATCCCCACGCACCTATCCATTCACCAGAACACATTTTTGGCAGCCATTTATTTCTTTGACCCTCATTCCCGAACATATAAATATGATTAGTACTTAAAGAATTATGAGCAGCCAAAGATAAACCTATAGATGCATCTATAGAAGAAACAGCTTCTATCATAGCTACATATTCATGATAACCCATTCCTGCTCCTCCATAATCTGAAGGAATTAACATTCCCATAAAACCTAAAGATCCTGCACGCTTAAAAATTTCTTTTGGAAAAAACTGTTTTTCATCCCATTCCATAAAATATGGTTTAATTTGTTGATCAGCAAAACCCTTTGCTGAATCATAAACCATCATCTCAGTTTCCTTCATTTTCAAATCAGACGAAATTTCTATATCTATCATATCCTATTTTACATTAATATAATTCTAAAAAATACTTTATAATAGTATTTTTTGTTTACTAATTTTTATTCCTAACACTATTTATTTTAACTAAATATTTGTTTAATTCTTCTTTTACTTTTGGAAATAGTAATATCAACCCAATCATATTTGGAAAAACAAGAGATAAAATCATTGCATCTGAAAAAGCCCATACTGAAGACATGTCTCCAGCAGCTCCAATAACGATGAAAATTAAAAAAAGAGCTTTATACATAAGCCCAGAAATTTTACTTTTCCCAAACACATACATCCAAGATTGAAGACCATAATATGACCAAGAAATCATTGTAGATAAAGCAAATAGTACAACCGCCAAAGTTAAAAAAGGTCCTGAAAAGGAAATATATTCAGAAAATGCTGCAGCTGTAATTCCTGCTCCTTCTAATGGAACTCCATTAATCATTACAACTCCTCCATCTCCACCGTAATCAAAAAAATTATTATCACCATTAAAAATAATTATAACTAAAGCAGTCATAGTACATATAACAACTGTGTCAATAAATGGTTCAAGTAAAGCGACTAAACCCTCGGATGCTGAATATTTAGTTTTAACTGCTGAATGTGCAATTGATGCTGATCCTGCTCCAGCTTCATTTGAAAATGCAGCTCTTCTAAAACCTGTAATTAACACACCTAGCAATCCACCAAGTCCAGCCTGGGGATTAAAAGCTTGACTAATTATCATTCCAATTGCATCATCTATAAAAGAAAAATTTATTATGATAATATATGTGCAGGCCAAAACATACATTATAGCCATGAAAGGAACAATCTTTTCAGTTACTAAAGCTATTCTTTTTATTCCTCCAATTATTATAATTCCCACCAAAATCATCATAATAATTCCAATAATTGTTCTTGCACTACCTCCAGTCATGCCAAATGAGCCTACAAGTTGCATAGCGGCTTGATTTGACTGAGCAGCATTTCCTCCTCCAAAAGAAGCTCCTATACATAATAGTGCAAAAATTACAGCTAATGTTTTTCCAATTGTTTCAAAACCTCTTTCTTTCAATCCTTTTGTTAAATAATACATTGGTCCTCCATAAACTGTCCCATCTTCTCCAA
>Ga0310123_10003410_pt1 | contig 12341 bp, 10 predicted proteins | sample CB6_AW_1057_MG_FD_203505 | JGI IMG/M metagenome (GOLD analysis project Ga0310123, IMG submission 203505) | Marine microbial communities from Western Arctic Ocean, Canada - CB6_AW_1057 | ecosystem: Environmental > Aquatic > Marine > Oceanic | place: Canada: Western Arctic Ocean | collected... | reverse complement strand
CGAGGTTGTGACGGGCGATACCAAACGTCGGGTCATTAGTTAGCGCCTCAGAAAACACTTCAGCTGCACCTTCGTAGTCAAATTGTTCTAGTAACGCGACACCACGATTATTGACACGGTAAGACTCTTCATTTGTCGTTGTCGACTCCGACCCGCCACAGGAGACCGTGATCAATAACAACAAGATGAACATCCATCGACCGGCACATCTAACAATCATGGCGTTCCGCTTCCCCACGGAGCTGAGGCCACAAGTCCCTCTCCTTCACGAACAGTGATAACTTGATTCGCCACGACACGATTGACAACGTCGACCTGTCCACTTGGCCAAGTGACACGGATTGAGTCAGCCAGATGGGCGGTACCAAGCCCGAACGTAAGTGGAAGTTCGCTCTGCGAAGCGTAGCTTGAGCCCGTCTTCACACGCTGCCACATTAGGCGGTCGCCTGCCAGTAATATGTCAACCCTCGTACCTATTCCATCTCGATTCGACACAGTTCCAATGGTATTAACACGTATAACGTTACCGACATTTCCTCCGTCGTTTCTAAATAAACGCGCTGAACCATTGTTAACAGTTACTAACAAATCAAGATCGCCATCGCGGTCGATGTCGCTATAAGCCGCCCCACGAGCGACCATGGGTTCGGAGAGGGCCATCCCAGAATCAGCCGTTACCTCCTCAAACCGCCCATCTCCCTGATTGCGAAACAGATGTGGAGGCTGTGCATACGTCACCCGTGACTGTACCCGTTCAATGTCATCCGCCACATGGCCATTGGCCACAAAAATGTCTGGGTGACCGTCGAGATCATAATCAAAAAAGAAACACCCGAACGCAAGTGTCAACAGCGATGAACGTCCAAGAGCCGACCGTGGTGACTCATCAATAAAAAGCCCGTTGCCCTCATTCCGATATAACGCAATCATCTCGTTTGAAAAATTTCCAACAATCAAACTTGGTCGCCCGGAACGATCGTAGTCGGTCGCATCAACACCCATTCCAGCCCGCGCAACTCCTGCCTCACTAAATGCCACGCCGGCCACAACCCCTACGTCAGTAAACGTTCCATCACCAAGATTGTGGTACAGCCGGTCTGGTTCCGTGTCATTCGCCACGAAAAGATCCATCCAGCCATCCAAGTCGAAATCAAGCATCGCAACACCGAGTCCCTTCGACGTCGCGTCGTCAAGCCCTGAAAACTCCGTAACATCTTCGAATGTCCCGTCGCCTCGGTTCTTATACAACGTCGGCCTTTGTCCTGTGTAAGACTCGGGCGTGCAATACGACTTCGTTTGACCATCCAGAGTGCAGCGGATGTCTTGCTCAATGCTCCAGTCCACATAGTTCGCCACAAACAAATCAAGAAATCCATCATTGTCATGGTCGAACCACAGAGCGCTCGTGGAAAACCGCGTGTCCCCCACGGCAGCCTGTTCCGTTGTGTCACTGAACGTCCCATCGCCGTTCCCCTGAAACAGATGGTTGGCTCCAAGCGCGGTCAAATAGACATCTGCATGGCCATCGTTATCGTAATCGGCGGAGGCTCCACCTATCCCATACAGGCTCACCTCTAGCCCGGACCCCGCAGTAATGTCGGTAAATGTCCCATCACCATCGTTTCGGTAAAGTACCGGGGATGACGCCGCCTCGTCGTCATCCCAACTGCGTGAGTCGACGAATAGAATATCTTGCCAGCCATCTGAGTCGACGTCGAGAAAGAGCGCCCCTGACCCGAGTGTCTCCGGAAGGTATTTCTGACCGGTTGCCCCGCTATGGTGTCGAAAGTTAATGCCAGCCTCACTGGTCACCTCAACAAAATCGATACCAGGGGCGGTCGACAGAGCAACCGAAGAAAACCCTACGAGCCCAAAAGTCAAAAATGCGCGTCTCACTCTGTCCAGATTACTACATGAAGCCAGCGCAGTTGTGGTTCTGGTAGGTCCTACCGATGCTCATGAACTGCTTGGCGTTCATTATTGTCTTCTGGCGCAATGAGGCGATAGGGGCCAGTTATGGCTTGAGCAGATTCGTCTGCCTTGAACCGATCGTAGAGACTCTCCTCTCGAGCCGCGAGTTCTAGATCACCCATTCCACGGTACGCGAGCATCAAATTGTAATGAGCCTGGAGATCTTCTGGATCGATACTCAAAACCTCCTTGAACGTCGCAACAGCGTCCTCGAAACGCCTTTCCAAAAAATGCACGCGTCCAATCTGCCCGAGAACAACACGGTCTCGAGGATATTGTTTCCTGGCGACCTCAAAATGTCTATGCGCGTCCTCATACTGCCCAAGAGTCCGAAGCGCGGTGCCGAGAAAATAGTGAGCACGAGCGAGTGCTGGCTCCAATGTCAGCGCTTGTTCTAGTAACGGAATCGCCGCTTCAACATCTCCCTCCCGCAATAAAGCCCTCGCAACATTCACCGGTCCATCTGGGTAGCGCGGGTCCAACGCCATCACGCGACGAAAAGCCGCAGCTGCAGCTCGCGTATCCCCCTGCAACAAAAGACCGATGCCATAGTCATTCCATCGACCACGTAATGCATCTGACTCCGTCTCAAGTGCCGGTACAACTGGAAAGGGGGCCTCACTATCAACAACCAATAAGAGCGCCTCGCTCTCAGCCATTACGGTCGTCGGCAAGTCTGGGATTTCCTTCATTGGCCCAGAGACCGCTGAAGTATCCCCCGTAAAAATCCATTCGCCGTCGTCATGTGCCTCGGTAACCGAAGGCGCGGGTTTCGACGGGTCACGAACCCCGGCATAAGACCACTGCGTGTACCACCAGGCAAACTTGCGATAATTCACTTTCGCTCGCAAAGTGATCTGGTCACCGACGTCCTCCGGTATCTGCAAACGATAGTGAATCGTATCGGCTGCTCCTGGTGGTATAAGACGGACGTACGCGACTGAGCGAGTCATCCACGCGTTCCGCTTATTAATAGGGTTACCTCGTTCGTCTAGCTGCAAGCTACGATAAAAGTGCGCGCCGGGATCAACCGGGCCACTGCCACCATCAGCTGCAACCCCGCTGTGGAGCAAAACTTGCCCATCTTCATCAACGGCTTCAAGTTCAACCCAGACGTCAAACGCATCGACAGTACCACCAGGAAAAAAATGTCCCACATTACGGGTACGAACAACCACTTCAACCCGGACGGACTCACCCCGGCGTACCGATACCAAGCCGTCGTCAAGAGGAGCGAACACCTCCGCCACAGGCCCAGCCGAAACGACCATTGGGCCAGACCCAAACTGCGACGATTCCTCGCCAATCGCAAAGGTGCTGGCTAAGGTTGGTTCAGAATCCGCGGCGAGTGTCGGCTCTAAGGATATCGGCTCGTCCGTACGTGCAATACCAAAAACGTCTACAGAAACCTGACCAGAACGCAGGAATTCTTGCACAGTCTCCAGCTGCACCTCGTCACCGTTCACAAAAGGCACCGCCGTGTTAGCCCCTGGGAATCGATGAGACTTAACGTAGCCATCCGTCGCGGCTGGGTCATCAGACGGCACCCGGGGCATATGACAGTCATTACAGGTCTGCGCCTGTGATGGATAGTAGAACGACCGCGCCCCTTGTCCAGAAACACCAGAAGCTTGCCAATTGTCATACTCGTTAAACCCACGAATCCAACGGTATCCGTTCACGGGAACATCAAGATGAACCTTGTGGCAGCTGGAACAAAACTCCTCACTCCGCTCACGATGAAACGGTTTCAGGAACGTGCGACGATGTGGTTCCGGCGCTAAATAAGCGAGTCGATCGTGCGCCCATGCGAGTATCGGATTTTCACTCGCGGCCAAATCGTGGAGCGGCGGATACTCAATTACAAAATCCCCCTGCCCCATGGTGCTCCCCACATGGACAACCGAGTGGCAGGATGTACACCCAAGTCCGGCCTGCGCCTCCGGCGTCTCGATTTGTTCTCGTATAGGGGTATCGAAGCGACCATTGAAGAATACTGCGTGATCGTGACACCCAGCACACCACTTGGAGGCTTCCGTTCCGACGACGTCCTGCATGTATTCAATAGATTTTCGGTACCACTGATTGTTGAAAGATGAAAAATGATGCATCGATGAATTCCACTGGTCGTAGATATCGCGATGACATCGGCCGCACATCTCACTCGTTAAAAAAAAGTCCGCCGGTATGACGTCTCCAGTATTCGTATTAGCGGAAGATGGGAAAAACGGACTGCTGGGGCCTGCCCCCTCTTCCGTCATATCCATTGGAACAACTACTGGGTTATTAACGGTATGCGACTCGCGCCACGCCGACTCGTGTAAAACTCCGATAGCTGGTGAAAGCGCAAACAGTACCACTGTCAAAACACACGCAGTACGCACGCCCCGTCGGGCTAACAGTTGGGCACCATACCGCCACAGATAGACACTACACAGCAATGTGGTAACAGCCGTAGTAACAATATGTGTTTGGAGAAGAACACGACTAGCCGTTGCCGCGCCATACACGAGCAGCGCAATTCCCGTAACCAAACTGACAGCCATGCCGACCACAACTCCAGCTAATAGTCGGTCGGACTTCCACACGGACACCGCAGCCAGTCGTGCAAGCGCGAACGCCAACCCAATGCCCAACACCGGATGCAGGACAACATTTACATAATAAAAGAGCGTCCCGGAAGGCAGCGCGACCACATACGCCGTGTTGAGGAGTAGGGCCACAAACAGCGCCAGCATGACTCGTAATCGTCGCTGGCAAATCTCAAAGGAACTCATACCCATCATATTTATCATATGCCCGATAAACGCCCGAACACTATGTCGACGTGAAAGTTGTTGTACCTCAAAACGCAGCTAGACATCAGAAGATCAATCCTCCTTCCAAGGATTGTTTGCAAAAATGGCCAGCTCGACCCAGAGCGCACGTGGATGCATCGTCAACGCGGCCATAATTGTCTCAGCAATGTCAACCGCGTACAGTTTGTTTGGGTTATTCCGACCCGTCCGCCCCATCCAGTCAGTCTGAACTTCCGAAGGACAGATGCTCGTCACACGAATTCCATGTGGTCGAAGTTCTTGTTGCCAGCACTGCGTAATACCCCGAACCGCCCATTTACTCCCCCCATAAGCCGTTTGTGCCTTCGACCCCTTGATTCCAGAAGTCGACGCAATATTGATAATTGCCCCACTTTGTTGCGCTTTAAGTAAAGGCGCCACACGGTTTCCCATATCAACAAGGCCAAAAACATTTGTGTCGAACAATCCACGCATTTTGTCCATGTCTATCTCACCCAATTCCGCGAGATAACCGAACCCAGCATTGTTGACAAGGACGTCTATGCCCCCCATCTTTTCCACAGCAACATCGACCGCGCGTTGATTGTCACTCGCCACCGCAACATCGGCACGAATTCCATGCGCGCCAGTGTCTGTCGTAACTTTGTCAATCAACTGTTGATTACGGCCAGTGAACACAACATCATGGCCCTGCTCACATGCCAACTTCGCCAGAGCTGCTCCAATCCCCTGGCTACCACCCGTAATGAGAAATCGATGTTTGTCCATAGCCACCTACTCCCGTTGTAGTTGCTGCGCCTAGATCGATTCTAGTTCACATCAAGTATGAGTCATAATGGGCTCTGAATCGGAGGACTACATGCGCTATCTCACAGTCACCACCATCGCAGCCATGCTCTTGGGTACATCCCTAATTGCACAGGACCAGTCGTGGAATCCGCCGCGCACCGCTGACGGGCGGGTTAACCTGCAAGGTGTCTGGGCGAACAATGCGGCGACGCCCCTAGAACGCCCTGACAGCCTCGGCGACAAGGCATCATTTACTGACGAAGAAGTGGCTGCTTTACGTAGCACTGCCCAAAGGCTTTTTGGAGGTGCCGATGATGCTGCGTTCGGCGACGGGGTCTTCAATGCGGTTCTCGAAAATATTGAACGAAACGTGTCGCGTGACGGTGGAACGGGAAATTACAGCTCAGTCTGGATGGTCGACCGTGAATTCGAGAACCGTACCTCGCTAATAACGAATCCTAGCAATGGGAAATTGCCGGCACTTACCGCCGAGGCAGAGCGGCGCCTTGCTGACGCAACCGAGTACCGGCGGCTACACCCTGCGGACGGCCCTGAGGACCTGAGCCGCCAAGTTAGATGCGTCACATACGGCATCCCTCGTGTGGGCGGCTTGGGCGCTGGATATAACAGCTACTATCAAATTTTTCAGACACCGGACCATCTTGTGATGCTTGGGGAAATGATCCACGATGCTCGCGTAATTCCGATCAGCACGATGCCACACGCACATGAATCCATTCGGCAATGGCATGGTGATTCTCGCGGTCACTGGGAAGGGGACACATTGGTCGTTGAAACAACCAACTACTCCCCTAAGGCGAACTACCGTGGATCCGGGGACAAGCTCCATCTCGTCGAACGCTTCACGCTTGGTGGACCAGACCGCTTACACTACGAAATTACGCTAACAGACCCCACGACCTGGACTGACTCATGGACAGCCATGGCACCATTATCTCGTAGCAACGACGCACTATTCGAGTATGCATGCCACGAGGGAAATATCGGGATGGCCGGCATTCTCGCCGGTGCACGCGTGCAGGAATCCAAGGTGGCGAAATAACTTCTACCGACTGCGTGGCCCAAAGGGTAGCAAGAAGGCAGTTCTGATCAACAAGCGGACTGCAACACCCTATTGCCGGCTCACACGAGATTTTCATGCGATATCTGTTCTGTCTCGTTACTCGCGCCGTCACATTCTCATCGGTTCTGCTGACACTCGGCTGCGAAAGCCAACAACCGACACCATACAGACCAACGGCTACTGTGGAAGACCTCATGCGCTCCGTCATCGACCCTGCAGCAGACGCTATCTGGGACGCAGTCGTTACGGAAGCCACAGCGTCTGGAATCACCAAAATCAAACCAGAAAACCAAGATGACTGGTCAAAACTGCGGCAACACGCGTTGACATTGGCTGAGGCTACTAACCTCTTGGCAATACAAGGCCGTCGTATCGCGGCACCGGAGTCGCGGTCCGAGTTGCCGGGTATCGACCTTCATCCAGATGCGATCCAGACGCTGGTCGAGGAAGACTGGAATAGTTGGGTTCGACTCGCGGCTGGTCTACATGACACTAGCCTAACTGTCCTTGACGCGGTCGACGCGCAAAACATCGACGCGCTACTAGCAGCCGGAACCGAACTGGACCTAGCTTGCGAGAACTGCCACGCTCGCTACTGGTATCCGGGCCACGGCGACCCACGACCGGATAGCAACAGACAGTAAATTCGAGAAAACGAATCCGCTAGTTTGCGGGACTGATCGGGCTACCATCAGCCTGACTGATCTCAGCGCAGCACATCCCATAGGTCCCTGGAGCTCGTGACGGCTGCCCCACAACCTTGACCGCGTCGCCAACCTTAATCGTATCCGGCGTCCAACCTCGACGACTCATAGACAGGGCAGTGCCCATTTCAATTTCCCACGCAATTGTTTCCCCGTTCTCGCCTGGAGCATCGAGGAACAAAAACGAGTGCGGGTTTCGAAAAAGAAACCGCGTCACCACACCGTCCGCCTCAGCAGATTTAGTGTTGTCATAGAAAGGCCCGCTGGCATGATGCGCAGCCGCAGGCAAATTCGTAACTGCAACCACTACCGCCATAGCACCCACGGCAGCCATTAACCAAAACCAAACTTTCACAAACCTACCCTCCTCCAACAAGAACGGTGACCTATCTGTATTTCGGCACAAGAAACTTCACGGGATATCGGGCAATCTCAGCATCACACTCATACGCTTGTAACTGATAGCCCTCAAGACCCGGTTTCCACTGAGTGGTGAAGGACACTGGCTCACGCAGGAATAACTCGTCCTCAACAGTCAACGTGACCTTCAGCTCCTCGCCCTCCCGCCAGTACCGTTCCGTGATTTTCTTGAGTTGGGAAGACGGAATGCCGTTGTAATCATCGAAGCCAGTCACATCAAACGTGAAATGGGTTGTCGTTACATGCAACGCACCGTCTTTGTAGTGTCCAACCGACACACCTTGCAGACTGTAATCCTGCGGAGTTGGCTCTCGGCCATCGAGCCACACCGTCCGTAGCTGATCGTCTTTCTCGTAACGCAACAAGACACGGTCGGGCCACTGAACGACCTCCATCATGTAAGGATCATAAACAAGCGCAGGAGGTGTGGACGGCACGCAATCATACTTGGGCGAAATCGCCTCATCGAAGACCTCCCGAAATGCCAGGCCGCGCTCATTCAACACGGGAAAGTTCTCAGACGTCCACGGCATATTGGGACCATTGATGGGACGCGACCGCGGGCTACCATCCCACAGGCCAGACAGTTCAGGAATGGCTTCCGTGTCCTCTTGCGCCTGCAGCGGAACAACCGCCGCCAATCCCAAAAACAAGGCGCCAAAGATCCACGCTGCAAGATGTTTCGGCGCCGTTTGTGTCGTTGTCTCTAACATTCTCATGATTCGCTACCCTCTTCTAGCATCCAACATCCTGACGCAACACCACTCCGCAACACTACTCGCCGATTCTACACCCCTCATCCCTCTGACCGGCACGGCTGTGTGGAAAATTCGGATACTCGCACTCCTCAATCCTGACTCGGCAACGCGAAACTAAGTATCAAATCGCCGCCCCGCCGACCCCGGTCCCCTCCGCCTGAGGCTACGGTAACGAACTGTTCGCCGTTAACCATGTACACCGCCGGCGATGAGAAAACACCAGCCCCAGTGTTAAACCGGTATAGCTCCTCACCAGTCTTTGCATCCAAGGCAAAAAAGTATCCCGCCAAGTTACTACCTGTGCCGACAAAAACCACGCCGCCAGATGTAACTACAGGCCCGGCCTGTCCATAGCCCTCATAAATTTGTCGCCACGCCAGTTCACCTGTGGTCGGGTCATAGGCAGAAAAAAACATCCTGGGATCACGACCGGAGTTAAATGGCTGGTCAATCGCGTTGACATAGAGCAGCCCGGTGTCTTCACTGTACGCGAGCGGACCGTAACTAGCTCCGCCACCGTATCCAGGTGCAAAAATTTGATCAGATTGCATAGGCGTAAACTGTGGAACTAATTTTTTACCCTCGGCATGTTCTGGCGGAATCAGTTCTGGAAAGACAGGCGAGACAGGCTCCATTCTGTCGCCGTTCGCTTTGTGCGGTATCGGCTGCGTGGGCCACGGCTCCTCTCCCTCACGGTCTGTCTCCGTTGGCACGGGTGTTTCAACAATCGAGTGAATAGCCTGACCCGTTTCCCGATTCAGCAAATACAGCCAGCTATTCTTGTTCGCCTGAGCCAACGCACGTACCGGCTCCCCGTCAACTTCCATATTGAAAAGTATCGGCTGACTGCCGTTATCGTAGTCCCACACATCGTGGTGTACGAGCTGGTAGTACCAACGTAATCGTCCGTCCTCAAGGTCAAGTGCCAGCACAGAATCAGAAAAAAGATTTAATCCGTCCCTTTTAGTGCTATCACCAAAGGGATTCCCAACCGCCACATACATGAGACCCAACTCTGGATCAATCGACGGCGTCTCCCAGATACCGCCTCCTTCACGCTCACCACCAACCCATGTCGGACCAGCGACATCCCAAGCCTGGTCGTTCTCATCCTGCGGAATTGTGTTGAAATGCCAGATCACCTCTCCACTCTTGGCATCAACAGCCAACACGTGCCCCCCAGGAATGTTGCTTTCACTTCGTGTCGAGCCCACGTAAATAACACCATTGTGAATCTGCGGAGCCGTGGTAAACCAATAGCCCATTGAAATTGCTGTATCAACCTCTGGGTATCGAAGGCGGAGTACATCAAGAATCACACTCGCCTGACCATTGTCGCCAAACGTTTCAATCGGTTCGCCCGTCTTGGCATCCAATGCAAAAATAAACGAACCTGCTGCGCTGTAAACAACCCCATCCTCGTACGTCACACCTCTGTGTCGGAAAACGTATCCCTCGCGTCGACCACCACCAAGTAGTTCGGTCACATCGTAAGTCCACATGTGATGGCCATCTGCAGCATCAACTGCGTATACGCTACCTCTGGAATCGGTCAAATACATCACACCGTCAACAACAATGGGTGTTGTTTGGTTGCTAACACCATCGATGACCCCATGCTGAAACAGCCATCGTGGAGTGAGTGAGTGTGCATTCTCTGGTGTGATCTGATCTATTTCCGCGTAACGACTTCCCGCCAGGTCCAGGTTGTGTAACCGCCAGTCAACGTTCTGTGCCAGCACAGGCACCTCGACACCGACAAAATGCACCAAAGCAAAAGCTAATGGGAACAGTATCCGAGCCTTCATCTGCCTCATACTTTCCTCCAACCGCAAGAGCATAATCGAATAACCAGCGAAGTGCGATTATCGACTTGGTACTGGAGCACGAGACGGCATAAGGTGCAGCAGGGAGGGGACAAAGCATGAGTGGCAAAAGTACTACTGAACTAGCACTCGTAACTGTGCTTGCACTTACCGCCGCTACGCTGCTAGCGCAAGAGCCGTCTGAACGGAACGTCAAAACAGCCGTCAGAACAGCGTGGGACACCTATATCACCGCATTCTCGGATGGACGAACCGACGTTGTCGCAGAACAACTCTACGCTGCACCCTCGTATGTGCTTGGCGCCAGCGGCGGAACGGTCCGTATGACCACAGACGACACCAAAGAGGGTTTCGACCAAATACACCAAACTTTGCAACGTGAGCAATATGACCGCTCTGAGACCGACCACATCGAAATCTGCGTCCTGAACGGGGGCACAGCGCTACTAACAGCTCGTTACACGCGCTACAGAACGAGCGGTGAAGTCCTGACGACGGGCGCCTCAGGGTACCTCTTCGCCTTGTTGGATGGACAGTGGAAGATCCTAGCAATTATGGGAAATCCCGCCGACAAATTGGTTACTTGCGACTAGAACCACCCTTTCAGGAGACGCAACACATGTCGACGCAGATTAATCGCCGAAATTTTCTTGAAGTCGGAGCACTCTCGACACTTGGTGTCGGTACGGACTTCCTAAGAAAGCCGATACACGCCACGCAAGCCGCATCCAGTTCCAACGACACCAACGGCTCAGTCCAAATGTTTGGCGACGGCTTAGGTCTGTCTCCTAGTGAACTGGCCAAACTTTGGACGGACTTAGCTAGCAACAATGGAATCGATCGAGATTCATATTCGAACGGCGGCTCCGTAGGGCAGCTCGAAGCCGCCGCAGCGAGAATTCTGGGAAAAGAACGTGCGGTCTTTATGCCAACAGGGACACTTGCAAACCATCTTGCCGTGCGCGCACTCGCTGCTGGGAAGGGAACAGTGGCCGTTCAGGCTGAAAGCCATCTCTTTAACGACTCCGGAGACTGCGTGCAAAGACTGAGCAACCTGCCGCTCATTCCTCTCGGCGACAACAACGCCAGTTTCACCCTCGAAGAACTAGAACATGCAGCACACCGAGCCCAAAACGGTCGAGTCCAAGGTGACATCTCAGTCATTTCGATCGAAACGCCTGTACGTCGTAAATTTGGTGAAACGTTTGAGCCGGAACAACTCAATCAAGTAATTGATTTCGCCCACCGAAACAAGATTCGTCTCCATCTAGACGGTGCGCGTATCTTTCTGCAAGCGGCCTACGAAAAAAGAACCGTCGCCGAATACGCTGCTCCTTTCGACACGGTCTACGTTTCACTCTATAAATATTTCAACGCGCCGTCAGGAGCGATACTCGCGGGTCCTCGGTCGTTGTTGGATAGCATGTTCCACACAAGGCGTATGTTTGGGTCAGGCCTTCCCGCTGCTTGGCCTTTTGCCGCGATCGCGAACCACTACATGCCAAGCTTTATCCAGCGCTATCAAGAAGCCATCTCGGTATCCAAGCAATGGTTGGCTGAGGTCACGCAACACGAAGCCTTTACAGCCGAGCAGATACCAAACGGAACAAACTTGATGCGATTACACGTCGCGGGGAACGCCCATCGATTCCGTCAAAACCTGCAGAATCGTGGAATTCAAATCGGGCCACCGCGTGCCAATAATCAATTCCTTATTGCTATCAATGAAACCTGGAACAGACAAACACCAACCGCCCTCGCACAGGCATTTGTGTCATCACTCGTGTGAGGGATCGTGTTACAGCTGCAGACCAGAACACTCAGCTTTCATAATGATTCATATGGGAATTGAGGAGCAGGTCAGGTCCACACGACAAAGCGAGACCAGCTAAGAAGCCTTGAGAGCACCTACCGCAAGTAGGCCCCATCCAACGATCAGGCAAAGTCCGCCAATCGGCGTTATCGCCCCAAGCCAGCGTATGCCGCTGATC
>Ga0310123_10003408_pt1 | contig 12345 bp, 7 predicted proteins | sample CB6_AW_1057_MG_FD_203505 | JGI IMG/M metagenome (GOLD analysis project Ga0310123, IMG submission 203505) | Marine microbial communities from Western Arctic Ocean, Canada - CB6_AW_1057 | ecosystem: Environmental > Aquatic > Marine > Oceanic | place: Canada: Western Arctic Ocean | collected... | reverse complement strand
TGGAGGTCTCGCGGGCAATCTTGGATCTCGTTGATTAGAGTTGGGTGGCGGGGAAGGAGCCTAAGCGACGGCCCCGAGATTGGAGCCTATACCACGGGGCCGTCGCTTAGGCTCCTTCCCCGCCACCCGAATCTTTCAACGAACCAATCCACCTTGCTTTTCGTAGTAGATCCGGGTAGGATGGATGGTAAGTTATTAACTTAATTGGACTTACGAATGTGGTCCGAGTACCCATTTGTTCTTTCCGGGACGCTCGCACGGGCGTTGAGACGGATTGTCCCACTCCATGTGATGAGGAATCGCGATGAATCTGCAAACGCATATCGGCCACCGAGGACGTACTCGCTTGACGCTCACCGTGGCTCTGGTCGGTTTGACGGTTGGTCTACTCGCCACCCAAATCCCCCACACGTCTGCCGAGCCGCGTGCGACAAGTGAGAAAGATCGTCACACGATCACCTTGGCTGTTTCACACTATTTGCAGAGCCTCCATCTCTCACGGCATCCGCTCGATGACGAAATGTCGCGGCGCTGTCTGACTTCCTACGTCAAGAGTCTCGATCCGCGCAAGCTCTACTTCTACGAAGCCGACATCCATGAGTTTATGGCCTATCGTAACGACATTGATGACAAGATGAAGCAAGGCGACATTCAATTGGCGCACCAGATTCTTGACCGATTTTTGAAGCGAGTTGACGAACGTCGCGAGTTGGTGGATCAGATTCTGGACAGCCCGCTCGATTTCACGGTCGAGGAAGAGTTTGTGACCGATTCGGATCTGCTGGCCTATCCCAAAAACGACGTCGAAATGCGGGACCGCTGGGTCAAACGGATCAAGTATGATCTGCTCGTGCGCAAGACCGATGACATGACGGAGGAAAAAGCCTTGGAAAAGGCCCGTCGTCGTTATCATAGCATTGCCCGGCGATGGCATCAAACCGACATCAACGAGTTGCTGGAATTGTATCTGTCGGCCATGACCACCGGTTTCGATCCCCACAGCACCTACATGTCTCCCGATACGCTGGCAAATTTTGAGATCGCCATGCGTCTCAAGCTGGAGGGTATCGGTGCTTCGCTTCAGCAAGAAGACGGCTATACGGTCGTTAAGAAAATTATCTCCGGCGGAGCGGCCGATAAGCAGGGAGAGCTCACGGTAGAGGATCAGATTGTTTCGGTAGGCCAGGGCACGGAAGGCGAAATGGCCGACGTTGTCGATATGAAGCTGACCGATGTAGTCAAGCAAATCCGTGGCAAGAAAGGGACCATCGTTCGCCTGGGGGTGATCCCCAGTGACAGTGCGGAGGAGAAGATATACACCATCACGCGCGAGCAGATCAAATTGAAAGACAGCGAAGCACGCAGCGAAGTGATCGAACTGAGCGCCAAGGCCGACGGGCAGCCGTTTCGGGTTGGTGTGATTGTTCTGCCTAGCTTTTATATGGATATGGAAGCTGCTCGGACTGGCTCGCGGAATTTCAAAAGTTCTTCGCGTGATGTGCGACGCTTGTTGATCGATCTGCGCGAACAGGCCATCGACGCGGTGATTTTTGATCTGCGGACCAACGGCGGCGGCGCCTTGATCGAAGCGGTCGCAATCACGGGCCTGTTCATCGATGAAGGTCCGGTGGTGCAAGTGAAATCGCCCAATGGTCAGATTCGGCCGCACCCGGATACCGAAAAGGGAATGCAGTGGAGCGGGCCGCTGGTGGTGTTGGTCAGCAAATTCAGCGCCAGCGCCAGTGAGATTTTTGCCGGAGCCATTCAGGACTATCACCGAGGCATCATTGTGGGTGACAAGTCGACACATGGAAAGGGGACGGTGCAGCAGGTGTTTGATCTGGGCGAAAAGCTGTTCCGCGCTGGTCCAAACTCGCCCGATTACGGAGCACTGAAATTGACGATTCAGCAATTCTATCGGCCGAACGGCGAGAGCACACAGAATCGAGGAGTTCTTTCGGACATCGAATTGCCGTCGCTTACCACGCACTGGCCTTACGGTGAATCGGACTCGGATCACGCGTTGGCGTTTGACCAGGTCAAACCATTGCCGCACGATACGAATGATCTGGTCAACGAAGGTCTTGTCGGTGCTCTCATCGCACGTTCGGCATTGCGAATCGCGGAGTCCGAGGAGTTTTCCAAGGTTGCTGCGAAAATCAAGCGTTACCTCGAGCGCAAAGAACGCAAAACAATGCCGCTTAACCGAGAGAAATTCTTGGCCGAGCGGGCCGAGTTAGACAACGAAAAGGAGCAGCGCGAACAAGCTGAGGACCTAACGCGCTCGGACGAGGCCATCGTAAAACGGGATTATTACTTCAACGAAGCACTGGCCATCACCCAAGATTACGTCAACCTGCTCGAGCATAACAAGGTCGCCAAGACCAACGTGACCGCCACGGCCACGCCGTAGTACTGATGCAGTTATATCTTTTATCCCAAGCCGGCAAAGTGAACCAAAGAGAGGAACCGCAGATGGACGCAGATCAACGCAGGTAAGGTTGGAGTTGCTGAGAATGATAAGATACGCTTGACGTCAATCTTTCCTGGCGCCCAAGCCCTGCTTGGAAACCAGGGAATCTGCGTTTATCCGCGTCCATCGGCGGTTCTTTTCTTTCAATCCGCGGCTCTTCTCCCTTTTTTGTCTTTCTAAGGTTCGCGGTACGCCCATCACGTCAGCGGAAGTTGCTGTCCGTCGTAGGCCAGATCGATCCCGTCAGGCAACATGGCACACGCTGCTTCGTGTTCCAGTTCATGGCACACATGGGTCAGCAATGTCTGGCGTGGTTTGAGTTGCATCGCCACTTCCACTGCTTCATCCACGCTGAAGTGTGTCGCGTGAGGTCGCGTCTGCAGCGCGTCGAGGACCAGCACGTCGAGGTCCGCGAGCAGTTTCATGCTCTCCGGTGGGATCGCATTCGTGTCGGTACAATAGGCGATGTTGCCAAAGCGAAATCCCAGCACTTCTAAGTTCGGACCGTGACGTAGCGGAATCGGCGTCACCGCTGCCCCGAGAATCTCCAGCGGCTGTCGAGCGTTCAAGGGACCAGCGTCCAAGAACCCTGCGGAGATCGGACGAATCTCAAGCCGCGGTACGCCGCCTTTATGAAGATTGGCTGGCGGATTGAAAGCATAGTCGAACGACCGCCGAATTCGCTGTTCCACTGCGTCGCTGCAATAAAGCGGTACCGGCCCGTCGAGATAAAACGGAAACAGCCGCAGATCGTCGAGACCAAAAACGTGATCGGCATGTTCGTGGGTGTAGAGGACCGAATGAACTACGCCGATCTGTTCGCGCAGCAGTTGCTGGCGCAAGTCGGGCGGCGTATCGATCAGCAGATTGCCCTCCGGTAGGCCCAGGATGGCCGAACATCGGGTACGCTTGTTTTTCGGATTCGTACTGTGACAAACGTCGCAGCCACAGCCGATGACCGGAACCCCGACCGAGGTGCCCGTACCTAGCAGGATCATTCGCCCAGTAATATCGGTGGTGTGTGGTGTGCGGGCCAAGATCGTGTCCGCCCTCCAATATCATCGCGGCTGCGTGAGTGTCGCGCGTAAGTGTACCAGCCATAGGACTCGGCCCATAGCCATCCGCAACGTCAACCGCTGTTGACCGACCGCCTCAGGGCCCTATAAATTAGAGTACCTAGCCCGCCGATCTTGGCACTCCGGCTGCTATGTCAGTAGCAACCGGCAACCAACAACTAGCAACCGGCAACTGAAGTCTCTGCTATGGAATACTTGGAACGCATCTGGGAAATCGTTAGCGGCATTGGCAATAGCGTGCTGCAAGGATTCGAGCGGGCGATCACGTCGCTCTTCGGCTCGTCCAACGCCCGCTATCTCAAGCGGCTGCAGCCCCGAGCCGAGGCAATCGCGGCCATCGAGCCGAAGTACGAGGCGATGAGCGACGACGAGCTCAAAGCCCAAACGAGCGAGTTTCGACGGCGGCTCTCGGCGGGCGAGACGCTTGACGACCTGTTGGTCGAGGCGTTTGCGGTCTGTCGCGAGGCGGGCAAGCGTTTTCTCGGCATGCGTCATTACGATGTGCAAATGATCGGCGGCATGATCTTGCACAGCGGCACCATTGCCGAGATGGTCACGGGCGAAGGCAAAACGCTCGTCGCCACTTTGGCGGCCTATCTCAACGCGCTCGAAGACAAGAGCGTACATATTGTCACCGTGAACGATTATCTGGCGCGTCGCGACATGGAGTGGATGGGTCCGCTCTACCTCAATCTCGGCCTGACCGTCGGCACCATCCAGAGCGGCATGGACCCGGCCGAGCGTCAGGCGTCGTACGCCTGCGATATTACTTACGGTACGAACAACGAGTTTGGCTTTGACTATTTGCGAGACAACATGCGGCTGGCGGCGCGCGACGACGACCGATATCCCCGCCGCGATCAGCAAGCCCAAGGACCGCTGAACTATGCCATCATCGACGAGGTCGACAATATCCTCATCGACGAAGCCCGCACGCCGTTGATTATTTCCGGTCCGGCCGAGGATGATATCACCAAGTATTCTCGCGCGGATAAGCTCGCACGACAGCTCAAGAAGGACCTCCATTTCGAAGTCAAGGAAAAAGAACATTCAGCCAATCTCACCGAACAAGGTGTGCGAGAAGCCGAAAAGCTGGCCGGAGTGGAAAGCTTCTATACAGCCGGCAACATGCAATGGCCGCACCTGATTGACAATTCCCTTAAGGCACACCACCTCTATAAACGTGACGTGAACTATGTGGTGCAAAATGGCGCGGTCGTGATCGTCGACGAATTTACCGGGCGGCTGATGGAAGGCCGCCAGTGGAGCGACGGCCTGCACCAGGCGGTGGAGGCCAAAGAGGGCGTTCGCATTAAGGAGGAATCGCAAACGCTGGCCACGATCACGCTACAAAACTTTTTCAAACTCTACCAGAAAATCTCCGGCATGACCGGGACCGCGATGACCGAGGCCGGCGAGTTTTGGAAGATCTACGAGCTCGACGTGATTGCCGTCCCTACGAATCGTCCGATGCGGCGTGACGAAGGCTCCGACGTGATCTATCGTACGGAGCGGGAAAAGTACGCCGCCATTGCGGACGAGATCGAACGGATCAACCGGTGGGACACGGTGTCGCTTAAAAACGGCGAGTATCACACTGGAACGATTCAAAAAGAGACCGACACGGCGATCGACCTGCAGTTGTCCGATAGCAAAAAAAATGAAACGTTTGATCGGTCGCAAATCGACACGGTCGAAAAACGCGGGCGGCCGATTCTGGTGGGCACCGTGTCGATCGAGAAGAGTGAGCGATTGTCTGACTTGCTCGACAAACGCGGGATCGACCACCAGGTGCTCAACGCCAAGCAACACAAGCGAGAAGCGGAAATTGTCGCCCAGGCAGGCCGACGTGGCGCCGTGACGATTGCGACCAACATGGCAGGCCGTGGAACTGACATTGTCTTGGGTGGAAATCCTGAAAACATGGTCTGGGCACAACTACAAGAATCGTATGCCACGCGACTCGATGTGTCCAAGTCAGAATGGGATACGTTGGTCAAAAAAATTGAGACGACCGAAAACATGAAGGCCGAGGGCGACGAGCTGAAGCAAATCGGCGGACTCCATATTATCGGTACCGAGCGGCACGAAGCCCGCCGCATCGATCTCCAGTTACGCGGACGTTGCGGACGCCAGGGCGACCCGGGCAGCAGCCGATTCTATCTGTCACTCGAAGACGATCTGATGCGGATCTTTGCCGGCGAGTGGGTCAAAAATGTGCTCACACGGCTCGGCATGCAGGAAGGCGAGGCGATCGAAAGCCGCATGGTAAGCCGCCGTGTAGAAGGGGCACAAAAAAAGGTCGAGGAACGCAACTTCGAAGTCCGTAAGAATCTGCTCGAATATGACGAAGTCATGGACGAACAGCGGAAACGCGTCTACGGCTACCGCCAGCGAATCCTCGATGGTGCGAACTGTCGCGACCTAATGCTCGATATGATCCACCAGCAGGTCGACGATCGACTGGCAATCTTTCTGGACCCAAACTATGGTGCGGACTCTTACGCGGTCGAAGCCGGCAAACGACTCGCCGTACAACTCGAACCACGCGACTACCATAATTGCGACGCCGCCGAGGCCGAACAAACGGCCCGCGAAGAGGCGGAACGGTTGGCGGAAACCCAAGTCTTGGATGCGATCGACGAGAATCTGCCTGACGAAGAAGATACGTCGGAATGGAATTGGGAGGCGCTGGCGAAGCTGCTCAATGTTCGCTGGAACATCAACGTGCGTGATCGCGATCTGAAAAAAATCGGTCGCGACCATTTGGCCGAGTCGTTAATCAAATCGGCTCGCGAAGCGATTACAAAAATCGATCTTACCGATTGCGCGCGCCTGATCGATCCGGATTACGGCATCACAACCACTTGCGATTGGGTCTGTACTAAATTTGGCATCGAACTCGATTCTCAAGAGGTTGGCCAACTCGAAACGCCGGCTGTCGTAGCGCTTGTGCATGAAAAGACTCTCGAAGCGTATGATGCTCGAGAGGCCGAATACCCGGTGCTGGCCGGGCTGATCCACTTCACGCAGCGCGATGCGCAAGGACACCGGCGGTACGATCGCGAGCAACTTGTCGCCTGGGCTCGCGAGCGGTTTGACGCCCAACTTAGCGTGGACGATCTGCGAAACAAGCATCGCGACGAGATTCGCACCATGCTGATCGGACACAGTCGAGCCAACAACCACCGGGCCGAGCAGATGCTCTCCGAAGGACACGCACGTGTCGAAAAGCTGTTTGCCGGCGCCGCCAGCCCCAGCGCGACGGCCGAGGCGGTCAGCGACGGCAACGGAGCCGTCGATGTCGAGTCGCAATGGTTCAAAGAGTCGATCGACTACGATCTTCCGCCAGACGAACTGGCCAAACTCGATCGCGAAGGCGTCGAGCACAAGCTGTCGCAAGCTGTCGAAAATCGGTTTCGACCGGAAATGCGCCGGCTCGAGCGGGCCTTGGTGCTGCAAATTCTCGACACGGCTTGGAAAGAACATCTGCTGGCGATGGACCACCTCCGCAGCAGCGTCGGCCTGCGTGGCTACGCCCAGGTGGACCCGAAGGTCGAATACAAACGCGAGGGCATGCGTCAGTTCGACGCGATGTGGACGTCCATCGGCGACTATGTAACCGACATGATCTTCCGCATGGAAGACTTGCCCGAAAACTTTGTCGGTTCCACCTGGACCGGGGCGGAAGCGATTCATGAGGATGCGCCCGCCGCCAGCGAAATCGCCCAGCAGCAGCGCCAAGCAATGGATGCTATGGAGTCCGGTCAGAAAATGGAGCCGATTCGTAATCGTCAGCAGCGGGTCGGCCGCAACGATCCCTGCCCCTGTGGCAGCGGAAAAAAATACAAGCAGTGTTGCCTTCGTAAACGATGATCTGTCGTGGCCTACCGGGAAAGGAATCCCTCGCGTGCCCTACCTGCTCAATCTTGTTTATCTGGCACTGCTGGTGATCGTCTCGCCGTGGCTCATTTACGCGGCGCTGCGCCACGGAAAGTATCGCGAAGGCTACACCCAAAAACTGCTGGGCCGGGTGCCGAGCCGACAGTCGACAGCAGGTGATGATTCCAGCCGATTGGTCTGGCTGCATGCGGTCAGCGTGGGCGAAGTGAATCTGCTGCAGACGCTTGTCGACGAAATCGGGCGCCGTAAGCCGGACTGGCAGTGTGTGATCTCAACCACGACGAAAACCGGTTACGAGCTGGCTCGGCGGCGCTATCCGCAGTTGACGGTGTTTTACTGTCCGCTCGATTTCAGTTGGTCAGTCCGTACCGCCATGCGCCGCTTGCGGCCCGACTTGTTGGTGCTGGCCGAACTCGAACTGTGGCCCAATCTGATCCGTGCGGCCCACGATCATGGCACTCGGGTAGCGATCGTCAACGGCCGGCTGAGCGATCAGAGCCATCGCGGCTATCGTCGGATTCGTCCGCTTCTGGGCCACGTTCTCAATCAGGTCGATCTCGTGGCGGCCCAAAATGATGAGACGGCCAGCCGCTTCCTCGATCTAGGCAGCGATCCGAAATCGGTCCATGTGACCGGTTCACTCAAGTTCGACGGCGCCCAGACCGATCGCCAGAACCCGTCGACGGACGCCTTGCGACGGCTGGCCCGCCTTGCTGACGACGAGACCGTGTTTCTCGCCGGCAGCACGCAACCGCCGGAGGAATCGCTCGCGCTGGCCACGTACCGTCGCCTTGTCGTCGAGTACCCACAGTTGCGACTGGTTCTGGTACCACGCCACGCCGAGCGGTTCGACGCGGTGGCCGACATGCTCCGCGAAAGCGGCGTCCCGTTCGTCCGGCGTAGCGAGTTGGGTGACAGTGCTGCGACACTGCTGGGCAAGTCATTGATCCGCCGTGGCGGGCCAGCAGTGCCACCTGTGTTGTTGATCGACATTGTGGGCGAGTTGGGTGCCTGGTGGGGTACGGCCGACATCGGTTTTGTCGGTGGCAGCTTCGGCTTACGAGGTGGACAGAACATGATCGAGCCGGCCGCTTACGGCGTGGCCACTTCGTTCGGGCCCAACACGAGCAACTTCCGCGACATCGTCGCCACGCTGCTCTCTGCCGACGCCGCACGGGTCGTGCAAGATAGCCAGGAGCTTACCACGTTTGTCCGCCGCTGTCTGGAATATCCGCGGCAGGCTGCCACACTTGGCGGCCGTGCTCGCGCGCTGGTCGAGAGCCAACTCGGCGCCACCGACCGCACCGTCTCGCTGCTGGAGGCGCTACTGGCCGATGCCGAGTGCGAGCTGTCGGCTCGTCCGGCGGCATAGAGCGCATTGCATCAACATGACGTCGTTCCGATCCGATAGGCACCAGCCGTGCGTAGCACGGCGCCTACTGGGCAGCGCGCCTCGCTCGGCGGTCGACGCGGCTCGGTTTGTCCAACGCCACCTCTCGACGATCGGTGGCCGTGAACTTATACTATGGTCTGTGCGTCTTGGCTGTGCAGTCGGTAACCATTGGCCTTTGCGAGACCCTGCGGTGATTGAGACTTTGGCTATCGTCGGTGCCACCGGTGCGGTGGGAACCTTGATTCGTGAGCTGCTCGAGCAGCGACAGTTTGCTTGTCAGCGAGTGAAGTTTCTGGCGTCCGAGCGGTCGGCGGGCCGGACGCTGACGTTTCGCGGCCAGGAGGTCACCGCTGAGGTGCTGCGGCCCGAGGCGTTCGAGGGTGTCGACGTGGCGATCGGCAGTACGCCGGACGAGGTGGCCAAGGATTTTGTGCCCTGGGCGGTCGATCGGGGTTGCACGGTGGTCGACGAGAGCGGCTATTGGCGGATGGATCCGAAGGTGCCGCTGATCGTGCCGGAAGTGAACGGCGAGGCGATCGAGAATCACCAGGGCATCATATCGAGTCCGAACTGTTCGACCACGCAGATGGTGTTGGCGATGAAACCATTGCACGACGCGGGCCGGATCCGTCGCGTGGTGGTGAGCACCTATCAGGCGACGAGCGGGGCAGGGGTGGCCGGCCAGCGTGATCTGGACGGTGGCAGCCGCGCGGCGCTCGACGGCGACGACTACGAGTATGAGGCGTTTGCCCATCCGATCGCGTTCAATGTGATTCCGCAGATCGGCTCACCGAAGCACGAAGGCTATACGTCGGAAGAGATGAAGATGGTGCATGAGACGCACAAGATCTTTGGCGACGACTCGATTCGCGTTTGTCCGACTTGCGTACGGGTACCGGTGGCCAACTGTCACAGTGAAAGCATTCTGGTCGAAACGGAGAAAAAGATCACCGTCGACGAGGCTCGCAAATTGTTCGCCGCCACGCCGGGCATCCAAGTCGTCGATGACGTCGCGGCCGGCGCCTATCCGATGCCTAACAACTGTGACGGCAGCGATGACGTCTTCGTCGGTCGGATTCGTGAGGACCTGTCAAGCGACAATGGTTTGTCGTTCTGGTGCGTGAGCGACAATCTTCGCAAGGGCGCCGCGACAAACGCGGTACAAATCGCCGAACTACTGGTCGCCAGCAGCACGGCCGTTTGATATGCGATTCCTCAAGCTGACGCTCTGTTACGACGGGACCCGCTACGCCGGGTGGCAGGTCCAGAAAGAGGCACCGACGATCCAAGCGGAGTTGGAGCAGGCCTGGTACAAAGTGACCCGCGAAACGATTCGCGCCACCGCCAGCGGGCGGACCGATGCAGGCGTTCACTCGCTGGGCCAGGTGGTGAGCCTGCAAACCGAATCGGCGCTGGCCGGCGATGTGTTGCAGTGTGCGTTGTCCGCCAATCTGCCGGAAGATATTGTCGTCTTGGCCGTCGACGATGCGCCGGACGGTTTTCATGCGATTCGCGATGCGGTGCGAAAGCGGTATCGGTATCAGATTCACAACGGCGCCGCGCCGGACGTACTGCAGCGGCACGTCACCTGGCATGTGCCCACGCCGCTCGACGCCGAGGCGATGCAAAGGGCAGGGGGGGCGCTGCGGGGCACGCATGACTTCAGCAGCTTTGAAACGTCGGGCGCCGAGCGGGCCACGAGCGTACGGACGGTCACCGATCTGAGTGTCGCTCGCGGCAGTGTCGAACGCGACACGGGCGAGCGGAAGGATCGCATCACGATCGAAGTCGAAGCGGATGGTTTCCTGTACAATATGGTGCGGACGATCGTTGGCACACTGGTCGAGGTGGGCAGGGGGGCGGAAGACGAAACGTGGCCGGCCGACGTGCTTAGAGCTTGCGATCGGCGAAAGGCCGGTCCGACGGCACCGCCGCAAGGTCTGATTCTGGTAAACGTGGATTATAGGTAGTCTAGAGCAAGTTGTTCGGACATGAGGTCAGCGATTGCTCGGTTTTCCCGACAAAAACATAGTGTACGCGACCTCGGTATTTCGTAATCTGCTGTATGCGATTTTAGCACCGGCCGTGCCGCGACAAGGAGATCTTTCCACAGAAACGGGTGCGGATTAAAATGGATGTATTCGTATCAAAAGCATTGAGAAGCACGGGCGGCTACTAAGAAAGAGTTGCCCGTTGCTAGTGGCACAGCAGCCGTCCGTGCTGAAATCTTGTAACCATCAGCGAGCACACCTTCCCGTGGCATCCTCCGGCATTACCAACATTGGCTCCTATCAGCTAATGGCGTTGATCCGGGCAGGCCACAACTGTGAGATCTGGGATGTCCAGTCGGCAAGCGATGGCGTCCGATGGGGCATGAAACTGTTGCCTACGGGCGAGAAACATACTCGCGAGCAAGTTGCCTTCTTGAAACACGAGTATCAGGTCGGGCGGATACTGGATCATGAACATGTTATTACAACCTATGAATATGGCTCGGGTCGGTTGGGCAGTTTTATTATCATGGAGTTGTTCAAGCACCCCAATCTCAAACAGCAGATGTATAGCGGAGCGCCCCGGATCGCGTATCTGTTAGAAACGATTGTCCTCGAAGCGGCCGAAGGTTTGAGCTACTTGCACAAACAGGGGTGGATTCATTGCGACATTAAGCCCGATAATTTTCTGATTGACCATGAAGGTCATGTCCGGCTGATTGACTTCAACCTGGCTGTGCGGCGCAAGAGCGCATTGGCCCGAATGTTTTCCAGCAAGCCAAAGATCCAGGGAACAAAGAGCTATATGTCACCGGAGCAGATCCGCGGCCAAACACTCGATGCACGGTCGGATATTTATGGTTTTGGTTGTATGTTGTATGAATTGGCGGGCGGCCGGATGCCGTTTACGGGTGTGAACAGCAATGATTTGCTCAACAAACATTTGAAGACGAAGGCCCTGCCGCTGACCGTGGGCAATGAAAACATTACGGAACCGTTTGCACAACTCGTGGCGCGGATGATCGCCAAGAAGCCGGCGGATCGACCGGCCACGATGGGTGAATTTTTGGCCGAGGTGAGCGCTATCCAGATTTATCGCCGGCGGCCCGAGCCACCGCGAGAGGATGATGTCCACGAGATGGACAAATAAAGCAAAAACAGGAGCCACGGATTGAACACGGATAAAGCACAGATAAGAGTTGTGGAGAAGAAAAGTGAAGAAGTAGAAGAGTGCGGAAAACTACGATGAGTGTTCTTGGGGGATATCTTCTGAATTCTATCTTTTCAACTTTTTTACTCATCCACTTTTTAACTTTGTGATGCCTTTATCCGTGTTCAATCCGTGTTTCATCTGTGGCTAAGAAATCTTCAGGAAAGCATTATCGCCATGGCCAACGGAATCACACGTCTGTCGTTTGAACAACCGATCTACGAATTGGAAACACGGATCGCGGAACTTCATAGCACAAGCGATGACACGCCTGAGCGGAGCGATCGCGTGCGACAACT
>Ga0310123_10003407_pt1 | contig 12346 bp, 11 predicted proteins | sample CB6_AW_1057_MG_FD_203505 | JGI IMG/M metagenome (GOLD analysis project Ga0310123, IMG submission 203505) | Marine microbial communities from Western Arctic Ocean, Canada - CB6_AW_1057 | ecosystem: Environmental > Aquatic > Marine > Oceanic | place: Canada: Western Arctic Ocean | collected... | reverse complement strand
CGTCGGCCGCGGCATCAAAAACGTCATGGAATTGACAAAATCGGAGATCACCAAGGTCCGCCATCTTGAAGCCGAGTACGGTTTGAATGTAACGTCGATTGGCTCACCGATCGGAAAAGTCAAACTGCTCGACGTGTCCGACGGCACACAGAATCGGTTCATCCCGTTCAAGAAATACTTGTCCAAGGATGTGCAGAAAGCTTGTGAACTGGCGCATGCATTCGAAACAAAACTGATCCGCGGTTTTTCATTTTACCCACCGAAGGGTAAGGATCCGGCGGATTATATGTCCCAAACCGTGGATCAGCTGGGGCAAATTGCCGAATCGTGCCATCGCAGTGATTTAACGTACGGCGTCGAGATCGAAGCGAACCTGGTCGGCCAAAGCGGACAGCTGCTGCACGAAATCCAACGGCAAGTGAACCATCCCGCCCTGATGTTGATTTTCGACGCCGCCAACATTCTGTCGCAAGGCTACTCGACCGCCGAGGTGTATGAGCAGTACCGGTTGACGAAAAACGCGACCGGCTGGATGCACATCAAAGATTACCTGACGGATACTACTTCGGCGAGTCGGGAGAAGCATGTCGACGAGGGTAGTTTAACTCGATTCGTCCCAGCAGATCAGGGCAATGGCATCCACGAATTAATACTGCGTGATTTTCGAGAGGCGATTCCGAAGTTGAAACAGAAGCTCAAGCGGCGCGGGATACCCGGTGTCTTCCTCGATCTGGAACCGCACGTGAAGGGTGGCGGGCAGTTTGGCGGCTTCAGCGGCCCAGACGGAATGGGAGTGGCTCTCCGTGGTCTGTGCCGCCTATTGGACTATTTGTCGATTGGCTACCACTTGCGAGATTTCGCCGATGTCCAGGCCGCGCGGGGGTATGGAACAGCGTAAGTTAGGCCAAAATGGCGCCCTCCATACTGTATCAGGCCACACCCTGATGAGCCGCCGCTTGTTCTTCGGCACCGAACAACGTTATTCGTTGTTGAGGCCATCAGGGATGGATGCAGATTTCACCTTCGACTTCACTCTGGCCCACTTCTTTTCCAAGGATTCCTTGATCCGCTGAATTCGTGAGATCATCTTCCGCTGTAACGGCGTGATCAGAAGTCACAACTTGGATTCTTTTTGCGGGCAAGGCATGTTAAAGGCGAAGGAACGAACCAAATTTTCCACGAAGAGATAGATCGCCAGCACGAATGACGAAGTCCCGACGGCGATTGTCCAAAGGCTGCCCCAATGGCCGACGAAAATGGCGATGACGCCCGTGAATAGCAAGAACCCGCCGGCCAATATTTTCCACACAAAGGCCGCTCCGCACTGGCGTTTCTGGCAAGTACGGATTACGGAATGTGCCGACACGTTTGCAAGTTCCCGCATCGCTTCAATGTTCACCGAACCTAGTGAAAGGAAATCAACTGGTTTCAGGAGCGCATTGGCAAACGGCTGGCCGTTCAATCGGGTATCCGGATCCCAGCAATGAAACGACATTACCGTTGGCTTCTTGCGGCACGAGACAGTGAATCGGGTGTATGTGCGGCCCATGCAGGCAGATGGTACAGTTGCCGGCCGATCCGATAGTCTTTTTGGCGGACGAGAGTAAGACATTCCGTGTTACTCGCTCCGGTTCCTGGATGTGCAGCTTCAAACCGCGAATTGGCTGACACGAAGGCGGGAACGGGACGAGGTAGGGGTCGTTGTTTCGGTGGCTACCATGTTGGTCCGCAGGAATTGATCGAGGGCGTGGTCAAGTTGCACTTTGTCAATGGGTTGTAGCTCACCTCGAGATACCGCCAACCACCGCCCGCTCGATTTCAAGGTGGTCAAGTTGCACTTTGTCAATGGGTTGTAGCTCACCCGCCACAGGTTGTTACAACGCGGCCATGGCTGGGATGCTAGTAGTGCCGGTCTGACCAGTTTGGCAATTCCTACCGGTTTCTCAAATTCTACTGCAATTCTGTGCCGGTTGTGTCGATTATCGAAAAGCGATGAGAAACCGTACCCCACTGATCTCCGGTGGTAGCGTCTCGCTCTGAGAGGCCGTTTTGGTCTTCCAGAGAGCGGGTCCACCATCTTGGGACAAGTGTCCGAGGCTCGTTTGAACGTTGCGGGTTTCCGCCGCAAGGTGTTCACAAAGGCCTGGAACGATGCGTAACGTTTTTGGCTGTAATACATTAAGTGCGAATCACAGAACCTGAAAAATGCCAGAAACGCAATGGAATTTAGTGACCCCAAGGGGTCTTTGTGCGTACTATAGTTTGTTTGCGACCCAACGGATGCAATTTTCTTCGCTGTGGCGCAAATTCAGGTAAGGAACAAATTTGACCTAACCTTTGTCTGAAGGGGGGCCAGAACGTCCTTCAGCAATTGTCGGTCTGGAACAGCTGAGGTACTCAACAATGGCACGCAAAGATGCAATTCAAAACATGAAAGAGGTATTGATCAAGCGCCGGGATGCGCTACGCAAGGCACTGGCCGGCGATTTAAGCATGCTGAAGGAGCTCCGCGAGCAAACCGGCGGTGATGAAGTGGACGCGGCGTTGGATGCGGCCCAGAACGAACTTAGCTCCCAATTAGCCGAGGTCGAAAGCCGCGAACTGGCCTGTATCGAAAATGCGTTGAAGCGGATGCGTGAGGGTGACTATGGCCACTGCGAAAGTTGTACGAACAGCATCCCGTTAGCCCGGTTACAAGCATTGCCGTATGCTACGTTTTGCATCGAATGTCAGCGCGAAATGGAGAAAACGGGTGAAATCCCCGACTCGGTTTCCGATTGGAACAGTGTTACGGATCTGCACGACACAGACTTGCTCATGGGCGACGTTGAAGTGGACGTGTCATAACATCACCACCAATCAGTGTTTCGGAAGTACCACGGGGATCAGGTCTGGATTTTTCAGTTAGCATCGTGACCTGACTCTGCGAAACGTGCCGAACAGTTTGTGCTCAACGCATGTGAGCCTGTGGCGAGGTAGGGAACGACAGCGGTCTGTTCCCCACATTGCCACAGGCTTTTTTGATGAATAATGAAGGCGAACGCCGATGCTCTCCATGCTGGCGATCATGTTTCTCTGGTACATGCTTGTCGACGGTCTTTTGAAATGAGATGCGAGGTCCGAAACATGTCTCCTATCCTAACCCACATTCCTGGTCTTTTGGTCCTTCTATTGCTGGTACCGTTACCGCGCTTGTTGCTAGCTCAGATATCACCTGCGTCGGTGGAACGCGCGCAAAAATTTGCGCAACTGGCCGAAGAAGTCGCCGCGATGGAAATTCAGAGTAGCGTCTTGCGCAAAGTCGCGCGGCTTGCCCGTCCGTCAGTCGTGCATATCCAGGCGGAAAAGACCCGATCCGGATCGGCACGCCGTCAGAGACACGACCAGGTGGAAGAAGCCGGCGCGGGTGTGATTGTGGCGTATGGCGACGGTCAGTACGTGATCACGAATCGTCACGTTGTCAAAGACGCGGCCAACCACGACATTACCATGCAGCTATCGGATGGCAGGAAGTACCAGCCGATCAACAAGTGGGAGGACCAGGATTCGGACATCGCGGTCATGGAAATCCACGGATCGGACTTGATACCGGCTCGGCTGGGAGACAGTAACGAGCTGGATATTGGTGACTTCGTCATGGCTATGGGCAGCCCTTTTGGCCTGAGCCACTCGGCCACATTCGGCATTGTCAGTGCAAAAGGACGCCGCAACTTGGAACTGGGGAATGAACAAGTCCGTCTACAGGATTTTATTCAAACGGATGCGGCCATCAATCCGGGCAACAGTGGTGGCCCGCTGATGAATTTGCGTGGAGAAGTGATCGGTATGAATACGGCGATCGCCAGCAACTCGGGAGGTAATGAAGGGATCGGCTTCGCCATCCCGATCAAAATGGTCATGACGATTGCCGGGCAGTTGATTGATAGCAAAGGTCAAATCCGCCGCGCGTTTCTCGGCGTGCACTTGGATCGTGATTTCAGTGCCGACGATGCCGCCCGCTTGGGCATGTCGCGGCCGATCGGGGCCCGCCTGACGGCGATCAACAGTGATTCACCCGCCGCAGCACAACTACAAATAGACGACGTGATAACACGCTTTGACGACGTCCTTATCGAAGACGACAGTCATTTGATTACGGTTGTCGGACTGACCTCCGTAGGCGAACAAATCGAGATCGAGTTGACGCGCGATGGGGAACCGAAGGTCGTTACCGTGACCGTTGGCGCGCGGCAGAACTGATTTCGTGCTGCGTTTCCCGCGTATTGTGATCAGCATGACCGATTAACGACAACCCGATCCTGATCACTGGCAGTCACAAATCAACAAGTGGCAGCGGCGGTTGATGAGGAAACTTCCGGAGATCGACCCGCACGACTTACGAATGATGATCCGGTCGATTCTGCAACCCCCGAGCGTCTTGAGACGTTGGTTATTGCGTAAGACCAAGGGTGGGCGGTATATCCCTTGAAGAATCAGTTTTGCTTCATCTAATGGGGGCTTTCAACGCGGTCGGGCTGGAAGCCGTGATCATCAGCAATGTGGCCGCGGCACTCCACGGAGTACCGGTCACGACACAAGACATCGACTTGTTCATGCACGACACGCCGCCCAACATGGAAAATATTGCCAAATTGGTGCGTACGCTTGGCGACCATGTTGTGGCGACCCGGCCATTCGAACCGGTCACTTGCATGATTTGAATTAAGGGGTTAGCCGTGGATATTGACTTTATGGTCGAGCTGTCCAGCCACGTGAAATTCGAATCGATACGAGCCATATCGACCACTATCGTCACCGAAGACACTGCGATTTGCGTCTCCGATTTGCAGGACGTCATTGACGCGAAACGGGCCGCCGATCGACCTAAAGATCACGTGGTGTTGACACTTCTCGAGGACTTCCACCGCGTTCGTGAGGCGATGCCCCGTGAGGAGGAGGAGGACACGGATTGATGGAAACTGCCACCCGTCGCACGAATCGCTCGATGCGCGGGCGACCGAAGCGACCGCTAGTCTCAGGCACATGCCTGCAAGCCACGCAGCAAGCGATCGGTGACCGCAGGCGCATCGACCGCAGTGGCGACTTCCATGTTCGACCGCCAAGTGGGGCAAGGGCGCCGGTCAAAAATCGTGGCGCCGGTTGTCAATTCGCCGTTGGTTTCGACGTCACCCGCCATTTCCACCATTTCAAACAGCTCTGGATAAATTGTGGCGAGGATCGCCACGGCATCGTGCAAGTGAACTCGCTCCTGACCAAGCTGCCGGTAGGCGCGAAACATCGGAGGAAGTATGCGGTGCAAAAAAGCTCCGGTGTTGGTCGACTCGCCGGGTAACTGATCGAGCATGTCGAGCGTCAGAATAATTTGACGCGAAACATCCAACGGAATCAAAGTCTTGGTCGTTCGGGATCGAAACACCATGCGGGCTGCGGAGGGATCCGAATAAATATTGAATTCGGCGGCGGCCGTAATGTTGCCCGGACCGGTCAACGTGCCGCCCAACATAATGATGCGGTCCACCTGCATCGGCAACTCCGGGTCGCGGCCGAATGCGGAAGCAATATTCGTCAGTGGGCCCAGTGCAATAATCGTGACTTCATCCGGTGCCGCACGAATTATGTCGCAAATCAGTTTTTCCGACGGATGAGGATGATGCAACTGAGAAACTTCGAAACCGGTATCGCCCAGCCCGTCGTCACCGTGAATATGTCGCGCGTCGGCCGCCGGGCAACTATGTTCGTTGGCCGCACCGAGCCGTGGAAAGCGTGGCGGGTCTAACTGTTCCAACACAACCTGGGCATTGCGGGTGGCCTGGGCGGGTGACACATTGCCGCCACAGGCGGTAGTCGCCAACACGTCCAAACTCGGATCGAAAAAAGCCAGACACAACGCCACGGCGTCGTCGATGCCCGGATCGCAGTCGATAATTACCTTGCGCGACATAGTGGATTTCTGAGCAGTAAGGTGATTCACAGCGGCGTTTCTGGAAGTTCCCGCAGTGAAACGATCCCATGGATTCTAAAAGGCTCGCTGGAAACGAACAAGACAGATGTTTACCAACACCTGTCCGCTAGGTTTTGACTGGTGTACAATCCTAGATGCTTGGTTCTGGCCGGGTGACCATTTCGCCCCAAACGCTCGTGCTGACTCGAAGCAGGATTCTGCCACAGGGTGGCTGAGGTGGAGTCCGCCTGTGGTGGACGAACTCCTCAGAAGACCTTCGCTTGAGGGCTCACGCCGTTCGACCTCAGCCACGCGACGAGGGTTTTGAAACCGGTTCTTGAGCGTGGAAGTCTGGCTGGAACTGTTAAAACTGATTTGTCGCACCTGACCTTGTCGCACTGAGATCTTCCAATTGACCCATCCAGACATTCGACAACTCGCGCAACACGTTGGCCAGGGACACAATCTCTCGATGGACGAGATGGCGACAACGATCGGCTTGATCATGCAGGGTGGTTGTGATCCGTCGGACATCGCGAATCTACTGCTGGCCCTGCGTGACAAAGGGGAGACGGTCGACGAAGTGGCAGGCGCGGCACAGGCCATGCGGTCCCAGATGCAAACGATCCAGTCGCCTCAGGACGATCTATTGGATACTTGCGGGACCGGCGGGGACGGTTCCAATACGTTTAATGTCAGCACGGCCGCCGCAATTGTCACAGCCGCCGCCGGAGTGCCGGTCGCCAAACACGGCAACCGTTCCTTTTCCAGCAAGACGGGTTCCGCCGATGTGCTAGCTGAGTTGGGCGTCAACGTCAACGCCAACCTTGAGACAGTCCAGCGCTGCCTGGGCCAGCTGGGTATTTGTTTCTGCTTTGCACCCTTGGCCCACCCGGCAATGAAACATGTTGCCGCAGTGCGGAAGGAATTGGGAGTACCAACCATTTTCAATATTCTGGGTCCCTTATGTAATCCGGCGGGCGCTCCCTTTCAGTTGCTGGGCGTGGGCCGGCCTGCACTGCGCGGACTGCTGGCGGCTGCCCTGCAAAAACTGGGAACACGGCGGGCGATTGTGGTCTGCGGCGAAGACGGTTTGGACGAAGTCACACTGACAGGCAATACGTGGGTAACCGAAGTCGGCGGACCACAACTCCGCGAGCTGACGTGGTCCCCAGAGACGTTTGGCTTGGATGTGGCAAGTACCGAAACGATGATCGTCGACGGGCCGGCGGCAAGTGCCACGATGGTCCGTCACATCTTTGCGGGGAACCCGAGCCCCGCACGAGATATCGTTGTGCTCAATACGGCAGCCGCTCTCTGGGTGGTTGGGACCAGCGAGTCAACAATCGAATGTGCCCGCCTGGCAGCCGAAGCGATCGATAGTGGACGGGCGAGCGAGTTGCTGGCTCGCTTGTCGGAACTATCCCATCTCGAATAAGTTGACGAACCCTCCGCAGCGTCGCAGCATAATCTTCCGCACAGACTGTTGACCATGATGAGTCGGGCAACGCTGAAGCTCGTTCTGTTTGTCTCTGTCGCTCACGCGCTCGTGCATATGTTTGAGCTGTCGCTGCCGAGCGTCGAACTAGAGATCGATGCCGAGTTTCACTGCGGCACCAAAACAACCGGATGGCTCGGCACCTGCTGGCGATTACCCTGGGGTGCCGGAGCGATCCTGGCCGGTTGGCTGGTTGACCGGTATGGCTCACGCATCATGCTGGCTATCTATCTGCTGGGATGTGCCGTGATGTGTGCCGCAGTCGCTCTGACCACACAACTGAGCGGACTGTTCCTACCGATGATCGGCATGGGGACATTCGCGGCAATCTATCACCCGGCCGGTTTGGCGTTGATCTCACACGCGACGACGCAGGAAAACCGTCCCTTTGCGTTGGGAATCCACGGAATTTTTGGGTCACTTGGAATCGGCGGCGCCCCGTTCATCGCCGGACTGGTGCTGGTCAACGGCATGGATTGGCGGTCGTTCTACTGGCTCTTGGTTCTGCCGGCGGCGATTCTGGGAACGATCTTTTTCAAGACACGGGCGACGGGGCGCGGCGGTCAGACGCAGCATCACGACACCCTTGCGCAGGACGACGTTGATTGGACATCCTTTGGCACGCTCATTCTAGTGGGTATATGCTCGGGGATCACCTATTCGGCCTTTCTCCATTTTCTGCCACGATATCTGTCAGGCAGTTTGCTCGAATTTTCGGCCCGCCAGACTGGACAAGATCAATTTCTGGCCGGCGGGTTGCTGACGCTCGGCTGTTTCGGGCAATACCTGGCCGGCACCCTGGCCCGGCACAAGCTGCTGGAATGGCAATTGACCACCGTATTGTTACTGAACGTGCCATGCCTGGTCGCGATGGGTTTCGCCTCGGGCTGGACGCGCGTCGTCGCTGCCGGCGCTTTCACTGTGGTGCATTTCATGTACCAGCCGATTTATAATAGCTTGGTGGCCAAGTACACGCCTCTCTCACGGCGGAGTCTATGTTACGGCTTCAGCTTTTTAATGGGACTGGGCCTGGGTGGCTTCGGACCTATGCTGGTAGGATACAGTCCCAATGATCTGGTAACCTACGTGGGGCTATCTGGTGCAGCGCTGGCCGGCGCGCTGACCTGTCTGCTGCTGGTGGTGCGGAATAAGACATAGGACGTTCCATCTCTCCCCGTCCCACGGTCCCATACATCCTATGAGTCCGACACGTCCTATGGCCTATTCTTCCTGCGCCACGTCGGCCGGATTCCAACGGAGGACGCCGAGGATGTTGGAATATTGATCGGTCCACGCTATCGTTGGACGGTCGGGATCAAGCGATCTCCAATGGGGCCGATCTTGTAAACCGCGGAAATGTTGTGGTTGCCGCGCCATGACGACATAAGTCGACGCTTCGATACCCTGCCGGAGCTTCGAGTTCAACTCTTCTATGCTGTGGGCGAGGTCGCGGAAAACAATACAGTGAAGCTGCAAGTCCGCGGCAACGGCTGCCAGGACCGCCGACAAGTCGAGGTAACGGTTCGAGATGTGAAACGTGACCATTCCATTGTCAGCTAGTTTACGAAAGTACAGCTCGATCGCTTCGCGCGTCAAGAGATGGGAGGGAATTGCCTCCGAGCTGAACGCGTCCAACATGATCATCGCATAGTGTTTGTCCGGAGCCGCGTGAATCATCAAGCGGCCGTCACCGATCACGATCCTGGTATTATCTCCTCCACACTTACCGATGTAAGAAAAGTAGTCACGGTTTTCCGCCAGATTCTGGACCACGGGATCAATTTCAAAGAACGTGATGAATTGGTCGGGCGAAGCATAACAGGCGGCTGCGCCGGTTCCGAGCCCGACAACTGCCACCTGATCTAAACCCTCGGCATTTGACGATAACGCGTCGAAAATCTGCCCTAAAGGACCACTCGGGTGATAATACTGGAGTGGTTCGCACTCCCGCTGCGGGTCGAGGCTTTGGCAACCATGTTGCGTCGTGCCATGAAACAGGCGTCGATATCGCGGCAGCCACTTGCCCGTATAGGGGTCACGTCGTGGGACGTCTTCGGCGACGTGGTGCACGCCAAAAAAACTCCTAGTGCGGTGCACTACTTTTCGATTCGGCCCAGCATCGAACTGATCCCACACGAACATGGCCGCCAACACGAGCGTAAACCACTTCAGCTGCCGATAGTAACTCAGCACCGTCAACAGTGCGACGGCGGCAATGACGCTACTGACAATGACGGGCGACGCTCGGATTTCAAAACTGCGGATCAACCATGCTCCGATGCCCATCGTGATACCCAGGGCAACCAGGTCCATTTTGCGGTCCCGTGCGACGTGCTGCAGTGGCAGAATGAGGCAAGTCAGCGCCGCCGTAATGGGAAGTTCCAATAACACAGAAAACACCAACGGTGCGACAATCGCATTGAAGACTCCTCCCAGCGCGCCTCCCACGGACATCCACCAGTAAAATTCAGTCAGATGTTGCACGACTGGGCGTCGTCTGGCCAGTTCACCGTGGCAGACCATTGCCCCCGCGAAAAAAGCCGACAGATGTATGGCCAGCAGTTGCCAGCGCCCCAACACCACCAGAGACAACGCCAACAAAATCATCAGGCAAGGAAACAACCAAATCACGAGATGGTGCGCGACCAGCTGTCGACGCGCGAATGCCAGTACGAAAGTCAACAAGTAGAGTGCCAACGGAATTATCCAGAGCAATGGGATCGGCGCGATGTTCGTGGTGATGCGTGCCGTGACCGCCAACATCCAGCTTGACGGAAGGAACGCCAGCAGAACCCACCAGGCTCGCTCCCGCGTCGAGATGCTGGTCGCCATTGTGGTTGCTGGCGCAACCCGCTTCCGTAGAACGCCGCCCGCGTTCGATCCGCGCGACATTCTCCAGGTCATCGCAGCGCAAATTGCGATAGTAACGACCAGCAGAACGTAGCCAACCGCCCACAACCACGCTTGGTCGGAGAGCCGCATCGTCCGCTCGATGAGCAGCGGATAGCTAACCAACGCCACGATGCTACCCGTATTGCTCACGGCATACAACGAGTAGGGGTCGTCTGCCGCGGAATGTGTCGTTTCCGCGAACCATCTCTGAAGTAACGACGCCGTGGTTGTCACGACAAACAGCGGCGCGCCGGCGGCAACAACCAACAGCGTAGCCAGTGCGAGCACTGGACTCGTTGAGGCTGACGTCCCGTTGTGGGAAATGCTGATGGGTAGCACAGCCAGGGGCAAACTGATCAACACGACATGGATGATCATTTGCAGCTTAAGCGAGAGCCAACTGCTGATGGCATGCGCATACGCGTAACCGGCCAACAACGTGGCCTGATAGAAAACCATGCACAAAGTCCAAACCGCGGGCGAGCCGCCGTAGAGCGGCAGCACCATTTTCGCAATCATCGGTTGGGCCGAAAACAGCAACGTGGCGCTGATCAGCAGCGCTGCGCAATAACAGACGAAAATGAACGATTTGTGATTCCGATGTTCAATTTTTCGGTTTCGATCCGGTAAGCTTTCGCCCATTCTCGATTTCGTGGGATGCTGAGTTTTCCCGTCATTTTGTCGCGGTTGTCGCTGTTTCATTGACATGATTCATCTTGAGGAGGGACTTTGTCGTAGATAGAATATCCACCTCATTTCGGGCGTTGTCACAGAAGACTTGGCAGGGTGTGGCCGCCAAGTCGACCGTTATTTGCGGACGACTGGCCAAAACCGACTAAGTCCGGCTTGAAACGACGTCCGTTCGCCGTGAAACGACCGCTCCACTTCATGGTGCTAGCAACAATTGCTCTCAGGACAATTCGGTCACCCCTGGCCGCCGCTATCAAGACGACGGTCCGACACGGGAAATTACCTGCGACCAACACGTCCGGTAATGTCGGTTGAAACCGACACCTATCGCGTACCGTACTTCGGTCCGCTACGGTAAGCAAGAGGACGGAACATTTCTCAGCCTGCAGCCACCGAGGAAATCTGACGGAATAACGATGCTGCAGGAAAAAAATTCTACCGGTTTCGATTCGGTCCTGGCAGTTCCGTTGTCCGCGGTCACACGACTCGTACTGCGATTCCCTTTGGCAACGCTGGTGCTGGCGGTAGTCGCAGCCCTGATGTCCATTGTCTGGACGGCAAACCAGTTGAGCTTTCGCGCAAGCCGCCTCGATTTGTTGAATCCAGAAAGCAGTTACAACAAACTATGGATCGACTACATCAACGAATTTGGCGATGAAGACGACGCAGTTGTCGTGGTTGAAGGGACGGGACGGGAAGCAGTGATACCTGTCCTGGAGGAAATTTCGTCCGTCTTGTCGCGCGAAGATCAGCTGTTCCGCGCGATCCTGCACAAAGTCGACTTGACGAATATCCGCGAGAAGGGGCTTCATTATTTGTCCCCGGACGAGTTGCGGCATATTGACTACTTTCTGGTTCGCTTGCAGCCCGTTTTGGACGGTCACTGGGGATTGCTCAATCTGGGGCGGATGGTGGCTGAATTGAATGCTCGCCTGCAGACGACCTCGCGCCAGCCTAGCACGCTACAGCACGCGACAGTTCATGTAGAGTTGGCGAGTTTTATCAACAGCTTGTCCCAATCTCTGCGTCCGCCCCAGCAATACCGCTCTCCCTGGCAAAGCTTTGGCGGATCGGTCCCCACGATCAGCCAGACTGATTCGGAGTACTTGTTGACCAACGAAGGCCGGTTGGGGTTTGTGCTGCTGCGGCTGATTGATGGCAAACAGGAACGTTTTGCTGCGGGGGGCGAGGCGATCTGCGAGTTGCGGCGTCTCGTCCGACGCGTTCAGGCGAGCCACCCGCACGTTCGAATCGGTCTCACGGGGCTACCCGTGATGGAATTCGACGAGATGTCGACCAGCCAGCACGACATGCTGTACGCGGGG
>Ga0310123_10003405_pt1 | contig 12346 bp, 14 predicted proteins | sample CB6_AW_1057_MG_FD_203505 | JGI IMG/M metagenome (GOLD analysis project Ga0310123, IMG submission 203505) | Marine microbial communities from Western Arctic Ocean, Canada - CB6_AW_1057 | ecosystem: Environmental > Aquatic > Marine > Oceanic | place: Canada: Western Arctic Ocean | collected... | reverse complement strand
TGAGCCGGCCAATCACCACGAGATTACAAAGACGGCGAGAATGAAAATCCACACCACCACCAACAGATGCCAGAAATATGTACACACCGTCACCCCCCAGTAATATTCATGGTCGTAGCGGTCGGCCAGTCCTTGCAGAGTGACGAAGACCAGAAACAGCAATGCCACGATTAAGTGCATGGCGTGCAGAAAGGCAAACACGAAGATGAATGCGTTTGACCCTGTCACCACGCGTGCGGGATCCTGATTTTCTTTGAGACACCACAAACCATAGCTCTGCACGCCAACAAACAACGTCCCCGCGACCAGCGCCCGCAAAAGACAACGGCGAAACGGACCTTGCCGTTCGATCCGCACATAGCCCAGCGATCGCTGCAAAAATCCGCTGCCCGTTGCCAGCAGTACGGAGCTGAACCAGAACGGCAACGGCATGAGCATTGCTATAGACCGTCTGAGAGGTCCACCGTACTCAATCAGCAGAAAAGCCAGCGCCGCGGCTACGCCGAACACCATCAACGAAACCAAAAAAAATCTCCGGGCGAAGTCACCCTGGCGCGGTGTTCGCAGCTCTGTGACGCGATGGGCCATGATCGATGACAAGTTTTGCAACGGCCGATTTTCCCTGCCTAATCCATTCTTACGGTATCGTCTAAGGCGGCTGAGACCAAGGGCGACTCGCATTCCAACACAATAGCCGACCATTCCAAAAGCAGGCAACGATTGCAGAACGCTCAAGACGCAACCCTGAGTAAAACAACCGGAAACACTTGCAATTCACAACGCTGAGTGCGATAAGAGAACCCAAGCTTCAAAGCGTCCACGGCAGGGCCGAGCAAAGGCCAGTAGAATTACCTCGATCACAGGTGTTGTGTGCAATGTTGATTCACACGGACGTTGCAACGGGGCCTCAATAAGCGAGAATGAACCGTCCGGGACGTGGCGCAGCCTGGTAGCGCGCTTGACTGGGGGTCAAGAGGTCGCAGGTTCAACTCCTGTCGTCCCGATTTTGGAAGTTGTTTGATCGTGGGATGTTACAGTGTCCCGCCGGCTTTGCTGTTGGGGGCCGGCATGCAGAGTGTTACCTGGAGTGTTACCTAAAACGCCCGATTTTGCGTGTTCTTGCCACAACTCGTCCGATACGTCATCGGTATCCTGTGCCACATAATATTCCATTGTTGTCTTGATGTCAGCATGGCGCATCAACAACTGCAGCGTGGCCGGTTTCACTCGTCGTGACCATCGTGTACCGAACGACCGCCGCAAATCATGGCAGGTGGCGAATTGATCCTCACTCTTGTCAACGACGACATTTGCGGCCCTGCCAATCTGAGAGACCTTGCGGCCCACTGTGTTGGTTGTCAGATATCCTTTCCGGCCACGCAATTGGAAGATGTGACCGACACGTTCAGATTCTGGTGTCTTTAACAACCATTCGGCGAAATCTGGCGTCATTGGCAGCAGTTCATCCTTGTGCCGCTTCTGTCCTTCTGCCCAGAAACGAAATCGCGGGTGGCGACCAGACAGATCGACTGTGACATCGGCGTCGCCGTCCCAGGAAAGGATCAGTGACTCGTCTAGACGCAGTCCCGAGAGCCACATGCCCACGAGGTAATGCAGCCAATCGGCTGTGTCAGCGGGCCGAACAGACGGTACAACGTCAATCATACGTTCGAACTCTTCCAGCGTAATCGGCCGTCCTTTCATCTTGCTGGTGGTTCGAGCTCGCTTTGGCATAGTGAATTTTGGAATTTCCGAAAGCAGACCGATTTCGTGTGCCCACCCGATCGCCGCACGGAGATGCTTGAGATAGCAGCGGATTGTAGACTCTTTCACATCGGTTCCTCGCAGCATTGCCTGAAATTGGCTCAGGGCGCTAGCGTCTACCTTGGCCAATCGGTTAATCCGCAATTTCTCGAAGTGGTTCAACGTCGCATTCATCGTTTGCGCGTAATTGTCGGACAGTCCCGACAGCTTTTCGTTTTCGTATCGTCGTCGGAACTCATTCCAGGTCACTTTCGACGGCGACTTGTACCGCCCCTCCCGCAGGTCGTGCTCCCATTTCGCGGCGAATCGATCCGCCTCTTTCTGCCGACGCGTCCCTGTTGACTTGGAAACGTGCTTTCCCGTCAGCGGGTCAACATAACGCGCCATCAGGTTCCGCTGCTTCCCGTAATCAACGACGTGCACCTTGATATCCTCATTCATTGCCTCTCTCCTGAGTAGATTGGTTTTGGGTTCACCAGATTCGTAACTGCTACATCTCTGTCGAGATATATCGTACCGTCGCGCACTTGCCAGTCAATCTCTTTCGAGATATATTCCCCGTATGAGCAAGAAAAAGTCTCAACAACCGCCCCACACAGTCCGCCTACGCGACGGGACCGTGATTGAATTCCGTAGCACGGAGGATGCGATGGATTACGGACAAGCGCTTCGTGACGCAATCGAGGAATCGGGGTTATCGCAGTACCACCTGTCAAAACTGACCGGCATTGCCCAGTCGGCGCTGAGCAAGTTTTTCGCCGGTGGTGAAATCAACCTGTTGACGTTCCAGAAATTGGCAAACCTGATGGGGTTTGAAATCCGACAGAATTCAGAAAAGTCGCCACGAATACCGTGAATACGGCAAGGTCTTTGGCGACGATAAACTACTCGCAGGTTACGTCGAGTGCGACGAATTGAATCGACTTGCGTCTGTTCTTGCGGTTCATGACGCTCGCCACCAGTCACTTCCCTTTTGTCTTACGTTTCGTCGGTTTCTCGCGAATGCTCACCAGCGGACACCTGCCCGGTTTGCGGTCAACCGCCACTAGTCCCGCATCCTCCAATGTGGCCAAGGCACGGTAGCCGGCCTGTCGATTGATGCTGAACCGATCCAACATCTTGCTCGTCAGTCGCAGTTTGGAAATAGTCTTCTCCAACCCCGCACGAAACCAGATCACCAGCGCCACTGCGAGGGGATACCTTCCGGGTAAAGCGGTCGCTGCAATCATCCACGGGAGCGGTAGTGGTCCCTTGATAAATTCATCCTGGCGAGACTCCTGCTGCTTCTCGCGCCGATGGACGGATTGCTTCGACAGTCGTGACGTGATCTGCTCATCTTTGCGCTTTACCATTCCTCAGGTCCATATACTTATTATTAAAGACTTACAGATAAGACTTCTTATAAGACTAACCGGGTGTTACATGGGCGTTACGATGACCCATCACCAGTGTTACGACGCGCATGTCATGGGCGCTACGATCATTCGTTGTGTCGGTGGCGGATAAGTCGTCAACTCAAAAACGCCCACTGGCAAACACTTCCATTGTCGGGAACTCCTGCAACAGTCTCATCACCGTGTTCCACAACTGTTCGCCCCGTTTGTCCTGATATCGATCGGGGTGGCGTACAATCTCGGTGTCTGTCCGCAATGGGAATCCATCGAGTACGACTTCGCTGGCTTCCCGCATCGCCTGTTGAGTCTCGGTAACTGCCGCGTCGATGTCGTCGGCGGCCGCTTCGATCAGCAGGGCGTCGTGCACCGGGGCACACAATTGAATGCCCCGTTCTGCTGACAGGCAACAGGCCAGACGAAGCATCTCAGCACCGTTGGCCTGCATCGGGAAGTTCGCCAGGCTGCGGGGATTAGCGTTTTGGTCAACGCGGATCTGCCAACCGAACACTGTCTGTAACCAGCCACGCAGCATCGCGTGACTGACGGCCGCTTGCGACCATTTCCAGAACGCCGGATAGGTCTGCCGGTGCAGTCGCAACAATTCACGCCCTCTGATTTCCGGTTCACCCAGAGATTCGGAGAGCGAACCCGGCCCCATGCCGTATTGAACGGCCAGAGAGCAGACTTTGAACTGCCCGCGTTGCTGTGGGTGGGTCTCTTTCGTGGCATCGGCCGGCACGGCACCTGCCTGTTTAGCAAACGCCAGGTAGGGGTCGCCCGAGAGGTACGATTCCTGCATCCGCTCATCGCCAGACAGCGCTGCTGCAATGCCGAATTCCTGTTGTTCCCAGTCGATGTAGGCGACGGCCCGCCCCTCCGCCGGTTGGATCAGACTCCGCAGCCAGCAGGACGGGCCGAAGATGAACTTCGAGTTGCTGGGCTGGTTGCGCGACGTGCGAGCGAGGAATGGCGACAGCAGACACCGATTTCGATGATCGCTTCCGACCGCCAGGTCGTTGAGTCGCAGTTGGGAGAGTGTGTGCCGCAGTTCTCGAAGCGGTGCAACGACCGGATGCTGCCGGGCCATCTGCCGGAATGCCTCATCTGAAAGATCGAGTGTGCCCGACTCCAGGTACGGCCACGGGATGCCCTGTTCCTCCAGCCAGCTGGCAAATCGCGTCACACTAAAGCTGAGTTGGCGGTGGTCTGCCGCATCGCCCGCTGAGGTGACCAGTTCTGCTGCCTGCCACACGATGTCCGGATCGTGCCGAGGTCGGGGACGGTCCCTCTTGTCGCGCATCAACTCCCATAGTTGTGCCGCGTAGTCGGTCTTGTCGTAACCGGTATGCGAGACGTAACCCGTTCCGAGTCCCAGTTGAGGAAATTGCGATGCGATCTGCCGTGCCGTCAGGTCAAGTCCCGGCCAGGTAGAATGATCCTTGTAGGAATCCTCCCAACGTGAAATTCTCGCCATAGTTAGTCCGGTCGCCTGGCGGGCTGTCCGCTTCGCTTTGTAGAAGTCGCGCGTTGATTCCCGCTCTTGTCGCCAGACGTAATCGACAGTGTCGGCCAACTCGTAGGGGTCGATCTCGAATTGATCGGCCCCATCCAGAATCGCCTGTCCCAGTCGCGTGTCGGGGTTCACCGTTCGACGGTGCGTGGGCAGGTAGACGCCGTAGTCCTGGTCAACATCGGCAATCAACCGGTGCTTGACCGGTTCCCAGTTCCCGCGAAGTGCGTTCAGAGTTCCCTCATCAATCGGCACACCGTTGTGCTCCATCTGGGCCACGGCCGCCATGTATCGGCCGCGCAGCAGAGCACGCGGCAGGTCGATGGCGGGCAGCATTGCCGGCAACAGTTTTGCCAGCGCATCGACGTCCGTCTGGCAGTAATCCAGCAGCGCCAGCCGTTCGTCCGCGCTGTAGAGGCCGCCCCGGATTGCCAGGTCACGCATCTGCCTTTTCTCGTCTGCGCCGAGAAGGTCGATGCCGTAGTAGGCCAGCGCCCCCAGCAGTCCGTTGCCACAGGGGACGGGTAGACCATTCGTCAGACAGCGAAACTCAGCATACAGGTCGAGAATGCGCAGCGGCACCGGCCAATCCAGCGACAGAAAGCAGCCCAATTCGGCTGAGGCTAAGTACGCCACGAACAGCGACCGCTCGCCCACGGCAAACGGGGCTGCGCTGGGGCTGTTCGGCTCCAGCCATTGCCGCACCAGTCGCCCGGACTGAAACTCGCGGGCGACCAGACAGAGCGGCAGCGGTCGTTCACCCGGCGGGGCATGGAATTCGAAGTCGAGCAGCCAGACTTGCTCGAAGGTATCCACCGAAGTACTCATCAGACTTCACCCCGCAACTGACGGAGCACGGAGTGCTCGAAGTCCCTCACGAAGTGGCCCTTGAAAGCAACTTCCAACAACTGCCCGAACGTCTTCGACGGCCATTCCGGGTCTGGCAGAGAGCCGGTCGCCTCAAACACATCGTAGGCACCCAGGTCCATGTTAGCGGCGACACGCACCCAACCTTTCTGCGCCATCTCCGCCGCTTCCAGAGCGCTCCGGCTCCATTCGTCAATCTTTCCATCCGGACCGGGGAGTCGGATCGGCCACAGGAAGAGCACACCCTGCCGGTTGACGGTTGTAAACAGCATGCGCGGCGAAAACGTCGATTCGGCAGCCAACTCCGGCCAGAGCACGGGGTCCACCAGGTAGGTCTCACGTTCCTCCTTGAGTTCCAGCACGGCCGTTTGCAGCCGATAAGATTCATCCGGATGAACCCGAACCCACCATTCCTTCGACGGCTTGCGCACGGGAACGGTGAGCATGGCTTTCTTGACGCCGAGCGATGCTGCGAAGTCCTGTGACAGCCGCAGCCGCGCCGGATCGAACGGATTCAGTTCGGCTACAGCGTTGGAGACATCTTGACTGTCTGGTCCGGAATCTGGGGCAGGGGACTGTGTATCACGCTCGTCCTGTTGCGACTGTTCGTCAGCCCGCGAGTCAGGAGTTCTGTCGTTGTCGTGTTCATCATCAAACGGTAAGCTGTGGTTGCTGTTAAGTGTCATTGTTAAAGCTTTCAGTTTGGATTGGGTGATTCAGACTGTTGCGTTCCGATGGGCGGGTGGTCCCTGCAGGGCCACCCGCTTTTTCTTGGCACTTTCTGCTGCAATGGGGCGAGCAGCAGGTCCGTCGCGAGACCTCCGGAGTTGGTATGTTTGGCAGCAGTTGCTACAGGTGTGCAGAATTCCAAATTGTGTCGGCTCCGATAAGCATTCGACGGGTGCCAGGTTGCACAGGGCACAATCATCCATCGAGACCGTCCTCCGGAACGGGCGACGCGGCATCAAGCCGGTCGAGGTAGGCGAAAAAATCGTCCGCGTGGACAAACGCCCGGCCTCCGAGATACCTAACTCTCAGGCCGTTCCGTCGAGCTGTTCGCATGGCGTGGGTGCCCCACCCCGTCTTACCCTTGAATGTCCCGAGTTGATAAAATTCTCCCCGCTTAATCGCGCCATTCGTTCCGCCCGAATTGTCTTCCATTTTTTGACTCCCTGTGATCGAACTGTTGTTGCCAAGCGATTACGATTCGCTTGGGCCATTACCATTGTCCCGCGCTCGATGACGTGCTGGACTGTTCTTTCGGAAAAGTGCAGCTTTTGAGCGATGTCAGCGACCGAGACGCGGTCCTGATGCAACCTTCGGATATCGTCGACGATGGCTTGGCGTTCTTCAGGCGTCATCGGATACCTCCGTCCGTCTGCTGTTCCTGCTGGCGGATGTAGGCCTGCAGGGTATCCAGGCTGTACCGGACGCAGTTGCCGATGCGAGTCACCGGAATCTGTCCGCGCGGTGAAGTGTTTGCCCACAACTGCCGTTCAGAGATCGAAAGCAGCGCAGCTGCTTCCCGTGGCTTGAGCAGTAACCGCTGCTCATCGGTGTTGACTGTCGCCATGTTGACTCCTTTGCAAAAGGTTAAAAACCAGATGCACGGACTCTAAAGCAGGGCATCCAATCGGGAACTTTGTTGGAGAATGTTCGCGGGATAGTTCCCGCGCGATTTCAGCGGAATCGCGAGTTTTTGCGGGGATTCGCAGGCGAAATTATTTTGCAGAAAATCTCACGGGAACATTCAACGGGAACTTACTCAGATTGTTCCCGGTCTTCGGCCTGCCGATCTCTTGCGTCAGCAAGGCTCATTAGATCCGCACGAAGAAACACCCCCAAGGGCCGCCCCTTATCGGGCTTTACCTTCTTCGGCGGGTCAATCTTCAGGCCGAACAGGCCATTCTGATGTGCTTTTGTGAGTTGATTGCGTTTCAGCCCATACCGTTCTTCAGCATATTTTCCGGTACACCAGCCGCCGTTGTCGCAATACTTCTCCGCGTCCGGGTGGTTTTTCGTGATGAATTCGCCATCTTGCAGATCAGTGCATCCCCCATGGTCCGGCTGGGTTTTGTCATCGTCCGCCGTCTCGTCGCTCTGCGTAGACGAGCCGCCGGAGCCAGCCGGATCGTTCGCGGGGGTATGCTGTCTGAGTTGGCGGGACAGCGATTGGAGCCCGTCAACGTACTCCTCTATCTGCAAGTCGCTGAGATCATCCGCATCAAGTTGCCGGCCAGCCCGCCAAAGCCTCTCGATAGCATCCCTTTTCCGCTCCGTTCGGTCTGTGAAGTCGTCACAAAGCTCCGTCAACCGCGCCGCCAAGAGCCAATGCCGGGCCCGCTCCCACGCTGGCGATCTCGCGTCCGTACTTTTCACCACCAGGTTGCCTTCGCCGTCACTTGGCAAACGGAAATCCGTGGGCATAAGGCCCTCAAACAGCATGTGGAGCGAATCGAGGCTGCGTAAGGGGCCATGGATTCCGAATGAGTCAATGATTGACTCGATCTCGCGGAAAAGCGGTTCCAGGAAATCCACCGAAGGATGGAAGTCTTCCTTCGCCGCGCGCTTCACCTCGTCGTTATGAAACTTCTCCCACCGCGAAAGCACGCGGGGGGCTTCGGGCGTCGCCTCTCCGTCGGCCGCCGTCCCGTCGACAGCATGAACCATGCGGCGCAGTGCTTCCAATGCGTACGATGTCGCGCTGGCTACGGAGGACGGGCAAATCCTGAACACCTCGTGGTATCTGCTGAACTTCTTCTGCCATTCTTCTTCCGGATCATCGAACGGTATCTCTGGATGGTCCAGGACGCTACTTCCGACAAAGTCGCGCTTGAGCATACGTGGAACCGAATCAAGCACGACTCTCAACGGGGGATGCGAATTCTTTAATCCCAAGTACAGCAGGACCTCAGGCCACTCCTTCAACTCGGAAATGACCGGGGTGAGTTCGTCGCCGCTAAGCGATATCAGGTCATCCACGCACATGCACGCTTCCAAGATATCTCGGTAGCAGCGCGACAACTGCTCGTACACGCTTTCAAACAGTGAAGTCTTCGGAATAGGGCCTGTGTTCTCGTCGAAGTAATGCCAGATTATCCTCTCTGCCAATTCACGCGATACTTCGCCTTCCGGGGCGGAGCCTCGTACCGTAGCGTCTGACACGTAAAAGCCACACTTACCACCAAAATTCAGCCAAGGGCGCTCTGCGTCCATCGCAAGGTCGAGGAGGGACGCCGTGCGGCTAAGGACGACTCCGAAAGGGAACCGATCTGTCGCCTGGTCAAAGTTGGGCAAATGGCCCCACTCAACGAAATCGCCCTCAAAGCGCCAATGTGTACCCAGTCGCTGCTTGTCTCCGCACTCAAACAGGCTGTAGCGTGCGCCGTATTCCGTCAGCGGCGTATGAGTCAGGAGCACGCAGAGGTTCTGCGGTAGCCGACGTAGTTCGTTCTCGATGGTGTCGAGATGCCAGCGGAAGTCTTCTACATTCGATGGCAAGCTGCGTCTGCGCGAGAGTATCTGCGATGAAAGCGGGTCGGCCATGATTTCACCTTCCTGTCAGCCGGCCCAGGCGACGGACACGAGAAGGTGAGGAAGACGCATCCACCGGCTGGACCAAAATCACTGGGAGCAACCCAGTAAGCCATAAGCTACCGCCGCCGTCTGTAGTAATCCACGGCACGGCACGTCCCACGCATAAGGAACGCATCCCTTGGCATCGAAAGAAGGAGTGGCGAAACATGAAACCACTGCTCCCACTCGCCGTGTTGCTGGCTGTCATGATTGCTGGTTGCAGCAAGCCGGCCCCGCGAGAGGCCGTTTGGAGATAGGCGACAAATGCAACTAGAAAGATGGGACTCCACTTTTCCTAGTCACTTTCCTAGCCGCTGACAGAGCAGTCTTTGCAACCTCTTCAAGAATCTCTATCTGTGCTGCTGTAGAGACAGATACGTTATCTTCCAGGAAACTTGTACTCCACATTCTCTCAACGGCTTTGACAACTTTACTACGAACGGCCTTTCTCAAAGGACCGCTTCCAGTCGGCAAATACTCTGCAATCTGATCAGCAACAATCTCTGCTAATAATTTGCCCTGAAAAACAACATCATTTCTTTTAAGTTTATTCGGCATGAAAACTCCCTTCATATAATATTTAACATCTAGCAAGTGTGCATTCACCTATGCATAAAGTACACATGACTTGCTCGTCCGGAATGAAAACAGCAGATAAGGGCGACCCTGCGAGGCAGCCCGTAGTATGTGCATTTCGTTGACGGACAATTCAGTCGCTGCATAACGCGAGCCAATGGCCGGAAGCTTGCGCCAGTCGACGTTCAGACACTTTACCACGGCGTATTGCGGACTCGAGCGGAAGAAGTGATTGCGTGACGAATTCGAGGTCCGTGTCAAAGCAGAACGGATGCATCTGCGCGATCCGAGCCGCAGTAGCCTTCTCATTGTCAATCACATGGGCTGCAACGAGAGATTTCAAGAATCCATCGCTCACTTGCTGCCGTGATCGCCAGTCGCCAGATTCAATCTCTGATCCGGTCTTCGCATTCGTATTGAGGTGGTACACCCATGCCGTCCGAATCCTGCCATCACCGACGGCAACCTTGTTCAACGTCCTTCGATACAGAGACTCTGGTTGTCCGAATCCACGAAACCCCTCGATTCGGTCAAGTTCATCGATCGCATCGCCAATGTTGTGGACGCGGATGAAGTCGCCCTTAACGAAATCGTCTGGCCTGTTTGGTTTCACCAGACCAGGAAAACTCCCCAGATCAAGCAGGCGTCCGGATATTTCAGCTAACAAACTGCAAATCAGCCCGTACCGTCGAAGCAGACTAAAGCGAGATTCACCCCGCATCAGTGTACCGTACGTGAAGAGTGCATCAACGAGAAAGGGCGTCTCCTCATTCTTGGCAGCCGCAGAAACCAAAGAGTCACCCAGGTCGTATTTGTCCAGACCATTTTTCACAACGTCAACATATTTAGGGTTCGGCCTCACGAATGGCTGCACCCGGTCGGAGCAAACGCGGTATGTACGGACTGGTACTTCCTCACCGACCGAATCGATCGCAACAGCACCAAACTTCTCATAGATGTCTGGAGCCCCTTCTTTCGCATCCAGAGCTTCCCAGCCCCCTGAAAGGACTTCAAAGATAACTCCGGGCACCGCCTGTCCAACCCGCGGAACAACATCGAGAACTCCCCCATCTCTGGAACTGGATTTGTATCGGAATGCCAGATCATGGTCGGGCAGATAGCCGATAGAGTGGAATCGAAGCAGGTCGGTTGAGTGGTTATTCCTGCGGCACCACTCATGCCAATCTGCTTGGTTCAAGTTCGATCCGTAAGCGAAATAGAGATTACTTGCCATTGTCAAAAACTCCTCACACGAAATCTGAAGGTCGCGGTCAGCCATTCTGACCGCAGATTGCATGTGAGGATATTACGGCAATGGACGTGACAGCGGCGTGACAAGTTTGCCTACCCGCGAAGCGTATCCAATTGCACAGCCCCGAATAACAAAAGAGGGGCATCAAAGCTCAAAGGATTACTGCGCGGAACAAATACCCTCATGTCCGACCTCCCTGTCACATCTTGCAGGCCGGTCTGCACACGTTCTATCGCCTTCCGAAAACGATCATTTTGATCAGCGCCGTAACCAACGACTTTTCCTCGAAGCTCTTTTCGACGGATCGACGGATCCCTCAGCAGATATGCAAGAAGCTTGATCCCCTCGTAATTGGTGGTCTGCCACTTACTTGTAGATGCCAGTCGCCACGCTGGGTCATCGGAGCCCGAAGCGAGGCAAAACAGGACCGCCGCCGGATGGGATTTCGCCCGCGCCTCTAGCTCAAACATGGCGAGCTGCCGGGACATTCTAACGGATCCGATCTCGGAATCCGGACCAAGAATCACCCATGCATCTGATTCTTCGACATTTGAGATATCGAGTGCCCCCAATCCTTCGAGCGGCGAGTAAGTCTCCCCAAGAAAATAGGCGGTAAGTTCGAGCATATTGAAAAAACTGTGCTGTATCGGACCGGTTGGATAGCTCCCACGAGTCCCCGCAGTCATACGGTCTTCGCGGAGCAGGCCCTCTACCTGATCGCGAGCTTGCTTGAAGGCGTGTTTGATTTGAGACTCAATGCCACGTCGATCCGTCTCGTTGGACGTCTTATGCATTATTCGTTTAAGAACTGCCAACCTGTAAATTACCGGACGTGGTGCGAGTACAGGCTGATTTCCCGTCGGCCCCGGCTTACCTGCGAATCGAAGTAACTCTTCGATCTCAGATAAGTCCGAGTCACTGTCAGGCGATCGAAGCATCAAATGTGCTAGACGGTACGCAGCCAGTTCCGGCCATGGCGACGGCACTTCCGGCGACTGGATTGCGAGGGAGTATGCTTGCTCTGCCTTTTCCAGTGCCAGCCCCGTCTGGCCAAACATGAGCTTATCGCCCACGCACTCGCGCAGGAGTTTGTCAACCTTCGAGCGTCGTTCCTCATCGTTCACGCTGACCTGTCCCCACGGACGGTACCAGTTTTTATGTTAGGTTCAGCATATCATCTTGCTTGAAGAGGTTCTCTTTCGGCAAGCTGCGTCCTGCCGAGTTGGGCCATGGCTGAAACTCTTCGGAAGCCGGATGACGGTAGCCCAATCCAGCTCCCGCTAGCATTTGATCTACGAATGTTGTTTTGATTAGTCAAACGGTCTTGGCATTAGACCGGCAGCGAGCATCGAATGCGTTTGACTAACCAGTGTCCGGCTGGTCTATAATCGATATTCTTGTTCGGAG
>Ga0310123_10003402_pt1 | contig 12353 bp, 12 predicted proteins | sample CB6_AW_1057_MG_FD_203505 | JGI IMG/M metagenome (GOLD analysis project Ga0310123, IMG submission 203505) | Marine microbial communities from Western Arctic Ocean, Canada - CB6_AW_1057 | ecosystem: Environmental > Aquatic > Marine > Oceanic | place: Canada: Western Arctic Ocean | collected... | reverse complement strand
GCCTTGATGTGATCGCCCTGGATGATGACGGCGCCGTCGTGCAGCGGGGAGTACGGCGTGAAGATGGTCGTGATCATCTCGGAGGAGACGCGCGCGTCGATCTTGCTCCCCGTGTTCGCGTACTCGTCCAGTCTGACGTCGTGCTCGATCGCGATGATGGCGCCGATCTTGGAGCGGAGGAGCTGCTCGACCGCCTGCACCAGCTCGTCCACCACTACGCTCTCCTCGAGCGTCGTGAAGAGCCGGAACATGCGGCTCTGACCCAGGCGGGCGAGTGCCGAGCGGAGCTCCGGCTGGAATACCACGAGCGCGGCGATCGCGCCGTACTGGAAGAGGTAGGCGAGCAGGGTGCGGATCAGCACCAGGTCAAGTCGATCGGCGATCAGGTAGACCACGGCGAGCAGCAAGATGCCGAGCACCATCTGCATCGCCCGTGTGCGCTGGATCAGCAGGAGCAGCCGGTAGAGCAGAATCGAGACGATCGCGATCTCGACGACGTCGGCCCAACCGGGGCGGAGGAAGCGGAATTGCTCCCAGAGCGATTGCATCAGCAGGCGGCTCCGACCCGGGGCGGCTCGGGCACGGCTTCTAGCACGATCGCTTCCGCCACCTTGAGCGCCTGCGCCACCGGCGCGACGTCGTGCACGCGGAAGATGCGCGCACCGGCGAGGTACGCCGCAACGCAGGCCGCCGCGGTGCCGATCACGCGCTCCGCCGGGGAAACGTCCAGGATCCGTCCGAGGAAGCTCTTCCGGCTGGGCCCGACCAGGATCGGCTGGCCGAGCGCCTCGAGCTCGGCCAGCCGGCGGATCACGATCAGGTTGTGCTCCGCGGTCTTGGCGAATCCGAGCCCCGGATCCACCACGATGGCGGTGTCCGGCACGCCCGCCGCCCGGGCGCGCGCCACCGAGGCGCCCAGCTCGTCCCGCACCTCGGCCACCACGTCGTGGTAGCGCGCGTGCCCCATCATGTCGGCCGGCTCGCCGCGCATGTGCATGAGCACGAGCCCGGCCCCGCCCTCCGCAACCACGTCGGCCAGCGCGGGATCGTGGTTCAGCCCGCTCACGTCGTTGACGACCCTTGCCCCGGCCGCGAGCGCGGCACGGGCGACGCCGGCCTTGCGGGTGTCGACGGAGACGGGCACGTCCAGCTCGCGCGCGAGCGCCTCGATCACGGGAATCACCCGGGCGCGCTCCTCTGCCTCGGAAACGGGAGCGGCACCGGGCCGGGTAGACTCGCCGCCCACGTCGAGCAGCGCCGCGCCGGCCTCGACCATCGCGCGCCCGCGCTCCAGCGCGCGGGCGGGACCGCCGGCGAGCTCGCCGCCGTCAGAGAAGGAATCGGGGGTGACGTTCAGGATCCCCATGACCAGGGGACGCGAGGTGTCGAGAGCTCGTCCGCCGGCGAGACGCCAGAGCGGGAGAGCGGCCATTGGCGGGTCGCTCAATGCTCCGTAGCGAGCGGCCGCGTTCCGAGGAGCGGCTCGACCCCGACGTGCGTGCGCGCCGCGGAACCCGCGGCGGCCACGAGCGGCTCCGGCTCCGGCACCTCGAGCGGAGGCAACTCCTTCCCGTCCGCGATCAGCCGGATATCCTCGCGACCCAGGGTCTCGCGGTCGAGCAGGGCCTGCGCAATCCGCTCGAGCAGTTCCCGGTTGTGCTCGATCAGGCCGCGGGCGCGGTCCTGCGCCTCGTCGAGGAAGTGCTTGATCTCCTGATCGACGAGCTGCGAGGTGTGCTCGCTCACGTCGCGGCGCTGGCTGAGCTCTCGTCCGAGGAACACCTCGTGCTCGCCCTCGCCCACCGCCATCAGGCCGACCTTGTCGCTCATTCCGAAGCGGGTGACCATCCGGCGCGCGATCTGGGTCGCGCGCTCGATGTCGTTCCCCGCCCCGGTCGTGATCCGCTCGGGGCCGAAGATCATCTCCTCGGCCACCCGCCCCCCGTACAGCATCGTGAGCTGCCCCTCGAGCCACTCCTTCGTGTACGAGTGTCGGTCCTCCTCGGGTAGGCTGGCCGTGATGCCGAGGGCGCGGCCGCGCGGCACGATCGTGACCTTGTGGAGCGGATCCATGCCGGGGACGCGCAGCCCGATCACCGCGTGGCCGGCCTCGTGGTACGCGGTGAGGCGCCGCTCCTTCTCGGTGAGCACCATGCTCCGGCGCTCGGTGCCGAGCATGATCTTGTCCTTGGCGCGCTCGAAGTCGTCCATGTTCACCCGGTCCGCATCCCGCCGCGCGGCCAGCAGCGCCGCCTCGTTGCAGATGTTGGCGAGGTCCGCTCCCGAGAGGCCGGGGGTCCCGCGAGCCACGATGCCCAACTCGACGTCGTCGGCGAGCGGAATCTTCTTGGCGTGCACCCGCAGGATCGCCTCGCGGCCCCTCACGTCGGGCGCGTCCACCACGACCTGGCGGTCGAAGCGGCCGGGACGGAGCAGCGCCGGGTCGAGCACGTCCGGGCGGTTGGTCGCGGCGATCAGGATCACGCCCTCGTTGGGCTCGAACCCGTCCATCTCGACCAGCAGCGCGTTGAGGGTCTGCTCGCGTTCGTCGTGGCCGCCGCCCAGCCCCGCCCCGCGGTGGCGGCCGACCGCATCGATCTCGTCGATGAAGATGATGCAGGGCGCGTGGGTCTTCCCCTGCTCGAAGAGATCGCGCACGCGCGAGGCACCCACACCGACGAACATCTCGACGAAGTCGGAGCCGGACATCTGGAAGAACGGCCGGCCGGCCTCACCGGCGACTGCCCGCGCGAGCAGGGTCTTCCCCGTGCCCGGAGGGCCCACGAGCAGCACGCCCTTGGGGAGGCGTCCGCCCAGCCGCGCGAACTTCTGCGGATCCTTGAGGAACTCGATGATCTCCTGGAGCTCCTCTTTCGCTTCGTCCACCCCGGCCACGTCGGCGAAGCTCACCTTCGGAGTGTCGGGGCTGATCAGCTTGGCCTTGGAGCGGCCGAACTGGAACGCCCGGTTCCCGCCGCTCTGCATGGTGCGGAAGATCCAGATCCAGAACGCGATGAAGAGCAGCCAGGGGAGGAAGCTCACCAGAACCGTCAAAAAACTCGCCTCGTCGCGCTTCCCCTCCATCACGACGCCCTGTGCGAGCATCCGCTCCTCAAGCTCCGCAGACAGCTCGCCCGGGAGGGTGGTCTCGAAGGCAACCAGCTCCTGGTTGTTGCGGGTGATCGGGGTGCGCAGCTCTCCCTCCACCCGGCGCTGGTCGATCACCGTCACCTTGTCGACGTTGTCGGCCTGGAGCTGCTGCCGGAACTCGGTATAGGTGAAGGTGGCGGGCCGCTCCCCCTGGGTACGCATCGTCACCCATGCTCCCCAGGAGAGCAGCAACATGATCACCCACAGCGCACCGGTCTTCGAGTGCTTCGACCAGCGCGGGGGCTCGTTCCGGGTCGGCTCCAGTTCAGCCATTCGTCAGGGTCTCACGCCCGCTCCAGAGCGAGGCTCACAGGCTTGCAATATACGGCAGATGCCGCAGCTCCTCCCGGTGATCCAGGCCGTAGCCGACCAGGAACTCGGCGGGTGCCTCGAATCCTACCCAGCGTGGCTCCGGATCGAGCCGCACCCGCCGCTTGTGAAGCAGGGCACAAAGCTCCAGGCTCTTCGGCCCGCGCGCCGCCAGCAGCGGCAGGATGCGGTTCAGCGTCGTCCCGGAATCCACGATGTCCTCGACCACCACGACCGCGCGTCCGGTGAGGCGCGCCTCCGGGTCGTAGAGGAGGCGGACCTCGCCGCTCGACGCCATTCCTGCACCGTAGCTGACGGCCACCAGGAAGTCCACCTGTAGGGGAATCTCGATCCTCCGCACTAGATCGGCCAGGAAGATGAAGGATCCCTTGAGCAGCCCGACCACGAGCAGCTCGTCTTCGGGGCCGTAGGCCTCCGTGATCTCCCTGGCCAGCGCCTCCACCCGCCGCCGGATCTCCTCCTCCGCGTAAACGACCCGCTCGAGCGAGCGCCCCCCCAACTGCGCGGGGCTAGGGACCGTCGTCATCGGCGATCCTGACGTGCAAGAACTCCTCCTCCGCCCCGGCACCCAGCGCGGCGTCCATCCCGGTGTCCATGCCGGCATCCCGGGCCACCCCGGGGACCCAGAGCACCCGCCCGCGGCCGTCCACAAGCACCGGAATCCGGCTCCGCTCACCGGCGGGAATCCGGGCTTCACCGAACAGCTTTTTCAGCTTCTTGGACCCGTAAAGGAGACGGACGCGGTCTCCTGGACGCCAGCCACGGATGTGCAGTGGGAACGCCAGGCGGGCGAGCGGGAACCACACCTCGTCGCGCTCCGCACGCGGGGCACCGGCGGCCGCGGCATTGGACCACCGGGCGCGCAGCCTTCGTCCGCCGATCTCCAGGGTGCCCTCGCCCGGGCTCGCCGTGGGGATCTCGAGCGGCCGCTCCGCGGCTCCTGGCTCAGCGCGGTCCAGCACGATTCGCTCGAACTCGAGCGCGATCCGGACGCCTCCGGGAAGCGACTGGCTGCGCCCGCTCGCTGCCTTCTTGGTAAACTGAATCAGGGCGCTGGTTCCAGCCTCGTCCAGCGCGCCCCCCAGCTCGCGCGCGCAGCTCCGGAGCACGCGCGCGGAGACCCCCTCCGGCCAATGGAGGAGCACGCTCCGGTCGAGCACGATCCGGTTCGGCCCGCGCCCGCAGGTCACCTCCTCGACCAGCCCCGGAAGCAGCGCGCGCCAGGCGCGCTCCTCCCGCGCCGCGACCCGGGCAAGCCGCACCAGCGCCCGCCGCGCTCCGGGAGCCGCCCGTGCCAGCGCAGGGAGGGCCTCGTGGCGGAGCACGTTGCGCGCAAAGCGGAGGTCGGCGTTGGTCGGATCCTCGCGGTGGTCCAGCCCGTGCGCGCGGGCGTAGTCCGCGAGCTCCTCGCGCCAGACGCCGAGCAGCGGTCGGAGCAGCGGCCCGCGCCGGGCCGGAATCCCGCGCAGCCCAGCTACGCCGGTTCCGCGCGCGAGTCGGAACAGCACGGTCTCGGCCTGGTCGTCCGCGTGGTGCGCGGTGAGGATCCAGCGCGCGGCCATCCGGACCTGCACATGATGGAGCCAGGCGTAGCGGAGCTCGCGGGCGGCCGCCTCGGAGGCCGGCGGCCGGTCGGCGACGCCGTGCTCGAAGGGGATCCGCCAGGCGCGCGCCAGCCGCTCCATCCAGCGGGCATCCTCGTCGCTGCCGGGACGCATCCGGTGGTCGAAGTGCGCAGCCACCAGCTCGAGCCCCGCCGTCTCCGGCGCAAAGCGCAGCAGGTGGAGCAGCACGACGGAGTCGAGCCCACCAGAGACGGCGACGAGGGCGCGCTCGCCCGGGGCGGCGCGGCGCTCCGCGAAGAGCCGCGCGGCCACGCGCTCCGCGAGCGTTCGGCGACCCGCGCTCACCATGCCGCCCTCACCGGGCCGCCGCGTTCGCGCCCGCCAGCCCGGGGGGCGCGGGCCGGCCGGCAACCTCGACCAGCACCTGGGCCAGCAGATCGGGGCGGTCGCTCTGGATGCCGTCCACCCCCCAGCCCAGCAGCCGCTGCATGTCGCCGGGGTCGTCCACCGTCCAGACCTGCACCGGAAGGTTGAGCCGGTGCGCCGCGCGCACGAAGCCCGGCGTGACGACGCGGATCCCCCTCCACCGCTCCGGCACCTGGAGGAGCTCGGCGCGTGGAGCGCGCCGAGCTCCGAGCCACCGCACCAGCACCACCTGGCCGCGCGACGCCCCCCAGGGCCCACGGTAGCCGCGCGCGCCTGCGCGCTCGCGCTCGCGCGCCGCCGCGATCAGCACGCGGTGGGTCGCACCATGGTGCTCGATCACGCGGGCCAGCGGCGCGGCCGCGGCGGCGGCCTTGCACTCGACGTTCAGGCGCGCGCGGGGGAAGCTCTCGAGCACCTCCTCGAAGCGCGGCACGCGGACACCCGTACCACGGAAGGGAGCACTGCCGTCGAGGGCGCGGAAACGGTGCCCGGCGTCGAGCTCGCGCAGCGCGGCCCAGGGGAGATCGGCGACCCGCCCGCCGCCGTCGGTCGTACCGTCGACCGTGGCATCGTGGATGACGACGACTTCGCCGTCCGCGCTCAGGTGCACGTCCAGCTCGAGCACGTCGGCCTGCCAGAGGTCGAGGGCCTGCCGGAACGCGACCAGCGTGTTCTCGGGCGCCAGCCTCGCGCCCCCCCGGTGCGCGACCAGCAGCGGAGCGCCGGCCAGATAAGGGTGGCCGGACCGCACCGCATCGGCCACCTCAGTGGACCGAGCGAACGGCCTCGGCGCGCGCGGCCTCCTGTGGAGAGAGCTCGAGCCAGTGGTAGAGGACGAGGTCGAGTAGGCGGTCGGTCATGTCCAACTCACGCCGTGCCTTCTCGGGCTCGCCGTCCAAATCGCCCGCGGAGATGCGCTCGTCCAGCTCCAGGACGTGACCGGCCAGGAAACGGAGCAGCTCCTCGACCACCTCGGGGCGGGGCTCGCTGTCCTGGCCGTCGGGCCCCGCGCCCCGCAGGAGCAACCCGCGCACGAACGCGAGCAACCCGGCGAAGGCGCGCTCGGTCGCGTCCTCGCCCGCGTCTCCGGTGATGTGCTCCCACTCGAGCTCGTTCCAGTAGAGGTCGGTCGCCTCTTCGAGCAGATGCTGGCGCACGTGCGCAGGCGCTGCTGGTCCGTGCGTAGGGCGCAGGTACCGGCTGAGCAGGTGATTGAGACGCTCGCGGCGGCCGCCCAGGAGTGTGCTGACGCGATCGTGCATTGGCGGGCTCCAGAACCAGGGACCGGGCTGTCAACATGGGGCGCCGGAGAGCGTCCTGCCAGGCGTGAGCCGGGAGCAACGCGCCGGTGACGAGCGGGAGCGTGCGGCGCCGCGCGGAGCCGCTCAGCCCGTCCAGATCAGGATGAGGCCGCAGAAGGCGCCGTCGCCGAGGTACTGCACCTGCACGGGGCTACTGTAGAGCTCGAGCCCCTCCACCCACGCGAGCGGCAGACCGTCGAGGAAGCCGTTCCATAGAGTTCCATCCACGTAGATCCGGGGGCGCACTCGGTCGGGAGCAGCTCGGCGAAATCGACTCCCTCGGGTGGCGGTGCCGGGTTGCTGAAGCCCGTGAACCCGGGACGCCGCGGGATCCTGCGGAGGAGATCGGAGAGCAGCACGACGTTGTGCTCCCGGATCGCGGGCCTGTCGAGATGATAGCCGACCCCCTTTCCCGCGCGCTCGTAGAACCCGCTGCGCTGGAGGTGCGCGCTCCACCGCGACCGGCCCTGGACCATGATCTCGTCGATCGGGATCGGCTGAACGCCATCTCGATCGTCCCCACCGCGAGCGCGCCTGGGCCGAGCGTCACCGTGGCCCGCTGGGTGGCGTAGCCGAAGAGCGCGACCCGGAGACTATGGCCGGAACCAGCCAGACGCCCAGCAGGAGCGATGTGGCGGTAAGGAGACGGACCATGGCTCCTCCCTCGAACAACGTCCTCTACCTCGTCGGCCCGACTCGGGCCGGGTGGATCAACGCGCCTTCCCGCAGATCAACAGCGACGCCGTCTCGGTCCGCCATCCGGATCGGGATCGTGCGCCCAGGCTCGCCCAACATTCGGAGCCCGACGTGAAAATGGAGGTGGGGGCGCGCCGCGAATCCGCTTCGGCCGCTCCACCCCAGCAACTCCCCTACGGCCACGGTGTCTCCGACCTCGACCTCGAGGCCGCGCGCCAGGTGGCCGTAGGAAGCCACGCTGCCGTCCCGATGCGCCACCACGACCAGATTGGCGCGCTCCAAGAGCTCGGGGTCCGCGCGGCCCTCGCTGAAGCCATTCTAAAGATACAGTACCACGCCTGCGCGCGCCGCGAGCACGGGGGTGTCGGCAGGCATGGCGACATCCAGGGAGTAGCGCATGCTCCCCGCGTGCGTCCCGCCGCCGTCGAACGCCTGGATGATCGGGCGGGGCTCGGAGCCGCCAAAGGGAACTGCGTACACGTAGTCGTCCGGACGGGTCGTGCTCGCGCCCAGATCCACGGAGATCACGAGGTCCGCGCCCAGGGGACCCGACCGGATCCGCTGAAGGCGGATCCGGTCGGTCGAGCCCGCCGGGATGATCCGCTCCACCCGGCCGCCTGCGGGGCGCACTAGATTCTCCAGCCGCCGGAAGGTGAGGACCACGGTAACCGGCACCGGCTCGTCGTTGGTTACCTCGTAGGTACGTCCTGCGGGACCGTCGTCGGTCTCGATGCAGACCCGCCACGCGCAGCTCTCCGGCCCCAGGGCGGTAGAGCCCGGACGCACGCCGACCACGCAGCCCACGAGCAGGAGTGGTGCGAGCAAGCGCGATGCTTGCCGAAGCGGCACGAACAATAGAAGGGCACGTCGGATCATCCGGCTGCACGCACCGGGAGTCCTCTTCGACGCCGTCCGACGGCTGACAGGTGAGCGCAGATTTCGTCCTCAGCCGGCAGCTCGAGAAAAGGGCCCTCCGGTCGGCGGGGGGGCTCTTTCGGGTGAGGCCGTATCCTGGAAGGATGCCGGAGGAGGGACTCGAACCCCCGACACGCGGATTATGATTCCGCTGCTCTGACCAGCTGAGCTACTCCGGCGGAGAGCTGAAAGCTGCCCGGGGCCCACGAGGGTGTCAACGGGCATCGGACCCGAGCCCAAGTGGCGAAAGGGGTGGTCGAGGGCTTCCCGGACGAGGTCGGTATTATGTTACCCGTGGGAAGCCGGCCCGGCTCCGTTCCCCCGCGTATCCTGTCCACTCTAACGGGAAGCGCAGCCATGGAGATGGTCTTCATCCCCCTGTCGGTGATCGGGCTGCTGGCGCTGCTCACCTCCCTGCGCGTCCTCATGGAGTACGAGCGAGGAGTCATCTTCCGGCTCGGCAAGCTAATCCGCGCGAAGGGCCCCGGGCTCATCTTCCTCCTTCCGTTCGGCAAAGAGCGGATGCGCAAGATGGACCTGCGCATGATCGCACTCGACGTGGCGCCGCAGGACACGATTACCAAGGACAACGTCACCCTCAAGGTGAATGCGGTGATCTACTTCCGCGTACGGGATCCCGCGCGCGCTGTGGTCGAGATCGAAGACTACTTCTTCGCGACCAGCCAGCTCGCGCAGACGACGCTGCGGAGCGTGATCGGACAGTCGGAGCTGGACGACCTGCTCGCCGAGCGCGACCGCATCAACGAGCACATACGTACGATCCTGAACGAGGGCACCGACCAGTGGGGGATCGAGGTGACCGGCGTCGAGATCAAGGACATCGATCTGCCGCAGGAGATGAAGCGCGCGATGGCCAGGCAGGCGGAGGCGGAACGCGAGCGCCGCGCCAAGGTCATCGCCGCGGACGGCGAGTACCAGGCCTCTGCCAAGCTCGCACAGGCCGCGGCCGTGATCGAGCAGCACCCGGCGGCGCTCCAGCTCCGCTACCTCCAGACGGTCTCCGAGAGCGCGACCGAGAACAACTCGACCACCCTCTTCCCGATTCCGATGGAGCTGTTCGCGGGTCTGGCCGCGCGCACGGCCGCCGGCCACCAACCAGCGGAGGACGCGCAGGCGGCTGTGCCGCTGCTCGCCGAGGCCGGACGCGAGGAGCTGGCCCGGGTCGCCAAGCGAGCGCTCGGCCTGGAACGGCAGGCCGAACGCGCTCCCTCGGACGACGCGGTCTGAGCGTGGCCTCTTCCGGCGAGCGCCGCTTCAGCCGCCATGAGGCGGCGCTCATCCTGAAGCGAGCGACCGACGGGGAGATTCGCGCCCACTCCTCGCACGACGGACTCACCCTGGACGAGCTGATCGCGGCCGCGCGCGAGGCCGGCATCGATCCGGCCGCCATCCAGCGCGCGGCGACGCTCATCCCGGCTCGCCCGGATCCGGTTCAGAACATCCTGCTCGGCGCGCCCGTGCGGCCGGTCGTGCGCGCCCGGGTCCCCGGTCACCTGGCTGCGGAGCGCGCGGGCGAGGTGCGGGCCGCGCTCGAGCAGGCGATCGAACGCACCGGTGAGCTGGAAACGGAAGGATGCGGGCTGATCTGGCGCGAGGAGCACGGCTTCGGCCGTACCGAAGTGCGGGCGGTGCCGGACGGCCCTGTGGTCGAGGTGAGCGCGACCGCCGAGCGCGGGGGCCATCTGCTCGCGCTCGTCCTCGTCCTGGCGACGGCGGTGGCACTCGCGCTCCAGCCCCTCGGCGGCTTCGGCGGCCTGGCCGCGCTCGGGGGTCCGCTCCTGGCCGTGGTCGGACCGGTCGCCGCCGTCATGGCGGGCACGCGTCTGCTCTGGCCCGCGCTCCAACGGCCGACGCTGCGCCTGCTCGAGGCGGCCGCGCTCGAGGTGGGGGCGGTGGTGGAGGAGAGTGGGCGAGCCGCTACGGAGTAACGGTATCGCCCGCACCGCCCTCGGCCGGCGCGAACCGATACAGCAGTTCCCCGTCGCGGATCAGGCCGTACCGCTCGCGCGCGATCCGCTCGAGGGTCTCCGAATCGCTCGCGAGCGAGTCCGCGCGCGCCGCGCGCGAGTCGATCGCGGCCTCGAGCCGTGCCACCTCGGCCTCCTCCGCGGCGCGTTGCGCGCGCGCCCGAAGCACCTCCAGCACGGTGTATTCGCCACCGAACACGGCCCAATAGCCGCCGATCAGCAGCGCAGCGGGCAGGAGCACCTTTCTCAGCCGCCCCAAAGTCGCGTCCCCGGATAGGTCGCGCCGGCCCCTAGCTCCTCCTCGATCCGGAGGAGCTGGTTGTACTTGGCCACGCGGTCGGTGCGGCTGGCGCTCCCCGTCTTGATCTGCCCCGCTCCGGTCGCCACCGCCAGATCGGCGATAAAGGTATCCTCGGTCTCCCCCGAACGATGCGACACGACCGAGTTGTAGCGCGCTCCGGTGGCCATCCGCATCGCCTCGAGCGTCTCGGTCAGAGTCCCGATCTGGTTCACCTTCACCAGGATCGCGTTGGCTACTCCTTCCCGGATCCCCCGCTCGAGCCGCTGGGAGCTGGTGACGAAGAGGTCGTCGCCCACCAGTTGGACCCGTTCGCCGATCCGCTCGGTGAGCGCCTTCCAACCCTCCCAGTCGTTCTCTTCCAGCGGGTCCTCGAGCGACACGATCGGGTATCTCCGCGTCCACCCCTCCCAGAAGTCGATCATCCCGCGCGCGTCGCGCCGCTCCTTGGTCGACCAGCGGAACACGTACTCCCCGTCCTCGAAGAACTCGGTCGAGGCGGCGTCGATCGCCAGGGCCACGTCCTCGCCGGGGCGGTACCCGGCCTTCTCGATCGCCGAAAGCACGACCTCGACGGCCTCCTCGTTGCTCGCAAGGTCGGGCGCGAAGCCGCCTTCGTCGCCCACCGCCGTGTTCTTTCCCTTGTCGGAGAGCACCTGCTTCAGTGCGTGGAAGATTTCGACCCCGCAGCGCAGCCCCTCGTGGAAGCTATCAAAGCCGGTCGGCATCACCATGAACTCCTGGATGTCGACGTTGTTGGGGGCGTGCGCTCCTCCGTTCAGGATGTTCATCATCGGCACCGGGAGCACCGGCGAGCGCTCCCCGGCCAGGTACCTCCAGAGCGGTGCCCGGCTCTCCTCGGCTGCCGCGCGCGCCACCGCCATCGAGACGGCGAGGATCGCGTTGGCGCCAAGCTTCCCCTTGTTGGGGGTTCCGTCCAGCTCGATCAGCGCGCGATCCACCTGCGCTTGGTCGCGCGCGTCCAGTCCGCGCACCGCGTCCCGGATCGCCCTGCTCACGTGCTCGACCGCACGGCGGACGCCCTTACCGCCGAAGCGGTCTTTCTCCCCGTCGCGCAGCTCGATGGCCTCGTGCGCGCCGGTGGAGGCGCCGCTCGGCACCGCCGCCCGGCCGCGCGCGCCACTCTCCAGAACCACGTCCGCCTCGACCGTCGGGTTGCCCCGCGAGTCCAGGATCTCACGCCCACGCACGTCAACGATCGCCGACACGTCGCCTCCCCTCCGATGCTCCCGCCGCCTGGACGAGTCGTAATCTATGCGTTTCCCGAGGCGCTGGAGTCAGGCGGCGGAGCCCATCTGCGGTGGTGGCCGCCGCGGAGGCGCAGCGGTGGGCCCCTCCCCCTCACGCATCGCCACGATCGCCGCGCGGGTCCGGCTCGCCAGCTCATCCCGGTCCCCGTACGTGAGGCCGGCGACCGGGATCGGCGGGCCGAAGATCATGCGCAGCACGCCGGAGCGGATCCTCCAGTCGCCCTTGTGCATGATATGCCGGCCGCCGACCAGAGCTACCGGGACGACGGGCACGCCCAGCTGGAGGGCGAGCACGAAGGCCCCCTTCTTGAACGGGAGCAGCGCGCCGTCGCGCGAGCGCGTCCCCTCCGGAAACACGACCATGATCAGATCGCCTCCGACGCCGCTCAGCGCGCGCGCACGCTCGAGCGACT
>Ga0310123_10003401_pt1 | contig 12359 bp, 8 predicted proteins | sample CB6_AW_1057_MG_FD_203505 | JGI IMG/M metagenome (GOLD analysis project Ga0310123, IMG submission 203505) | Marine microbial communities from Western Arctic Ocean, Canada - CB6_AW_1057 | ecosystem: Environmental > Aquatic > Marine > Oceanic | place: Canada: Western Arctic Ocean | collected... | reverse complement strand
AGAATAAGCCGAATGGATGGACTCCATTAGATTGGACCGGGATTAACGGTGACCATGCAACCGCCGACCTCCTCCGCAAACACGGCGGCAAGACGGGTGAAGAATTGAAAGCTGAAGGGAAATGAAAGCGAGATCAAGACGAGCATTTACACTCATTGAGCTGCTGGTGGTGATTGCCATCATCGCCATTCTTGCGGCGCTACTGGTGCCCGCCTTGGCCAAAGCCAAGGCCAAGGGGCACGGAATCTCATGCATAAACAATCTTAAGCAACTGCAGTTGGCACATCTAATGTATCCGGATGACAACGATGACCTGCTAACAAAACCCGGCAACTCCGGAACGGAACTCTATGCGTGGGTTGCCGGTTGGCTGGACTACAACCCGGGAAACCGCGACAACACGAATATTCTCGATTTGCTGGATCCGAAACGGGCCAAGTTTGCCCCCTACCTTCCGAGTGCGCGGGTGTACAAATGCCCGGCTGACAACAGTTATGTCACCATCAAGGGCAAGAGACACTCGCGAGTGCGCAGCATGGGCATGAGCCAGACGATGGGCGGACCGGGAGGATGGTTGCCCGGAAGCCGATACAAGGTGTATATCAGATCCTCTGATCTTTTGAATCCCGGGCCATCCAAACTGTACGTTTTGCTGGACGAACACCCCGACAGCATCAACGCCGGTGGATTCGCCAATCAGATGGTCGAAAGCCCGGGTTCTGTGCGCATTATCGACTACCCTGCCAGTTACCATAACAGTGCCGCAGGTTTAAGCTTTGCCGATGGTCACGCCGAAATCAAAAAGTGGCTCGACCCCCGTACGATCAAACCGATCAACAATCGACTAATGCCTCTCAACGTTGCTTCGCCAAAAAATGAGGATATGATCTGGTTGGCAGACAGGACAACCATCCGAAAGTAGAGGAGGAAAATCAGGTGAAGAATTGAAAGCTGAAGAAAAATGAAACACATACTAATCACAATCGCAGTCTTGCTTCTGGTGGGGTGTGGGGAGTCGCAGCAGTCGACTCCGGTACCAGAAGCGAAACCAGTTGAACCCGTTGCTGAAGTGCAACCCGCTGAGCCCGTTACTGAAGCTGCACAACCAGAACCGCCGCTAGTCAAACTTGAAATACCAGATATCTCTATTCACGATGCTGCGTCTAGTGGAAACATCCAAGCCGTCAAGCAGCACTTGGCAACTGGCACGGATGTGAATGCGAAGGATGAGCGTGGCGGGACTGCTCTGTATTCCGCGGCTGTTGTAGGTCATAATGAAATTGCTGAACTGCTTATCAACAAAGGAGCGGATGTGCGTGTGAAGAATAAGGCTAGTTTCACCCCTTTGCATGAGGGGGCATACAATGGACACAAGGAAATTGTCGAACTACTCATCAATAGTGGTGCGGATGTGAATACGATGAAAATAGATGGAATGACTCCTTTAGATATGGCGACATTTGGCAATCACAACGAAATTATCGACCTCCTTCGCAAACACGGGGCCAAGACGGGTGCAGAATTGAAAGCTGAAGGGAAATGAAACACCTCCTCCTGACAACAATCGCAGCCGTGCTTCTGGTGGTGTGTGTGGAGGCGCAAGAGTCGTCTCCTCCACCAGAAACACACTCTGCTGAACCAACTGCGTACTGCCAAGCGCAGGATGTTAAACCAGCAAACCCAAAAGCAGATCGTGCGCTAATTGATGCTGTGCGGAAAGGGTCCAAAGAAACGGTAAACATTGAACCGGTAAAACAGGCGATTGCTGCTGGTGCGGATTTGGATGCGAAGATGCAGGGTGGATATACTCCTTTGCATCTTGCGGCTATTTACGATCACAAGGAAATCGCTGAAGTCCTAATTGCCGCAGGTGCGGATGTGAATCCGAAGAATAATCGGGATATGACTCCTTTGCATCAGGCGGCTCGTTCTGGTCGCAAGGAAATCGCTGGACTACTCATCGCCAAAGGTGCGGATGTGAATGCGAAGGATGAAAATAGCCTTACACCGCTAGATCAGGCCATCCAACGCAAAAAAACCGAAACCGCCAGCCTCCTCCGCAAACACGGCGGTAGAAGAGGTGCAGTATATTCCATTCATGTTGCCGCAAAAGGTGACATCGAAGCCGTAAAACAACACTTGGCTGCTGGTGTGGATGTGAATGCGAAGTCTGATGATGGCGGGACTCCTTTGCTTTATGCGGCGGCTTACGGTCACAAAAAAATCGTAGAACTACTAATTGCCGCAGGTGCGGATGTAAATGTGAAGAATGAGAACGGAAAAACAACTTTGCATTTTGCGGTTTTGAACGGTCGCAAGGTTATCGTCGAACTACTTATCGCCAAAGGTGCGGATGTGAATGCGAAGGATGAAGATGGCGAAACGCCGCTAGATGCTACCTATGTATTTAACAAAACCGAAACCGCAGACCTCCTCCGCAAACACGGCGGCAAGACTGCTGAAGAATTGAAAGCTGAAGGGAAGTAGGCATTGGAAGACACCACCACCATCTCCTGCCCCTACTGTAACTCAGACACCCTCGTCATACTGGACGGGACGGATGGAGAACTTGACTTGGTGTCCGACTGCGAGAACTGCTGCAGGCCAATCAACGTAAGGGCAACCGTCGAAGGGGGTCAGGTGGTGGGTTTGATGGCAGAGGCGTAGTAGGCTACTGCGCCTCACCTTTCCAGAGTGGCTTCAGATCCTCCTCCTCCAACGCCGTAAGCTTGATCTGCCTGGCATCCCCAAGCTCGTATGACTTGCCCAGATGCTCTTGAGCGGCTTCCAGTTAGCCCGGTTGGGCGCAGTAGCACACCAAGTGGTACCGGATCGTGCTATCGCCTGGAAAAAGCTCTGCGGCTTCGAGCAACACCGGTTTGGCTTTCTCTATGCTACCATCGTTTGCCCATCGCATTGAGTAGGCTTTGTTCACCCAACTCAAGACTCGATCCGGAGTCATCTTCACAATCGCCGTGGCAATATCCAGACACGCATTCCACTGTTTGTGATGAGAGTAGATGAGCCCTCGCAAATTCAGCACATCGGCGCGGATCTTCTCCAGTTCGTCATTGGCTGAACCGTGGTCACCGAGCTGAATCCAACCTGCAGCGGCTTCCAGATGCATCGGGTCGGGGTGCTTTAGGTGGGCGAGCTTGGGCATTGTACCAGTACCGCTCCGTCTCCTCACTGTCACCCTCGTCATTGAGCAACCAACTCCCCGCAGTCTCTGGCAGTGGCAATGGAAGGTGAGGGGGACAAGGTGACGGCTTCACTCTACTTGGTGAGGAAAACATCGCTGCGCACGACTAGGTGGATCAGGTCGCGCAGTTTGTTGCCGCTCTTTTTCATCTCCGCGACAATGTGATCGACCTCGCCGCGGTCGTTACGTTCGAGCCTGCGGCCGCTGGAGTAGCTGAGGAGCTTTTCGGCGAGGCAGCGGACGACAAGATCCTCGCGTCCGAGGAGCGCCTTTTTGAACTCGGCGATGTTGTCGACCTGCTGGCCGTCCGAGAGCGTCGTCGACGGGTCGATGTCCCGCCTGGTTCCCGGATATTTTTCTCGCCAACCGCCAACGGCGTTGAAGTTTTCAAAGGGGAAGCCCATCGGGTCGATTTTGCGGTGACAATTGTGGCACGAGGCCACTTCGCGGTGGGCGGCGAGCTGTTCGCGGATGGTTTTGTTGCCCCGCAGATCGGGGGCGAGTGGTTCGACGTCGGGCGGTGGTGGAGCCGCTGGCGTGCCGAGAATATTCTCCAATATCCACACGCCACGCACTACAGGTGAGGTGTCGACGCCGTTGGCGGTGGCGGTCATCACGGCCGGCATCGTGAGGATACCGCCACGCTTTGGATTGTTGATGGGAACTTTGCGAAAGCCATCGCCCCAGACGTCGTCGCGGCCGTAGAGGATAAAGGCGACTCGCTCGTTGAGAAAGGTGTAATCGGAGTGGATGAAATCGCGGATGGGACCGTTGCTTTTCAAGATGTGGGAGAAGAACGCGTCGGTCTGTTTGATCATTTCTGGTTCCATCTGGCGATCCCAGTAGATGCGGAACGGGCCGCCGTTTTCAGGGGGCATCGATCCGAGTTTGTCGAGCCGTAGCCAGCGCTCTGTGAAGCGCCGCACGAAGGATTTCGCGTTGCGGTGATCTAGCAGGCGTTCGACCTGTTGGTGTATCACGGTTGGATCGGACAGCCTCCCCGCGGCGGCCAGTTCGAACAGCTGCTCGTCGGGCATCGACGACCACAGGAAATAGCTGAGGCGTGAGGCGAGCTCGAACTGATTCAGTTTTCCACCTGTTTCAGACTCCTGAAGATAGTAAAACCGCGGGGAGGCGATGATCGCGGTGTAGCCGACCTGCAGGGCTTCGGTGCGGCTGCGGCCGTTCCCCAGCTGAGCCCTGACGAGATCCACATAGCGCGTGACGTCCTCTGATTCGAGCGGGGTGCGGAACGCGCGCTGTGCGAATTGCAGGATTAGTGGCTCGATCTTGATCTCGTCGTTTTCCCCGTAGAGCGAAACGTGGCTTTTCGGTGGCCAGGTGTCGATCAGCGGTTCGAAGGTCATGCTGTGGACTCGGACGTGTGGACCTTTGTATCCGGATTTGAAAAGCGTGGCCGCCATCGCCGGTTCGTAAGCCTGTTTGATCTTGTTGTCGGCCTTGTTGTCTGGTTTCGGTTTGAAGTGCTGCGGGTAGAATTCCTGCACCAGTTGCGAGGGGCGCAACCCGCGCTGATAGGGCGCGTTTTCCCAGCCGAGCCAAACCGTCCAGCTCGCATCGAGCCAGGTTTCATAGGTGAGTTTTTTCCGTTCACCGTCGCCTGGGATTTCCCATTCGGTGAGTTGCTGGTTGGTCGGGTTCCCTTCGTTGAGGCCACCTTTTCGGGCGTTGCACTGGTGTAGGCCAATCAGCATCGGCCCATCCTGGCGGCTCTCGATGATCTCGCCCCAGGGGTGTTTCTGGTTGTGTGCCGAGAGCTCGATGGTGATGCGGTAACGCGCCGCGGCGCCGACACCGCTGCCGGCGATCTTGCTCGGTCCGACGCGCCCCATGCCACCGGTGCTGGCACCCGGTTCGCGGTAGCGCTGGTAGATGCCGTCGAATTTCTTGTGCGTCTCGCGCGACCAGCTTTCCAGGCTGGCGTTCGGTCCCTGAGTGCGGATGTGCCCAGCGAAGATTCGCGCTTCGACCGTTGGTTTCTCCCCATCTTGGGTTGCCAATTTCAGGCTCTCTTCGGCCGCGCCGATGATGAGTTTTAGGAGGAAATCCGACATCACCAGTCGGTCGCCGATGTTGTCGAAGCCGTCCTCTTCCTCGTCAACGGGGAAGTCTTGGATCGGGTCGGCGCTGTTACGCGAGACGCTGCCGTTGCCGTTGTTGTCTTGCAGTTTGGCCATGCCGAGGTTGCGGAACACCGGGCCTTCGAGGTAGAGCAGGTCGCGCAGGGTGTTGCGCAGCTCGATGCGGTTTAGCCGGCGGATCACCGCATGGCCGCCCTTACTACCGTGTTGGGAGTAGGCCTCTTTGAGCGTTGCGGTCAGCGTGTCTACGATCTTGGCGGCATCTTCGGGCGCCGGCTGCGGCTGCTTCTTCGGTGGCATCTCGCCGAGGTTGAGCTGGTCGAGGATGTCCTGCCATGTTCGCAGGGTTTCCGGCTCGGAAAGATCGGGGCCGAGCGTGTCGAAGCGCAGGTCGTTTTTCTGCGTTTTCGAACCATGGCACTCGTAGCAGTGTTGTTTGAGGAATGGTTTGAGTGCGTTGAGGGGGGCAGCGGCTACAGTTGGGGTGGCACACAAAGGCACGAAGACACAGAGGATAAAAACCTGGAGGAAGATGGAGGGTTTCATTTCAAATCGAGTCCTTCGTGTCCTAGTGCCTTCGTGTGACGCCCACCTAGGCTTTCCACTCAAGATCTCGCAATGTCCCAGTGCTCGTCCCGAAGCGATCAATTTCCATTCCGAAGTTCTGCGCCATCGACAACAGCAGGTTTGCGGCGGGGATGCGTTTGCTCTTTTCTTCGGGGTAGACTTTGTGGTCGCCAAGCTTGAAGCCGCCGCCCGCCAATAGTAGCGGGAGGTTTTTGGTCGAGTGGGTACCGGTCGCCATGCCGCAGCCGTAGAGGAGCATGGTGTGGTCGAGTAGTGTGCCGCCGTTGATCGGGTCCTCTTGCGCTTTGAGGAGATCCATCAGGTACCCGATCATCGATACCTGGTAGCCCTCGATCTTCATCAGCGCCTGGGTTTCCTTCTCGCGTTCTCCGTGGTGCGAGAATCCGTGGTAGCCGCCCGACAAGCCGAAGTCGCCGTTGAGGAAACCGCTGCTCAGCGTGACGGCGCGCGTCGAGTCGGTTTGGATGGCGAGGGCGATCAGTTCGACCATCGCTTTGAGATCTTTTTCTGTTCCCTGGCCCTGTGGTGGTTCTTTCAGGTCGGTCTTGGGTTTCGGCAGATCGATCCACGGTTCTTGCTGGACGATCTTTTTCTCCAGGCCGCGTACTGACTCCAGGTATTCTGCAAATTTCTCCTGGTCGCGTTTGCCGAGTTTCTTGTTCACGGAATGCGCCTCGTCGAGCACGACGTCGAGGATGCTTCCGTGGCGGGCGAAGCGCTCGTGCGCTTTGCCTTTGTCCTGTGCGTTCTCGTCGAGGAATAGCGCGCGGTAAGTCTGGCGTAGATCGATTGCGGGAACTTGCACGCCGGTGCGCGTGAAGCTGACGAGGTTGGCATCGTTCACTTTGAGGGTCATCGATGGGAAGCGCGTCTGCGCGCCGACAAACTCCGCCGCCTTCTGGTCGAGGCTGATATTCCCTTCGGGGAAATTCGACGCAAGGTAGGGCATGATGCCGTTCAACAACGTCGGCACACAAGCGTGGCCGCCGGCGATACCGTGGTCGAGGTGGGAGAACACCGAGAAATCTTTGCGGTGCTTCTCGAGCGCCTTGAGCGTCGGCGGCAACGGGTAGGCGCTACCGGCGGTCTTTGGGAAGAAACCTTGGTGGTAGGCTCCGTAGTTGGGCGACATGGTCACCAGGCGTTTGACTGGTTTTTTGCCGGCGCTCTTGCCGCGGGCTGTCGACGGCATCGATTCGAGCATTGGGAGGGCGATGGCGATGCCTGCTCCGCGCAGGAAGTGGCGTCTATTGAGTCGGAATTTCACGTCGGAATTTTATCCACTTATCGCCGCGGTGCTAGCAACTTATTGCTAGGAATTTGATTATTGATTGACTGCTAAGATTTTCCTTTTTCAGCCCTGAATTCATGGAGTTCAGGAGCCGGGGTAGGTGGGGGTGCAGGTTGTGGCAACGTGCAAACCCCCGCCCGCTAGGTGTGTAGACGAAGGTGGGTCTGCGCTCTGCTCCCCCCGGTCTGTTGGGGGGAGCCCCCCAACGTGACGCCAAGCAGTTCGACCCAGCAGTATCGCTACGTGCTGGAGTTGATCCCGCCCGCGCACTCGGCCTGATTTTTGGCCACGATTAACTGTTGCCGGATTCTCCTTTACAACCTAAATGGCTTGTGCTATGAACATCATCTCTTCACGTGGAATTTCAGCAAAGACAGGTTGACGACATAGAACTTACTATTACCCGTGTGAATCTAAGCCCAGATTCGGCTCAGAAGCAATGAAACACCCCCTGCTCACCACAATCGCGATTCTATGAAAATATTATTCCTCAGCACCCTAATCGGCCTAGTGCCCTTGGTTTCCGCCGCAGAAAAAGACTGGATACAACTGTATAATGGCCGGGATTTGTCCGGTTGGCAGACTTCCGGTAATTGGCTTCCTCAAAAGGATGGCACTTTGCTGATTCAGCCGCGCCCGGGTGAAAAAGGGTGGCAGCGTTACGGGGCCTACCTCTGGAGTAAGAAAAAGTACAAAGATTTTGTCTTACACGTTGAATACAAATATCCGCCCGGTGGAAACAGCGGGCTATTCTTTCGTGTTGGTGATTTAGAGAACCCTGTTCAAACAGGGATTGAGGCTCAGATTCTTGATTCGACTAAAAAGAAGGGCAAGGTGGGGCCGCATGACCACGGAGGCATCATTCGCACTGTAGGCGCTTCAAAGAACATGTCCAAGAGTCCTGGAGAATGGAACAAAATGATTGTCACGTGCAAAAGTCATCACCTTCAGGTGAAACTAAACGGCGTGAAAATAGTCGACATTGAATTGGATGAGACACCAATGAAAGACCGGCCACTAGAGGGCTACATAGGTCTCCAAGACCATGGTGAACCAAACAACCTCTATTTTAGAAACTTAAAGATTAAGGAACTCTAGTTCATGGTGCTTAAGATTCTAAAACACTCACTCTAACCACCGACCTCCTCCGAAAACACGGCGGCAAGACGGGTGAAGAATTGGGCTATCGGTGAAAGCTAAACCAACCCACTCCACCACTTGAACGCAGCAGGGTTGTGGTTCGGGGGTAACAGTTAAATCGACACTCCTTTCTGACCGCTTGACGGTGAACTGGCATTGGCTTACTCCACAACGTTGAGCAAATAATCAACCCGTCCAGACTTACGAAACTTTGGCCCAGTTTGGATAATTCGATCAACACAAGTGAAAAGCGTTTGTCCCGTTTGAGATAGCGGAGTATCTTCTGGCCATGCTGATTCATTTAATGGCATTTTTTATTGCCATGTTGACCAGTGTTCCGATTGGGCTAGCACAAGCTGAGGTGAGGCCCGACCATGCCAAGAGAATGGCCAAGGGTTTGGCAATTTTTCGGGATGGCGTTGGCCAAGCGCTGAAGCAACGGTGTGTCAAATGTCACGGCGGCGGTAAAATTCGCGGCGAACTAGACATCACCACACGTAATTTGCTGCTCAAAGGTGGTAGCGAAGGACCGGCTGTAGTACCGGGGAGCGCGAAGGCCAGTCGGCTTTTTAGGCTGATCTCGCATGTCGAGAAACCTCACATGCCTGCCAAGGGAGAGAAACTGCCGGCCGGGTTGATCGCCAAGTTCGCTGAGTGGATCGATATGGGTGCGCCTTATGGTGAGGTTCTCCTCGACTCGAAGCTGGCTGGAGGCGAAATGCAGATCACCGACAGCGACCGGGAGTATTGGGCTTTCGTACCGCTGAAGATGACGTCTGTTCCAAAGGTGAAGAACAGTCAGTGGGTGTCGAACGAGATCGATCACTTTGTCCTATCGAAGCTCGAGGCTGCGGGGCTCCAGCCCAACAACCCGGCACAGCACCGTGCTCTGTTGCGTCGACTCTACTTTGACATCATCGGCTTGCCGCCAGCACCGGAGGAGGTTGCAAATTTCCTGGCCGCAACTGATGGAAATCCTCGTGCAGCACTCGAGAGTGTGGTGGATCAGTTGCTGAATTCGCCACATTACGGTGAGCGTTGGGGGCGGCATTGGCTGGATCTTGCGCGTTATGCTGACAGTTTTGGGTTTGAGCAGGACACCGACAGGAACCATGCCTATCACTATCGCGATTTTGTCATCAAGGCGCTCAATGATGATATGCCGTACAATCAGTTTGTACGCTGGCAAATTGCAGGCGACGAGATTGCGCCTGAGAATCCGCTGGCGTTGATGGCAACCGGTTTTCTTGGGGCCGGTGTGTTTCCCACTCAGTTGACAGAGAAAGAATTCGAATCCGCACGCTACGATGAACTCGACGACATGGTTGGCACGATGGGCACGGCGATGCTTGGGATGACCATTGGTTGCGCACGTTGCCACGATCACAAATTCGACCCGATTCCGACCCGCGATTATTACCGTTTGATCACCACGTTCGCTACGACGATTCGCAGCGAGATTGATGTCGATTTGAACCCTGAGGTTACCAAGGCCGGCTTGGCCAAGTGGCAGGTGGTTCATGACAAATTAGCAGCTGGTTTGGCCAGATGGGAGAAGGAATCTTTGCGCGAACGCTTGGTTGCATGGGTAAAAAATCCGCCTGCAGAGAGTGCGGAAAAGTTTGAATGGTTGGTTCTCGATGATCTAAAAATCAAGTCACTGAATGGGGCCGTGTTCAAGAGCCAAGGCGATGGTTCTTTTTTGTTAACCGGCAACAACCCCAAGGACGATCGCTGGGTGATCACAACTGAGTTAAAATCAAAGGCGTTGACGGGTATTCGTATTGAGGCGCTGGCGCATGAGTCGATGAAACACAACGGGCCAGGCAGGGCCGACAACGGGAATTTTGCGCTGAGCGATATTCGGGTGTTCGTTGAACCGCTTGACGGTGGCAGCAAGCGGGTGGCAGTGAAGTTGACCAATCCGCAAGCTACTTTCGAGCAGAACAAAGAGGGCCTCTCCGTTGCCAGTTCCATTGACGCTGACAAAAAGAAAACTGGCTGGGCTGTCGATCAGGGTGGTATCGGCAAAGACCAGACAGCGGTGTTCGAATTCTCTGAACCGGTTGGTTTTGCTGATGGTATTAAGCTGACCGTTGAGTTGGATTTTTTCACCAACACCAGTCACACAATTGGTCGCCCCCGCCTGGCTATTACAAGTCATCCCAAGCCGGTACCACTTAAAGGCAGTGCGCAGGTGACTTCGATCACGAAATTGCGTGGTGCGTTCAAGGACGCTGACAACTTGGATGAATTTAGTGAAAAGGATCTGCAGATGTTACTTAGAGCGTACCGGACGCTCGACAGTGAGTGGCTTAAGCGCGACGCCAAACTAAAGGCGCATTTGGCGGCCAAACCGAAACCGCAGACAACCAAGGTGCAGATCAGCAGTGAGGGGTACAAGCCGATCAAGCACCATGCTGATGGCCGCGGGTTTCCGCATTTTTATAAAGATGTGCATCTGCTGAGGCGTGGGGATACCAGACAAAAACAGGAGAAGATGATGCAGGGTTTTTTGCGGGTGCTCATGCGAGGCGCAAAAGATGAAGAGAAATGGCAGCAACCTAAGCCGGATTGGGCGCGAACGAGTTTTCGACGGAAAGCTCTTGCGAATTGGCTTACGGATATTGATCACGGAGCTGGGCCGTTGCTCGCGAGGGTGATCGTCAATCGACTTTGGAAGCATCATTTCGGTCGAGGCATTGTGAACACACCCAACGACTTTGGTCTGCAGGGCGAGGTTCCGACTCACCCTGAATTACTCGATTTTTTGGCTGGCGAATTGATCAACAACGGTTGGCGCTTGAAACCGCTCCATAAAAAAATCGTGATGAGTTATGTCTATGGTCAGAGCGCTAACTTCTCCCAAGACAAGTCACAGGTTGATGCCGAGAATAGATTGTATTGGCGGCGTACCCCGCGAAGGCTTGAGGCAGAGCCGATCCGTGACAGTTTGCTGAAGGTGAGTGGCCTGCTTGACACTACGATGTTCGGGAAGGGAACGCTCGATCCATTAATGAAGCGGCGCAGCATTTATTTCCAGATCAAACGCAGTAAACTGATTCCCACCATGCAGTTATTTGATTCTCCTGAACCACTGGTTGGTCAAGGGGCACGGCCCTCGACGATCATTTCCCCTCAAGCATTGATGTTCATGAATAACGGTCAAATTCGTGCTGCAGCTATGTCGTTGGCTGGGAAGTTGGAAACTGAGGCCAACAGCCAGGCGGTGATGGTCGGTTATCAGACGGTTATTGGTCGCGCCCCTTCTTTGAGAGAGAAACAAGCAATCTTGGCGTTCATCACTAAACAGGAGGAATCCTACCGTGAAGTGGGCCGTAATGATGCTCGAACGCTGGCTCTTGCCGACTTCGCTCAAGTACTCTTTGGATTAAATGAGTTTGTGTATGTTAACTAATGGACCAAATTAGAGAGATTAAGAAACTGACTCGTCGGGCGATGTTGCAGCGGTGCGGGATGGGTATGGGTTCGCTTGGTTTGTGGAGTCTGCTCCAGCAAGAGGGCTTGGCGGGCCAAAGAACACTAGCACCCAAGCACCCTCACTTTGCGCCTAAGGCGAAATCGGTCATATGGATATTTACGAACGGAGGTCCCAGTCAAGTGGATACTTGGGATTACAAACCGGCCTTGGCCAAGCGAGACGGTCAAACGCTCGAAGGTTTCGATCGGTTCACCGGTTTTTTTGCAAACTCGGTCGGAGGCCTGATGAAAAGTCCGTTTGAGTTCAAGCAGCATGGCCAATGCGGCAAACATGTTTCCTCTATTTTTCCACGCTTGGCCAAGCACGTCGATCGCATGGCGTTCATTCATTCCGGGCATACCGAGAGTAACAACCATTCGCCGGCGCTTTTCATGATGAACTGTGGCCTGCCGCGCATGGGTTACCCGTGTGTGGGTTCCTGGGTGACTTATGGTCTGGGCAGCAGCAGCGACAGTCTGCCTGCATTTGTTGTGATGAGCGACCCGAAGGGACGCGGTTTGCCCAAGGGCCATGCGGCCAACTGGGGCGCTGGAT
>Ga0310123_10003400_pt1 | contig 12360 bp, 9 predicted proteins | sample CB6_AW_1057_MG_FD_203505 | JGI IMG/M metagenome (GOLD analysis project Ga0310123, IMG submission 203505) | Marine microbial communities from Western Arctic Ocean, Canada - CB6_AW_1057 | ecosystem: Environmental > Aquatic > Marine > Oceanic | place: Canada: Western Arctic Ocean | collected... | reverse complement strand
CGTCGGCCGAGTCCCTGGCCGCGGCGGGTGCCGACGTGGTGGGGTCCAACTGTGGGATCGCGATCGGGGACATGATCGAGGTGATCGCCGCGATGCGGCAGGCGACCGATCTGCCGATCCTGACTCACATCAACGCCGGGATTCCGCGGATCGAGGCGGGCGAGATCGTCTATCCGGACACACCCGAGTACATGGCAGAGCAGATGGATCGGGTGATCGAGGCCGGGGCCAACATCATCGGTGGGTGTTGCGGTACGGGCCCGGAGCATGTGCGGGCGTTTGTGTCACACTTGCGGGGCGGGTCGGCGTGAGCGAAAAGAGGGTGTTGTGTTTTCGAGGTACAACGAGCGACGATGGCTGATCTTGCCGACATTCCCAACGAGTTCATCAGGAGTGAGCTCGATGAATTCGTCGAACGCGAAAACGAGCGGCGCGAGCTGACCGGGCTCTACGCCGCCTCTGCGCCGCACCTGCTGGAGATTGCCGCGGCGATCATCGAGGGCCGGAACCACGACTCCGACCGCCTGACGTCGGAGGCTCTGGAGGGCGGGACCGGGGCGTTGGAGATCATGGACGACGGGTTGATTGCCGGGATGGCGTTGGTGGGGATCAAGTTCCGCGAGAACTTCATCTTTGTCCCCGAGGTGCTGGCGTGTGCTCGAGCGATGAAAGCTGGCATGGTGCACATCGAACCGATCCTCTCGGCCTCGGGCGTCGAGCCTCTGGCACGGGTGATCATGGGCACGGTCAAGGGAGACCTTCATGACATCGGCAAGAACCTGTGTATCATGCTGATGCGTGGTGCGGGGTTCGAGGTGATCGACCTAGGGGTGGACACTTCGGCCGACGAGTTCATCGCAGCGGTGGAGGAGCACGAGGCTTCAGTGGTGGGGATGTCGGCGTTGTTGACCACGACGATGCCCAACATGGGTCATACGATCGAGGCCTTCATCGACGCGGACCTGCGGGACGATGTGAAGATCATGGTAGGAGGAGCGCCGGTGACACCGGCGTTCGCCGACGAGATGGGTGCCGACGCTTACGGGGACAACGCGGTCGAGTGCGTCGAAGTGGCCAAGCGGCTGGCGGGCGTCGTCCGCTAGGCACCACACGAGTGCGGACGAGTGCGGACGGGCGGGACCGATGAGCGAACGGATCGACAGGCAGGCCGTCGAACAGCGTCGCCGGCGACTGACTCGGATCTTCGCCGAAATGGTCGAGCACGCGGAGGTGCAGTGCCTGGTCCGCTGCCCCTACCGCGACCGCCGCGACCTGTGCACCGCCCGCTTCGGCTGCCGCAACCAGGGACCGGTGGATGAGGTGGGCGGGCTGCCGCTGTGCGAGTGTGACGGGAAGTTGGACTACCGGGGTGCCTGGGAAGTGGAAGACCCCGAGGCGGTGCTGGCCGAGTGGCGTGCCGAGTCGGGGGTCGGGATCGCAGACGGCTCACAGAGCGAATCGGCCCCTGCGGCCAGTCGGCCCGGATCGTTGGCGTGTGATGGCCGCGAAGGGGCCAGCCTGTTTGAACTGGCTGATGATCACGCAGTCCGTGTCGACAGTTCGTGCGGTCGGATGGGGAGTTGCCACGAGTGCATTGTCGAGGTGCTGGGTGGGGGGGATTGCCTGGAGGAGCGTGTTGAGCTGGAGGAATTCCTGCCCGAGGGCTTTCGCCTGGCGTGCCAGGCTCGAGTCGCTGTGGCCGGTGAGGTCGCGTTTGCTCCTCTGAGACGCAGTCCTCACGTGCTAAACGACCGTCGTGAGAGCGATGTCGTGCCCTGCCCGAGCGTGACCTGGCAGGGCGAGGAGGTGTTCCGAGCGGGGCAGCGGGTCGACAGCTGGCGGGGTCGGCTGATCGGCCTGGCCGTCGATGTGGGCACCACGACGATCGCCACCGAGCTGGTGGACCTAGAGAGCGGTGCATCTTTGTGCCGCGGGGGATTCGAGAATCCTCAGCGCTTCGGCGGCAGCGACGTGATCAGCCGGGTGACCTACGACCGGCTTCACGCCGGCGAGTTGCACCAGTCGATCATCAACGCGCTCAACACCGAGATCATCTCGATGTGCCAGCAGTCGGGCATCAGCCGGCACACGTTGTACGAAATCGTCGTGGTGGGCAATGCGACGATGCGTGACCTGTTTTTTGGACTGGACGTTCAGTCGATTGGCCAGAGACCGTACAAGTCGACGACCGAGCACGAGTTGTTGGCTGGCACGAGGACCGGCACGGAACTCGAGGCGGGCACCCGCCAATTGGGTCTGATCGCCAGCTCATCGGGCCGCGTCGTATCACCACCTCTTGTGGCCAGCCACGTCGGGGCCGATGTGGCGGCGGGCCTGGTGGCGTGTGACTTCGACCTGGGCACCGGGACCCGGGTCTACCTGGACATCGGCACGAACACCGAGGTGGTAATCGCGACATCCGAGCGGATGGTGGCGGCATCGTGTCCGGCGGGGCCCGCGTTCGAGGGGGGCCTGGTCCGGCATGCTCTGCCGGCCTGCGACGGCGCGATCGACACGCTGCGGGCCGTCGGCAGCGGGTTCGTGTACACCACGCTTTCGGACGCCGAGCCGCTGGGGATCTGTGGCTCGGGGCTGGTCGATCTGCTGTCGGAATTGAAGCGGACCGGCCAGATGACCGCGATGGGAGTATTCACATCCGAGGGCAACCGAGCTCGCGAGGTGGCGGTGGTCGACGATCCGGAGATCACCTTGTCTCGCGCGGACGCCAGTCACCTGGCGCAGGCCAAGGCGGCCAGTTTCTGTGGCCAGTTCATCCTGTTGAGAATGCTGGGTCTGGATCCCGGCGGGGTCGATCACGTCGATCTCGCGGGCGGATTCGCGTCATCGCTCGACATCGAGGCGGCAATCTCGATCGGGTTTCTGGCTCCATTTCGCCCGGAGCGGGTGCGGCGGGTGGCAAACGCCGCGCTGGATGGGGCTCGTCAGCTGCTGCTGGATGTCGGCCGTCGCGAGCGGGTCGAGAGGTTGGTCGAACGGATCGAGCACATCGAACTGGAGACGACCGAGGACTTCTTCGACGTCTTCACCGAGGCCTGCCAGTTCAAGCCGATGCAGCTATCCTAGCCGGTTGCGGAGGGGGAACCGTTTGTCCGCCACGGGCGGAGTGCCCGTCCCCGTTTGCTGGGCCGCTGCTATTCAAGCGCATGGTCGGAGGGCTTCACGCCCTTGACGAAGCTGCCGAAGCCGAAGCCGGTCGGCTTGTATGCTCCGACGTAGGAGACATTACAATCGGCCGGGATCTTCGCCTCCAGGCCGAGCCCCCAGTAGCAGCCGTTGACGAGCAGTCGTCTGAGTCCGGCGCTTTGGAGGTCGGTCGAGGCGCCCATGGTGGTGGCGAGCACGCGGGACGTCTTACCGGTTTCGGTCTTGAACGCGCGGGTCCAGACCAGCGGCATCATCGGCTCGTTCTTGCGGCCTTTGACCGGTTCGTCAGAAGGTTTCATGCCGGCGAGCACCTGGCCGTGGACGATGACCTTCGCGTCGGCGGGAAGCTTGCGGACTCCGTAGACGTCGGTGGGGCCCCAGATGTCGGTGACGCCCTTGAGCACCGGGTGGGTCTTGAGCTTGGGGTTGATCACACCGCGGGTGCTTTCGCGCCCGTGGTGACCGTGGTGGTTGAGCCAGGTGTCGCCCAGGACCAGCCCCCCCCAGCCGCCCTTGGGTGTTCGGCTGTTGAAGGTCAGCGGCTGGAACTTGCTCTGCTTGTTGCGGCCGTAGTTGAAGGCGTGCGTGGAGGTGCGGAGCCCGATGATCGGTTTGCCACTGTGGGTGAACTTGACGATGTGTGCCATCTGGCTGTCTGGCAGTTCCCGGAATCGCAGAAACAACACCATCAGGTCGGCCGTATCCAGTGCCTCGAGTCCGGGAATATTGGTCTGATGATTGGGCTTGATGACACCGGTCTTGGGGTCGATGGCGAACAGCACGGTGCACTTGAAGCCGTGGCGAACCGAGAGGATCTTGGCCAGCATCGGCATGCCTTCCTCAGAGCGGTACTCATCATCGCCGGTGACAAACACGATGTGCTTTCCGGACCCGGGCCCCTCGCCGCCGGGGTAGACGACCCAGGGCTTGGCCGCGGCAAACGCGGTCGAGGTCAGCAGACATGTCATCAGGCAGGCAATCAGCAGCGAACCGTATCGCATCGTGGAGTCTCCGGGTCGGTCAATCGATGAGTGGCGATCGGGTTGGGGTGTGCTCTGCGTATGGTTGACGGCCACGAGTGCCGCCGGGATGAAGATACCCCCGTTGAGCTCAGCGGGGCAAGGGGCCACGGCGGATCCCCAGTGCGGCGGCCTCGAGCCGCGAGGCGATCTCTGGGTGTTTCTCCACGAGGTTGATTTGTTCGGAGGGATCGGCCTGGAGGTCGGCCAGGAAATAGGGCTGGGTGAAGGGGCGACCGCGGGGTGCCTGTCGTCCTCCCGATCCGTTGCCCAGCACCAGTTTCCAGCGTCCCTGGCGGATGGCGAACATGCCACCGGCGGAGTGGTGGATCACCGGAGGCCGCTTGTGGGGCGTGTCGGAACCCTTGAGCTGGTCCAGGAAGCTGTAGCTGTCGGGTCCGGCGTGTTCCGGCAGCGGCTTTCCGATCACCTGGCCAAAGGTGGCGAAGAGGTCGGTCAGGCAGATGGTCGTGCTGTTGCGAGTGCCCGCTGCGATCTGACCGGGCCAGCGGGCGAAGAACGGGACTCGGTGTCCGGCTTCCCAGATGTCGGCCTTGGTGCCTCGGAGGTGAAGATTCGAGCGGTGGCGGTCGGCTCGGTAGGCCTGGATGCGCTCGTCATCGACATGGTCACGGGCATCGTCCTGGTCGCGACGGTGCATGTACGACCCGTTGTCGCTGGTGTAGATGACCAGCGTGTTCTCGGTCAGCTTGTTGCGGTCGATGGCATCGAGGATGGCTCCGACGGTGTCGTCGACCTGGACGATGAAGTCGCCGTAGGGCCCCAGCCGGGTCCGGCCTCGAAAGCGGGGGTGAGGTAGCACGGGCTTGTGGGGTGCGGTCAGCGGGAAGTAGAGGAAGAAGGGGGTCTTGGGCTCGCGGGCCCGCTGATCGAGGAACGTGATGGCCTGTGTCTTGAGATCATCGAGGCAGTTGGCCATCACGAGGTCTCGGCCACGAGGCCCCCGTCGGAGGAACCCGGGGAACTTGACGGCCGCCTGCAGCACGGGATCGGTGGAGGTGATCCTGGTGTTGCGGATGTAGACGTAGGGGGGGAAATCGAGCGACGCGGGGATGACGAGCGAGTCGTCGAAGCCACGGCGGTTGGGGCCGTCGAGAATCGGCTTGGTGAAGTCCAGTCGAGGCGAAGCGGCGGGACGACGTTTCTTCCTGTTTTTCTTTTTCTTCTGGTCCTGTGCTGCGGCATTCCTCGCGTCGGAGTTCGATTGTTTCTGCGGCAGCCTGGTGAAATCGAGTCCGAGGTGCCACTTGCCGACGATGCCGGTGCGGTAGCCGTGGGACTTGAGGAACGAGGCGATGGTGGGCCGGTCGGGTTCGATCAATGGGGTGCCATATCCGTTGAGCACTCCGGACTTCAACCGGCTTCGCCAGCAGTAGCGACCCGTCAGTAGTCCGTACCGGGTGGGAGTGCAGACCGCCGAGGGGGTGTGAGCATCGGTGAAGGAGATGCCGGCCCTGGCGAGTCGGTTGAGGTGCGGGGTGGGGATCCGCGACGTGCGATTCAGAGCCTGCACGTCTCCATAGCCCATGTCGTCGGCGAGGATGACGACGATGTTGGGAACGCTGGCATGGATCGGTTGTGTGGCCGGGCTGCCGATCACCAGCAGGAGCCCGGTGAGAATTCCGAAGCGGCGACGGAGACAACTCATGGTGGCTGGCTCTTTGGAGTTCAGGACTGTCGTGCTTTGTCGGAGATATCTTTGCGGCACCAGGCTCCATCCCATCGGATGCAGCGGACCGCTTCGTAGGCCCGTCGTTTGGCATCGGCGAGCTGATCGCCCAGGGCGGTCACTCCGAGCACTCGACCGCCGCTGCTGACGACCTGGCCGTCCTCTTCGGCGGTGCCAGCCTGGAAGACCTGGACATCCTGGATCGCATTGGCTTCATCGATTCCGCGGATGGTGCGGCCGGTTTCGTATGAGCCGGGATATCCATCCGAGGCCATCACGACGCAGACGGCCGGGCGGGGGTCCCATTCGAGAGGTCCGAACTCATCGAGTCGTCCCTCGGCGGCGGCCTGCAGGGCCAAGCCGAGATCCGACTTCAGTCGCATCAACACCGGTTGAGCTTCGGGGTCGCCGAAGCGGACGTTGTACTCGAGTACCTTGGGCCCCTGCCTGGTGATCATCAGGCCGGCGTAGAGCAGTCCCCGGAAGGGGGTCTTGGCGAGTTTCATGGCGTGTACAGTCGGGATCAGGATCCTCTCCTCGATCTCGACTAGCAGGTCGGCGGTGACCAGCGGAGTGGGCGAGTAGGCTCCCATTCCGCCGGTGTTGGGCCCGGTGTCACCATCTCCGGCCCGCTTGTGGTCCTGGGAAGGTTCGAGCGAGACGATGGTGTTGCCGTCGACGAGAGCCAGAATGCTGGCCTCTTCTCCGACGAGCGTGTCTTCGATCACGACCCGGGCACCGGCCTGTCCGAAGTCGTCAGCGACAAGCATCCCCTCGGCGGCCTCGACCGCCTCGATGCGGTTGGCGCACATCAGCACTCCCTTGCCGGCGGCGAGCCCATCGGCCTTGACCACCCAGGCCTGGTCTTCTCGATCCTGTAGGAAGTGTCGTGCGTCGACGATGTCTTCGAACACGGCGTAGTCTGCCGTGGGCACGTTGCCGCGGCGCATGATCTCCTTGGCATACGCCTTGCTGCCTTCGAGAGCAGCCGCTGCCGCGGAGGGTCCGAAGGCACTCAGGCCCGCCTCAGTGAAGGCGTCGACCAGGCCGTCGACCAGGGGAGCCTCGGGGCCGACGACCGCGAGATCGATGCCGGTGTCTTGAGCAAAACTGACCAGGGCGGAGATGTCACCGGCGGCGATGTCGACACAGGTGGCATCGGCGGCGATCCCCGCGTTGCCCGGAGCACAGTAGACGTCGGTCACCGATTCGGAGCGGGCCAGTTTCCAGGCCAGAGCGTGTTCGCGGCCGCCCTGGCCCACGACAAGAACCTTCATCGCGTCGATCCATCTTCTGGGGTGCAGGTCTTGATGAGAAACCGGTCGGAGTATATCACCGAGTCAGAAGACTCGACAGGTTGGTGAATCGGACCACAGGTGGCCGGCGAGTGTCGAGTGGACAGGGCCGCCTGGCTGTTCCCGGGCGGGTCGAGCGGCGGCAGACTTTGACAGATCGGCACACGATGTTTGAGACGGTTGCGGTACTGGGAGCAACCGGCGCGGTGGGCCGGATCATGCTCGAACTGCTCCAGGAGCGGCAATTTGCTGCGGCACGTGTCCGGCTGCTCGCTTCGAACCGCAGCGCTGGCAAGTCCGTTGCCTTCGATGACGGCGAACTGGTGATCGAGGAGTTGACTCACGAGGCGTTCGACGGGGTGGACCTGGTGCTTTCGAGCACGCCCGACGACGTGGCGGCGGAGTTTTTGCCGTCGGCCGTTGCGGCCGGTGCGACGGTGATCGACGAATCGGGGTACTGGAGGATGAAGCCGGAGGTGGCCCTGGTGGTACCGGAGATCAACCCCGAGGCGGCCTTGTCGGCCGAGGGGATCATCGCCAGCCCAAACTGTTCGACGACCCAGATGGTTCTGGCGCTCAAGCCCCTGCACGATGCCTCACCCCTGTCGCGGGTGCTGGTCAGTACCTACCAGGCGACCAGCGGTGCGGGAGTGCAGGGGACCGAGGACCTGATCGAGGGGACTCGGGCGCAGTTGGCCGGCCAGGATTATCGCTACCAGGCGTTTTCGCACCCGATCGCCTTCAACGCGATTCCCCAGATCGGCAGCGTCAGGGACGAGGGCTACACCAGCGAAGAGCTGAAGATGGTGTACGAGACCCGCAAGATTCTGGGCGTGGAGGACCTGCCGATCGGTGCCACCTGTGTCAGGATTCCGGTGGCCAATGGTCACAGCGAGTCAATCACAGTGGAGACCGAGCGGGCGATTTCGCCCGAGGAGGCTCGGGAGCTATTTGCCGCGTTTCCCGGGATCACGGTGCTCGACGACACAGCCAACGGTTGTTACCCGCTGCCGAGCGAGTGCAGCGGGAAGGACGACGTGTTCGTCGGTCGCATCAGGCGCGACCTTTCGCATCCCAACGGGTTGTCCTTCTGGTGCGTCTCGGACAACCTCCGCAAAGGGGCTGCGACCAATGCGGTGCAGATCGCCGAATTGATCGGTCGGCACCGCGAGGCGTCGGCGTAGTCGTCGCGCAGCACACGACGTCGATCAGGACTCGTCGTCGTTGCCGGATTCGACCTTCGGAGCTGCCTTGGGCTTGGCGGCGGGCTGGTCGTTGGGTTTCGAGTCGGGCTCGACTGCGACCGGTTTCGACTTGTCGGCGAGTTGCTTGAGATCAGCCTGTGCCTTGGTTCGGGCCGCCTCGGCCACCTGCAATTGCTGCTGCGACTTGGCGAGTGTCGCCTCGGACGTCCGCAGCTTTTTGGATGTCGCTGCCAGCGAACTGCGTGTCGAGTCGAGTGAACTTGTGGTGTCGGCGAGCTGTGTCCGCGTCGACTGGAGCTCGGCTTCGAGTTTGCCGTTGGCGGCGGTCAGTTGAGTGACCTGCTGCCGCGAGGCGTCTCGCTCGGCGGTCGTCGAAGCGAGTGAGGCCTGGGTGCTTTGGAGTCGGGTTGCCAGGCGGCAGCCCTGGGTTTGGGACTGCTGGAGCGACGTGATCAACTCGCCGAGTTCCGACTGCAGTCGTGAGTGGGCGGATTGCCGCAGCGAAACATGGGTGGCCTGGCTGACCTTGTAGAGGTTGGCGAGGCGGTCGAGTTCCGTGCCACGGTTCTCGGCGAGATGCTCGGCGGTCTCGGCCCGCTGGGTCTGCTTGGCCAGTTGATCTCGACTCTGGCCAAGTGTGGCGACGACCTGCGAGAGGTGGGCTTGGAGTTGCGCGATGCGTGCTTCGGCAACTTCAGCGTCGGCCGCTCGATGCAGGGCGTCGACGTAGGAGAGCAGTTTCTCGGGGTGGACTGTCCCGTCGGCGTCAACATATCCGGGGATCAGCGTGGTGGGCTTATCACCGGCCATCGCCGAAGACTCGGGGAGCACACTCATCAGGCTCAACAGGGCCGCCAGGCCGTACAGGATGGTCCGCAGGTGACGTCGCATGATCATTCCTCTCTCTTCCAGCCCCAAGGGGCACCAGAGCCGTGATGCGTGATGTGTATTGAGATGTCTCGAAGAAAGCGGTCAGTGTCAGAATCGTCCCGATCGACAGGGTTTCTGTATTATTTCCAGTCTACGTTGCTTGTCCAGCTTTACGTCGTGTCCGATTGGGTTTGTCTGTGCGGATCATGTTGGCTGGTCGTGGTCGTTCTGGGGATCGGATGAGTCGTCAAAGGGCAGTTGGGCATGGTCACGAGTGGCCATGCCGAGTTTGAAGTGTTTCCTGCAGACGGCCTGGTAGGACTCGTTGCCGCCGATCTTGATCTGTACCCCCTGCTTGACGACTCGACCGTGGCCATCGAGTCGTAGCACCATGGTGGCCTTGCTGCCGCAGTGGCAGATGGTCTTGATTTCGACGAGGTTATCGGCCCAGGCCAGCAGGTGCTGACTGCCTTCGAAGAGTTGTCCCTGGAAGTCGGTTCTGAGTCCGTAGCACAGGACGGGGATTCCGAGGTCGTCGGCGACGTTGCCGAGTTGCTGGACCTGTTCGCGAACCAGGAACTGTGCTTCGTCGATCAGCAGGCAGTGCAGGGGGTGGTCCGCGACGGTGTCTTGGACGAGCGCAAGCAGGTTGTCGGCGGTGGTAAATGTGGTGGCATCGGCGGTGAGTCCGATCCGCGACGAGACGGTGCCGACGTCGACCCGGGTATCGAGTTCGGGGGTCAGCACCAGGGTATTCATTCCTCGTTCGCGGTAGTTGTAGCTGGACTGTAGCAGCGTGGTCGATTTCCCGGCATTCATCGACGAGTAGTAGAAGTAGAGCTTGGCCATGTCGACGGTCCGAAGATCTGCGCGCTCAGTTCGCAGGCGACTCGAGGAGTTGTTCGAGCGGTTGGTGGTCGAGCGTGGCAAAGTAGTCCTCGACCGTTTCTGCTCGCCTGATGCATCGAACGCTGCCATCCTCTGCCAGCAGCAATTCTGCGGACCGGAGCTTGGCGTTGTACTGGAACCCCATGGCGTGCCCATGGGCTCCTGAGTCGTGAATCACAAGCAGGTCGCCTCGGTCGATTTCCGGCAACCGGCGATCGACGGCGAATTTGTCGTTGTTTTCGCACAACGACCCGACGACATCGACGACGCTCTCATGAGGAGCCTCTTCCTTCCCGAGCACGCTGATGTGGTGATAGGCCCCGTACATGCCGGGTCTCATCAGGTTGGCCATGCAGGCATCGACGCCGACGTAGTCCTTGTAGATCTTCTTGTGGTGGATGGCGGTGGTGACGAGGTACCCGTAGGGCCCGGTGATCACGCGGCCGTTTTCCATCAGCACCCCGAGCGGATCGAGTCCGGCCGGCACGACGATCTGCTGGTAGGCCTGCTCGACGCCTCGGCTGACGGCTTCGAGGTCGACCTCCCGGTCCTCGGGCCGATAGGGGATCCCAATCCCGCCTCCGAGGTTGACCCATTCGATTTGGACATCAAGTGCCTGGACAAGTTCGACGGCGAGGGAGAACAGCATGCGGGCGGTATCGACGAACGAATCGCCGTTGAGTTCGTTTGAGACGACCATCGTGTGGAGTCCGAAGCGGGAGACTCCCTTGGCTTTCAGATCACGGTAGCCGTCGAAGAGTTGTTCGCGGGTCAGGCCGTACTTGGCTTCTTCGGGATTACCGATGATGACATTCCCGGTTTCCTCGCGGAGCGGCCCGGGGTTGTAGCGGAAGCTGACCAGTTCGGGCAGTCCGGCGTGCTGGTCGACGAACTCGACGTGGGAGATGTCATCGAGGTTGAGGACGGCTCCGACGTTTCGGGCGTGGACGAATTCGGAGGCCGGCGTATCGTTGGAGGTGAACATGATCCGTTCGCCGTCGATCCCGGCGGCCTGGGACAGCAGCATCTCAGGCATGCTCGAACAGTCGGTCCCAAATCCTTCGTCGGCGAGGATTTCGAGCAGGTGCGGGTTGGGCGTGGCCTTGACGGCGAAGTGGTTTCGGAAGGTCGGGCACCAGTCGAAGGCGGCGACGAGTCGACGGGCGCTGGCCCGGATGCCGGCCTCGTCATAGAGATAAAACGGAGTGGGAAACTCGCGAGTCAACTCGCGAATTCGTGCTTCATCGAATGGAAGTGGCAGGGTAGGCATGACTGACGCTGGGCTGAAAAGCTGCTGTTTCGGGGCGTGAGGCCGCGTCGGTTGAAGGCCCGGCGGGTCGAACTTGATTCTAGAACCCCGTCTGCGGCGGCGGTAGCTTGTCAGCGTAGGCCGGTGGTTCGGTTCTGAGGGTTGCACCGAAACGAGGGGCCTTGTGTCTGGTATGTTCGCTACGATTGGAGTGGCGTGGGTTGGCTCGCGAAGTTGCTCACAGCAGGCCCTTCCCTCGCGTCAGAAGGGGGTCCCGGCCGGCCGATAGAATCAGAAGACGGTGGGGCAGCTGCCGGGCGGGGTCCCGGTGGTCTTGTGCCGGCGTTGTCCCTTCTGCGGAGCGTTCAGCCATGGTTTCGGATTCTCTTGCCACACGCGTTGGCCTGCAGCCTTCTTGGGACGGTTCGGGCCGGGCGATCGCGACGGGGTTGCTGCTGTGTGTCGGCCTGTGTGCGTTTGTGGCCTCCTCCGCCACGGCCCTGGCTCAACCCGCGCAGCCAGCCGCTCAACCTCCCGCACAACCGTCCCCGTTGTTGAGCGAACCAACGACTGCGGACGCGCTGTTTGACGCGGTGGTGCTGATGGTCGACCTGGCCCGTCCCGAGCTGGCTCGACTCTACATGCAGAAGCTACTGGCTCTGGACCCCGACGACGCGGCTTTGCTGGCGATGCGCGACAAGCACGGGCCGGCGGTCTTCCTGCGGATGGCCAATCTCGAGTCACTGCAACCGGGTTCGGTGGCGTTGCTCGAGCGGATGAACGCGTCGTTTGCACGTTTCGCGGGCGACACGGCCCGCATCGATCGATTGATCGACGAGTTGGGCGGTCCTCCCTCGGTCCGTGACGCGGCGATCCTGCAATTGCGTTCCGGTGGAGCCCTGGTGGTGCCGCGGCTAATCGAGCAGATCGGCGACGTAAAAGACGAGGCCGCACGCGAGTTGTTGAGTTACTCGCTGAC
>Ga0310123_10003399_pt1 | contig 12360 bp, 12 predicted proteins | sample CB6_AW_1057_MG_FD_203505 | JGI IMG/M metagenome (GOLD analysis project Ga0310123, IMG submission 203505) | Marine microbial communities from Western Arctic Ocean, Canada - CB6_AW_1057 | ecosystem: Environmental > Aquatic > Marine > Oceanic | place: Canada: Western Arctic Ocean | collected... | reverse complement strand
CATGGGATCTGCTCTTCGCCACGGACATGCTCGATCTGGCCACCTTGCTTGGACTGGCTCAGGCAACGGTTCGGTCGCTACCGATCGTTGCCTACTTTCACGAGAACCAGCTGACTTATCCAGTCACGGTCGCAGACGAACGGGACCATCACTTTGGATACACTAATTTCACGACTGCACTGGCCGCCGATGCCGTGTGGTTCAATTCCCAGTTTCATTTGGACTCGTTTTACGAGGCCTTGCGAGATTTACTGAACAAAATGCCGGACAACCGAATGGGCGCGGAGGTGGAATTTGCACGAAGCAAATCCTCTGTGCAACCTATCGGCGTTGACTCGCTCCCCTTCCTTGTGCGGAACTCGTACGGACCGTTACGGATTCTGTGGGCGGCGCGTTGGGAGCACGACAAAAACCCCGAGGATTTCTGGGCAGCCATCGATCAGCTGGAAGAACAACAAACCGATTTTCGCTTGGACGTCATCGGCGAGACCTTTCGCGATATTCCACCGGTGTTTACTGCAGCTCACCAACGGTTGGCTCATCGAATCGAGCGATGGGGCTATCAATCCACACGAAACGCTTACCTCAACTCGCTGGCCGACGCTGACGTTTTTGTGTCGACGGCGAAACACGAGTTCTTCGGAATTGCCGCCGTCGAAGCGATCATGGCAGGCGCCTACCCCTTGTTGCCGCGACGCTTGGCTTATCCCGAATGGCTGCCGGTCACCAACCCTGGGGTCGACGAATTGTTCTTCTACGATGGCACACCGCAACATTTGTCAAAACGGCTTGTTGACCTCGCGGAACGAAAACGCAACGGCGAGTCACTTCATGACGCTGCCAGTTTGGCTCGCGATTTAGTCAAACGATTTGAATGGAAATGCCGTGCCCAGACGATGGACGAGGCGGTGGCCGAAGTTGCCAGGCGGGGGACCTAGTAGTTCAGTTCGTAAGTCCCTAGGTAGTCGTGGGAGACCCGCGGCTTTATGCCGGCGGGAGTTTCACCTTCTGCCGGTGTGGGTAATACCCACGTTATCAGGTTCAAGATGAAGCCGGCAGCGTAAGCGTAGAACATTTCGCCCATTCTGGCGTACAATGCGGCAAATCCGGGACGGCTGCCGACGGGCGGCCAAGCGGTGACGGCGTCGGCACCTGTTTTCCTTTCGTGGCAGGAGCTGATGCCTGACCCGACCCGGCTCACACGAAAGGATTCTGGAATGTTGTCAGACGGCTCTATCGACCCCGTGTCGCTCGGCATCGACCCCGAGTCTCTCAGCGGCGAACTTGATTCCATCGAATTCACCGATTGGGAGTACACCACTATCGCACCCGATCGCGGAGTGATATCCGACTGGGACTTAGAAACTTGGTGACAATGGGCGGGCTCGCTCGACAAACTCTTGCGACGCGAACTAACACCCAATTGGCAGCAATTTTACATTGGGGACCTAAATAGCGACGACCGGGTCGTATTGGCTGGGATGGTACATGCGGGCCTTGTGGAAATTAGAGGCATCATCGTCGCGTCGTTTTCCACGGGCGAGTCATTATCGATCGACTGCGAGGTTTGTGGCGATTACGTCGATCGGCTCAAGGAACGAATTGTTGAAAAGCACGATTGTCCGCCTGATTGCCAAATCGAATTTGCAATGTTCGATGTCTTTAATTGTCGATTATCGTTCTTTGGCGAGCAAGCGAAGGGCGGAATTCTAGCCGGCGGTGACGATGATGATTTATCGCTATCAACGGTGCGTTCGATGGTGTTGGGCGTATCACCCGCTTTAGGGCGTTGCCAATATGAGGCAGTCGTCAAAATTTTGTCCACGTCCCCCATTGGCTGCCCAACTTCTATGACACCCAAAGACCAAGCCATTCGCCAGTTTCGCGTACTGCAACAATTCGATAGTCTTGCTGAGCAGATCAGCGACTATGCACTCGGCAGGTATGAAAGCGACTGCGGGCTGTGTTTTGATTGCGACAAGTTTACTGTTCGACCTTCGCCTGACGTTCGAGAGACGTTGAGTCAATTAGTCGGTACGGAGGCTGTGTTTCGCGGTCTGGATGAGGGATTGTGGTCGGAACTCGACGCGATCCATTCATGTATTTACAGGGAATTGCACAAAGCATGTAAAGTTGCCGAATCAATTATCGTGAGCGAGGATTCGGTTCGTAGTTCACCGAATGCGACGCAAGAAGTAATTGCCGATATTGCGCACGATGCGTTCAAGAAATGCGAAGCGTGGGCATTGAAGATCATGCCCCTCCGGGCGAGGCTCAGTCGTAAGGCGTCACAAGTCGCGAATGGTGTTGCCGACCCCCCGGCTGATCTCGATTCTGATATTATCCTGGCGGCAGAAGACCGCGATATCCTGACGGCATTGACTGAGGCTGAAGACGGCGACGCAATGAGCCAGCAAGAGATCGCCGACGCCTCGGGGCACTATCGAAAAAAATTTCGGCCCGGCTTAAGTTGCTCGTCAAAATTGGGACTGTCACGCAACCTCTCGGCAAGCGTAGAAAATACGTGATCACGCCCCAAGGCCGCGAATACGTTGGCGCTTCCTGACTTTGGGCGATTTCCCAAAACTGTCCCAAAACTGGGTCTAGGTCCTGCGTAATGCGGGTCTAAGATCGGGGCATGGCAACGATCATCGCCACCCGCCGGAACCTGGCCCCCCTCAAAACTGCGGCGCGCATCTTTCGTGTGCCTGCTGACTGGTCGAAAGCCGAAGCGGAGGCAAAGCGAATCCCGTGTTTGGTTGCCGATGACCAAATGTTGTTCAACGTAGAGCTAGTTGGAAAGCTGCTGTTGGAGCGTGCCTCCGTAGAGGAGGAGTCGCAAGAGCAATGACCAGCAACGCCATCCCCGTCGCCGGCGACATCGAGCCCGAGTCCTCCACGTGGGCTGTCACGGGTGAGCTGTCCGGCGACGCCGTTGACGCTATGGCCGCTTTGCTTATTGAACTGGCCAGGACCGAAGATTCATCAAACGAAGGACCGACGCGTGAGACTTCCGGCTAAGATTGAACCCGAACAGATCACCGCGCTAGTGGACAGCCGAGAACAAAAACCCCTGGACTTGGCGCCATTGCGGATCGAGACGGCGACGTTGACGACGGGCGATTACAGCGTCAAGGGTTTGGAGAACATGGTCGCAATCGAGAGAAAATCAGAAGCCGATCTGTTGGTGTGCATCGGCCGCGAACGTGAGCGGTTTGACCGTGAGATCCAACGGCTGTTGGGTTTTGATGTGCGGACCCTTGTTGTCGAGTCCACGTGGCCGGCGATGGAGGCGGCGCGGTGGAATTCCAAGATCACGAGCAGCCAGGCCATCGGGTCGTTGCTTGGCTGGATTGCGCGTGGTGTGCCGATTGTCATGGCTGACAATCACCAGCGCGCTGGCCGATTCGTAAGCCGTCTGTTGTTCACGGCCGCGCGGCGGAGATGGACGGAGGCGAGATCGTTGGTGAGTGCAACATTAGACGAACGAGTTGAGGTTTAACGGATTGATTATGGGCACGGTTGCCGACCGCAATGGAACGCTTGAGTTCGCACGACGCTATCTACATGCTGGGATCTCGGTTTGCCCCGTGAAAACAGACGGAAGCAAAGCCGCCAAAGGTTCATGGAAACAACTTCAGACGACGCGACTTGAGCAGCACGAACTCGATACGCAATTCGGACGGAATGGCCGCAGTGGTGTCGCGGTTATCTTCGGCGGTGTTAGCGGCGATATGGAAGCCATCGACGTTGATGAAGGGGCGATCAAGGATGAATTTGAAAGTGCCGTTAATCGGCTGTCGCCCGGGCTAGTGGAAAAACTCTCAAAGGTCCAAACGCCTCGCGATGGTGGCGGTTGGCAATACTGGTATCGATGCCTTGGGCGCATCGAAGGAAACCAGAAACTAGCATGGAGCGAAGCCCGCCCGCTGTTTAATGACGACGAAACGCCGCTACTCGATCCGACCTCGGGAGAGCACGTCCACAGGCCAGAAGTCATGATCGGAACTAGGGGCGAAGATGGTTACTGCATTGCCGTGGGCTCGCCCGGTGCTTGCCACCCAACTGGACGCACCTATCAGCATGTTGGCGGACCGCCACCCTGGGATCCGCCGACAATAACGCCGGCCGAACGTATGGCACTATTAGAGGCGGCGAAGTCGCTTGACTGTAGCGACGACAAAGAATCCGGTGAACACAAAGACGTTTTCCACTATCAGCGTGACAATTATCACCAAAATGGTCAGGACGTCCGCCCTGGAGATCTATTCAACCAGCGGGCGACGTGGGCCGAGATCCTGGAACCGCACGGGTGGAAGAACATCGGCAAAGAACGTGATCTCACCCTTTGGCGCCGTCCGGGCAAGACGGGTACCGGTTCCTCTGCCAAGACCGGACTGAAAAGCAAAGAGGGCAACGATTTGTTGTGCGTTCATTCTACCAACGCCCATCCGTTTGAATCCTACGACGCCGGCAAGAAAACCTACAGCAAATTCGCCGCGTTCACATTGCTTAACCATAACGGCGATTTCACGGCAGCTACGCGAGCCATTGTCGCGAAGGGCTACGAGCCCCAACCAAGAAAGCCAAAGCCAATTAACAAAGCCGACGAACATCGAGCAACACCGAAAAGGATTCGCAATTACACTCTCGAAAAAAGTGTCGGCGACGACAAATGGGTTGCCGTGCCGCTTGCAATGGGTGACATCATCGATGAGCTACACCGCCAAACAGACAATTGGCCTCGCAGAATCCAAAATGTTTTGTTCGTGGATGACCCGCAACATGGAATTGATTGGTTCGACCGCCGTACGACAGCGGGACTCTTCGGTTGGCTCAAACGACACTTCGATGTTGAATGGAGATCAGGCGGCGGCTTCGTCTCTAAGGCGGAGTTGTTTGCGGAATTGGAGCGGACGGCAATGAAACACAAGGCGATTGAGTTGCTTCCCCATGAACCGCAATTGCCTGGGCACTATTACAGTTGCAAAATCCCACCGTTGGGCGATGGTTCGACACTGACACAACTTCTCAACAGGTTTCGCCCCAAGACACCCATCGACCGGGATCTGATTCAATCGGCATTCATGACGCCGTTTTGGGGTGGCCCCCCCAGCACTAGGCCCGCTTATGTAATCACGTCCGACGAAGGCCGTGGAGCCGGCAAGACCAAATTAGGCGAATGCATTTCTTATCTGAGCGGTGGCTGTATCGACGTGTCGGCTGGCGAAGATATCGACATCATCAAACAACGGCTACTTTCGCCCGAAGGACAAACAAAACGCATTGCGTTTTTGGACAACGTTAAGTCGCTACGGTTTTCTTGGGCCGAGCTTGAGGCTTTGATCACGACTCCTGTTATTTCTGGCAAACGGATGTACGTGGGTGAAGGGCAAAGACCAAACACAATTACTTGGCTGATCACGTTAAATGGTCCGAGTTTGTCCACCGACATGGCCCAGCGGTCTGTGATCATCAAGTTGGCAAAGGGCACGAACAACGCGAGGTGGTACGAAGAAACCATCCAGTTTCTGGACGACAATCGAGAGAAACTTATCGGTGACATCATCACGGCGTTACCCGCCGAGCCGTTTCCACTGGCCAAATACAGTCGATGGGCGACGTGGGAGGCGGCGGTTCTGAGTCGATTGCCCGAGCCAGGCGAGGCCCAGCGGGTAATCCTCGAACGCCAGCAAGAAGTGAACTCAGAACTCGATGAGGCGGAAATCATCGAGGACCATTTCGCCGAGCAGCTCCGCCGATTTCGGTATGACCCCGTCACGGAATGCGTCCGGATTCCCGTGGAAACGGTGGCCCGATGGATGGGTTGGGCGATGGGGGAGGACATCAAAACGCCAACGGCAACCAAACGGCTCAAGCTGATGGCGAGCGAAGATCAGCTAAAGCGACTGAAACAAGATCCGAGCCGTTCGTTTGGCCGGTGTTGGATTTGGTACGGAGACGACGCCGATCGGGTTGAAACATCGATTCACAACGACCTCGCACTCCGAATTGGCACAAACTTAGGACGGTAAGGACGGTTGCAAGGACGTATTTTAGGACGGATGAAATGGCCAAAAACACTTTGTATATAGATTCTAGGACGGTAAGGACGGTTACTTTCTATTGTTGGGAAAAAGGAACACAAGAGAGAGACGTAGAGAGAGAGAAATAGCGGAATGCTAACAATGGGATCCAACCGTCCTTACCGTCCTTGGCGTCCTAGAAACGGGTCCTTTCTGGCGACTCCGATAATTGGTCTTTGACAATTTGGCGTAGCCCGCGGCGAGTGAGAAGTAAATCCCGTCGCGGGCATTTCGGCAACCGGCAGGCGTCATTCGGGTGAGCGCCGTGTACGAATTGCCCGATAGGGCTCATTGAGCCAGTAATGTGCAAACACAAATGGACGGAGTGAGTGATGATAGCTCGGGCCAACGATATGTTAGCTGTTCACGTATCCGCACCCTGTTCTGAGATGTGAAGTTGATAGGACTTGGTAATATAGGGCGGGTCAGTATTTTGGCGCGTGCCGTCAACGGAAAACCGCCTTCAAGCAGTTACAGTGTCATTTTCTGTAATAACACCGCCGACGCTTTCGCATCGAATTTCGGTGCCCCGCCGTTGACAACCAATGTCAACGCGCCGACGGCTAACATATTCTTACGCTGGCGTCGTAACTCGACTCTCTTGCGCAAACAACTCCCGGTCGTAACGCAGCCGGTCGCGGAACCGATGCAGACGGTCGGTATCTTTGGGCATGATGCCGCGGCGGAAGTGGAAGACGATGTTTCGCAACTCGTTCACATCGCCGAAGTCGGCGTCTACGAGTTCCCGCATCGTGTCGAAAACAGGTTTGAAAAATAGCCAGCTCGACTTGCTGCAAATGAGCCTCTTGTATTGACTGAAGGTGAAATCTTCTAGTGTCTCCGGTGGCTTTTCGTTTGGCAGTAGATTCATCGCTGCGATCAATTCAGCGAGCTTTTCTTCATCCGCCACATCTCGGATCAAGTCGCGGATTTCGTGCTCGATCTCGTACAGCAGCACGAAAGCCTCGGCGAAGTCATTCAAGCGACCGAAAACATCCGAGATGCAAAGGATGCCCAGCAGATGTCGCTTATCGCCCACCAACACATAGTCGATATCTCCCTAGTCCGTTTCCGTGTCGATGTACATTTCCGGATCGATGAAACGAGCAGGCTCCATCGATTCGCGAACTGGCAATTCGATTGGCTTGATGCTCGCCTTGACGTTTCTCAGGTCACAGGCTCGCTTGCTGAACGACTTCCAGGTGAAGACACCGATGATCTGTGATTCATTATTCTGGACGGGCAACTGCGAAAAGTTATCGTCGACCATTCGATCAATCGCATCGTACGCTGACATGTCCTCATCAATAACAAGCGGTTGCTGCTCATTGGGCAGCAACGCCCTGGCTGGTCCAAATGGACCGGGGCGCCGTTTGATCACTTTGTTATCGAGTTCAGTTATTAAATTCATGGTTACACGTTTTTCGGTTCACACTAAACAACCATAATCCCACTACTGCTTGCTAGCCGTTGTAAGCGATACAGCCTTTGGCAAGTGACCTTCGATATTTGCGAGCTTCATCGCCTGCCGGTTAGTGGTGTTTCACGCGTCATACATTTTCTTAGTAATGATTATCCTATTCTTCTTCCGATTCAGATCCAGCGAGGAGCTCTACGATCTGATGCTGTAAGGCTGCAAGTCGCTGGGTCTGACCTTCCTCGGCCAGCGATTCCAGCCAGTGATCGATGGCATCTTCAATAACGTCGAAGGGCTCTTTCTCTGGTGGCGGACAAACCCATCCGTATTCAAAGCTAAAAGCGATAGAGTCAGATTTGTACCTGTAAGGCTGCTCCAGAGTTGACAACAATTCAGTTATCTGCGCGTCATTAAGCCCTGATCTTGCCATCGACGCGACAAAACTCAGTTCCCACTCGAGTGGGGGCTCCAACTCGGTTACCTGATCGATGTCGAATGACAACCACCCCGTAGTAGGTCGACTTTCTCAATATCGCCGGACGTTGAAAATCCTTATCTCGCCGATCTGGCCGAAGAAGTTTCCAAAGCCAAGGTCAAAAAAATGTACGCCCGGGGCCATGCTTCCGTCGGTGGAATTGATGTCGGAGAGGTATAGTTCCCACACGCCGCGCTTGGTGTGGTCGTAGATACCGCACATGTGCCCAAAATGAAAGGGGTGGTTGTGTTGCCTCGCTTTGTCACCAAACGCCTGGAACGGCCCGCCGCGTTGAACCCACGCTTCCACCATCCACTGCTTGTCGCACGTTTTCAGGTCGAGCTTTGGGTTACCTTGCACGGGGGTCGCCCAGCCGTGCTCGCCATGACCCGTATCTTGCGGAAATCGTCCGTCGCGCCCGGTCTGGTATTCGGATCCTGGAAAAGCTGGTGGCAGGGACTCCGTAAGGATCCGCCCTAGGCGGACACTCATTGTGAACTTATGCTGTAATTCGTGTTAATTCGTGGTTCTTCTTCTCTCAGGAAATCGATCATGGTTTTACCATTGAGTTCAAACCGGTTTGGGAGCGCCCGATCATGAATCCCATCAAGCTCGGACTGATTGGACTTGGCGAGTGGCCTCGACAGGCCTACGTGCCCGTTCTGAAGCAGCTGGACACCGTGCGGGTTTGCGCCGTGGCCGCACGGACCTCGTCCACGCAAGACTATGCCCTGGAGCAGTTCGGCAGTCAGACGGTTATCTATGACGACTACCGTTATCTGCTAGAAGATGAAAATGTCGAAGCTGTCACGCTGGCCTTGCCCAACGAGTTACACAGCGAGGCGATGCAGGCCGCGTTGGCCTCGGGCAAGCACGTGTTCTACGAGCCGCCCATTGACCACACGGAAGAGGGGCTTCGCCGGACCCTATCGGCCATGGCGGCTTCAGACCGTGTGATCCAGGCTGATCTTGAGCTCCGATACCTGCCGGTGATCGACGCGATGGGCAGGCTGGTGGCTTCCGGCACGATCGGCGACGTCTTGATGGCCAAGATTCGGCTCTGGTGCAACTGGGGTTACGGAGGAGGCAAATGGAACCGGAACCCGGAGGAGGAAGGGTTCTTCCCCTGGCTGGGCTGCTGGTATTTGGACGTGTTGGATTGTGTTTTCGAGTCCCCGCCTTTGACAGCCAGCGTGGTCGGTGGACACGCCGCCAATGGTCGCCTCATGGACCACGGCTGGGCCATGCTCGAGTATCCGAACGGACGGATTGGCCAGTTCGAGTTCAACCTGGTCGCCGTGGCGGGGCTCGACATTCGGCTCAGCGTCCTCGGCACCCAAGGGGAACTGGAAGCCGACCTGGGCAGCGGACACTGCCGCTGGCGGACAGCCGACGCCGCCTGGCAGGAGGCCGTCCATCCTGCCTCGCAGCCGGTGCACGGCTTTGAGGGGATGCGCGAATGCCTAGTTGACTTCCTCGACGCCGTCGGCAGCAACCGGGCCCCAAAAGCGGACGTGGAAGTTGCCCGCCGCGTCCACGCGGCCATGCTCGCCTGTGCCCGCGCCGAAGGCGAAAAGAAAACCGTTCCGGCTGACCCGCTGGATTGACACACAAAGGACCAGAATAGCATGGATTCAATGAAAGACGACGTCCACATTTCACACACAGATTCTGGTGAAGACAGTGAACAAACCTCGATGTGACATTCTCCTTCATAACGGACAGATCCTCACCATGGATTCGGATCGCAGGATCTATCGTCAGGGCGCCGTGGCGATCACAGGTTCTCGCATCGTGGAGGTTGACACGACTGCCGAGTTACGACGCCGCTTTGATCCGTCCGAGACACTGGATGCCGAAGGCGGTATCGTGCACCCCGGTTTCATCGATGCTCATAATCATATTGTGCACACCACCTGCAGGGGCGTCTTCGGCAACATCTACGACGTAGGCTCGTCCCCCGTTAATTTTGCTGATTGGAAAGCGAGCGTCACCGCTGAAGACGAAGCTGCAGCGACCGCCATGGCTTGTGTCGAGATGCTTCGAAGCGGCTTCACGATGTTCATCGAGCCGGGCTCGCTGTTCTCGACCGACGCGGCGGCGGAGGCGGTCGAGCGCGTGGGCTTGAGAGCCCTTTTCGCCCCGCCCTATCTGTGGGATCGGCGCGAGACCTTCGATGCGATGCCTGCATTGGCGAGTGCGAGCCTGATGGCTCGTGCACCCATCGATCGGGACCGGTCGCTGGGGCAATTGGATGAGGAGCTTCACCGCAACAAAGACCCCGCGGCGTTGGTTCGCGGGTACGTCTCTGTCTATGGAGTAGGAACTGCCTCGGCTGAGTTGTTGCAGGCAGCACACGCGTGTGCTCGCGACAACAACGTGCCCCTGCATCTACACGCCGGTTTCGTTCCCCAGGAGGCCGAGATCTATCGTGCCATGACCGGCACCAGCCAACTTGTGCACTTGCACCAGATGGGTGTCCTCGACAAGCACACCGCAATCGTCCACGCCAACGTACTGGACGAGGCGGAGGAAACTGCGGTTCGCCAGGCAGGCTGCCAGATCGTATGGTGCCCGACCGCGTTCTTTTCGGCCGGCATCGCACGAAGTGCGAGCTTCAAGATGGCGGAGCGATATCGCCAAGGCATCCGCGTCTCGCTTGGCACGGACGGTGCCTTTGACTGCACCCCGGCTGAGACCATGCTCGCGGCACACTACGCGTCACAAACTTACGGCGATCCCCTTTCCCCTGCTGCCTTACTGGAAATGCAGACCGTCAACGCGGCCGCAGCCGCCGGGCTGGAGGCGGAACTGGGAAGCCTCCAATCCGGCAAGCGCGCGGACATTGTTGTGAGATCCGCACGCGTGGCTGAAGCCTATCCCGCCAATAACCCAATTCACCAGCTGGCCTTAACGATGGGCAGCGGCAGCCCAAATATGGTTCTGGTCAACGGCAAGGTCGTCTTCAGCGAAGGACACTCGACTCGCGTGGATGAGCCCGAGGTTTACCGTACCGTCTCCGATTCGGTCGTGGCGCGAGCGAAGCGGCTCGATATCGATCCGGGCCCCGTGTGGCCGATCGTAAACTGATAGACTGACAGGTTCCCCAAGCGTGGTGGCGGCTGGTCGAGCACTTTCATCGAACCGGAATCGTATCGCCGTGCCACGGAAACGCGTATGTCGGCCGGTTCGCGAACCGCGTCAGCCCGAGGTCCAGTCGGCCGATCCCCGACGGACCGAGCCGCACCCGCAGGTGCTTCCCCTCCACCGAGTGGAATTGGTGCGGCTGCATCTCCTGCCGCACCCGCGTGAATCGATGCTCCCCGAACGCACCGGCCTGCAGGATCACCTCGCGCTTTTCACTGGGACTGAGGTTCACCAACACCAACGAGATGCCGTCGGCCGTGATGCGATCCACCAGCGCTGCGACGTCCGGCGGCACGCCCGGCCGCTGCTGCTCCGGATCAAAATACCGCACGCTGCAATGCAGCAGGCCGCCGTGATAGATATGGTTCGGAGCGCCGAGCATCAACTGCACCAATCCCTCCAGCACCACCGGGTTCAGCCGTTGCCAGTGATGCACGTCCTGTTCGTCCGGCTTGGTCCGGTCCCGACGAATCAGGTCCATCCGCCGAACCGTCTCGCCCCAAGCTCCCTGAAGGATCTGCAATGGGTAGCGCGGATTCCTGCCGTGCAGAAAGCCCAGCCAGGCGGTGTTGTTTTCCGAATCGCCCTTGCCCTTCACGTAACGCAGCGTCTCCCACTCGTTCGGTTCGGTAAGGGCCGCCAGCCGCTTCCAGTCCTCCTCCTCTCGCGATACATACCACAGGTGGGTGGGAAACTTCGGGTTCAACTTCTGGTAGTCGTACCAGCCGTCGTCGCCGTGCCGGTGCGGCACGACCACCCGATCCTCCCGGCGCTTCGCTTGTCGCTGCACCAGGCGCAGCACCGAACGCGGAAGCTCCAGGAACCGCGCATCTCCGCTCACCAACAGGGCGTTGCTCGCCCCGATCACCGTCGACTCGAGCTGATTGAACAGTCCGTGGGGCCAACGCCATCCGTAGTAGCCACCCCACCACTTGCCATCCATGTACTGGCCAATCTCGCCCGACAGCCCGACATTGTCCGGAAGGATTGCGTTGTTTTTCCGGACGCGGTCCAGCCATGCGTCGACGTACTCGATGATCCACGTCCGTAACCCCAAGCGTTAGCGAGGGCGGACCGAGCTTAGCGAGCGTCCAAGCCGCTTCAGCCGACGTTGCTTCGCTCGCCGGCTCCCCCACTGACGTGTCGGGTTACCTTTCACACGGCTCCGTCGCTTAAGTTAGTACGTTTTGAGACAAAGCCGAGTGGTCTGGCCCTGTTTTATTGATACGCGCTCG
>Ga0310123_10003398_pt1 | contig 12361 bp, 11 predicted proteins | sample CB6_AW_1057_MG_FD_203505 | JGI IMG/M metagenome (GOLD analysis project Ga0310123, IMG submission 203505) | Marine microbial communities from Western Arctic Ocean, Canada - CB6_AW_1057 | ecosystem: Environmental > Aquatic > Marine > Oceanic | place: Canada: Western Arctic Ocean | collected... | reverse complement strand
TCAAAGACGTTGATAAATATAAGAAGAACCTCACTGCGGAGCAGAAGAGCCGGAAAAGTAGAACCTATGAGGGTCACACGGCCAGAGGCCGTGGATTTAGAACGATTAAGTTTCTGAGTAGCGTCGCACTGAACCACGTGCCGGGCGCCCGTCCGTATTCACTGATTCCGCTGCATCCGCTTCTGCCGCTCCCGGATTATCTTGCCGAGGCGAGTCCTGCTTTCTTCCCGGATCTTCAGCGGTGTATATCCAGTTGCGTAGTCCGCAAAGCTGTCCACTTCTCCTGCTATGCCCGGTCGCCGCCGCGTTTTGCTGGCGGCACCGGCGCGGGAATTTTTCGATCTCGGATGCGTTTTGTAAACTCTGCCGTGGGTCCCCATCTTCTCGGTAAGATCTTTGACCTCCGACAGCATCCACGCGTCGTTGACCTTGTGCCATTTCTGCTTCATTCTCCACGTGACGTTGTCGAATTTATCGATGCCGATATGAATACGAAGGCGGGCTTTGACGATGGCGATGACGTCACCGCTTTCCTTGAGTTTGATGACGGACTCGACCGTCGTATAGAAGTTGCGATGGCTTGGAACGCCCCGCATTGATTTGATGAACATGATCTTGCCGTACGCTTTGTTCTTCTGATCCCGAAATTTGCCGCCGTTGACGGCTTCATAAATAAATTTATTTGTCATCATCTTCTGCACGCTCTTCCAATCCCCCTTTGCAACCAATGCCGTGAAGCGTGAGATCCGCTGCTTGACAAGCTTCTTCTGGTTTTGAAATATCGTTAAGAAATCGCAACCGCTGAACAACAACGGGGAGATCATCAGAACACAGAGAAAACGACGACACCGCCGGTGATTCCGTCTCACTGTTTGCCTCCGGTTGGGGGGATGCACACTTGGCATTTGGCGACCGATTTGATGAGTCCGCCAAGCGACATTAATCTGGCCCGAAAACCATCGATTTGCAACTCGGCCGCGCCGGCCGCATTGATTTGAAAGGCATTCGAACTATGGTAACGGCTTATGTACAACCGGGTGTCATTCTATACCTTTGGCTGCCGTCTCAACCAGGCAGAGACAGCTGCCATACAGCGCTCCTTTGAGGACCGGGCCTACAGCGTCGTCGATTTCGGCCAGACTGCCGACCTCGTCGTCGTCAATACCTGTACGGTCACCGCCAATGGCGACGAAGACACACGCAAGCTGGTCCGGCGAATCAATCGGACGAATCCCTATGCAGACATCGCCTTGATCGGGTGTCAGGCCCAGTTGCAGGCAGAAAATCTGACGCACCTCGACAATGTGCGCTGGGTCGTCGGCAACGCCCAGAAAATGAACCTGGCGGCGATCATCCGGATGGGCCAACCGGCGGCGACACCGTTCGTCGATGTCTCCGAGATTCCGCGCACCGACTTTACCATGCCGGTGCCGGCCGTCGACCGACATCACACGCGCGCCAACCTCAAGATCCAGGATGGCTGCGATTTCTACTGCTTTTTTTGCGTCATTCCCTATGCCCGCGGCCGTGCCCGTAGTCGCCAATTCGACGACATTGCCCGCGAGGCACGCGCCTTGGTCGCCGCGGGTCACCGTGAGATTGTCCTCACCGGCGTGAATATCGGTACCTACCGGTCCGAGGCGCGAACCTTTCTCCATGTCGTGCAGGCACTGACTGCGATCCCGGGACTGGCCCGTTTACGCGTATCGTCTATCGAGCCGACGACGATTCCGTGTGAGATCCTGACGCTGATGAGTTCGGAGTCGACGCTATGCCGCTATTTGCATATTCCCATCCAAAGTGCCAGCGATGAGATTCTGTACAGAATGAATCGTCGCTACACAGTTGGCGAGTACACGGACTTCTTACTGGCCGCACAGCGCCGCGTGCCTCATATTGGGCTCGGCACCGACGTCATTGTCGGATACCCCGGGGAATCCGATGGTCATTTCGATGAAACCGTCGACCGCTTACGCGGCTTGCCGCTCGCATATTTCCACGTGTTCAGCTACTCGGAGCGGGAACAGGCAAAGAGCCGTATTTTCCCTGACAAGGTCGCGCCACGGCGCATCACCGAACGCAGTCGAATTCTCCGCGAATTGAGCAGTCGCAAGCGGCGCGCGTATATGGAAGGATTCATCGACCGGGTCGAGGACGTGCTCTTTGAACAACGGAAGAAGGGCGCCTGGTCGGGTCTCACGGACACGTACATTCGGGTTCATGTGAAATCTGAGTTGGCGCTGGAGAACGAAATCCGGCCGGTCCGCCTGGCGGCGGTGAACGGCCAGGTGATGGTGGGTGAGTTGATGTGATTCCGACTGGGACAGTGTCCTGGTGCTCGAGGCGGGACTCGAACCCGCACGGGTTTTACCCCACTAGGCCCTCAACCTAGCGCGTCTGCCAATTCCGCCACCCGAGCGATTCAGCAATCGGCATCCTGAATCGGTGAAATATCGCGGATCATATTCAACACTTCCAAGACCGCTTCGATCGATTGCGGACGGTCCCGGCTATTCTTCGCAAGACAGTTATCAACGACTAATATATCCCACTCTTCCGGCAAGTCCCGGCGCACGGAACACATGGGTGCAGGAGTCGCGGTAAAATGCTTTCGCATCAGCTCCATGGCATTGGCGGCGGTGAACGGCGGCTTCCCGGTGATCAGGTGATACATGGCGGCGCCGTATGAGTAAACGTCGGTCGCCGCGGTGACCGCACCGCCCTCGAACTGCTCGGGTGCCATGTAAATGGGTGTCCCCACCGAGTAGCCGGTCTGCGTCAGGCGGGCGTCGCCAATCTTGACGGCAACGCCGAAATCACCCAATTTTACCTCGGCGTCATCGCCAACGTAAATGTTCTTCAGCTTGATATCGCGGTGCACGATGTTGGACTTGTGAATGGCACGCAAGGCCAGGGCCACGCCTTCCGCGATCCGCAGGATTTCAGCAATCGCGATACGCGGCGTGTCTTCAAGCAATGCGTCCAACGTCCGCCCCTGAACGTACTCCATGACGTAGTACGGACACTCCGCGTATTCCCCCTGGTCGACGACGCGCAACACATTGGGATGTTCCACTTCCCGCATCATCTCCACTTCAGTGACGAAGCGCCGGACGATGTCCTCATCCAACGAGGCGTACTTCGCCAGCATCTTCATGGCGAACGTCTGCCCGCCAACGATGTCTTCAACCTTGTAAATAACGGCGCAACCGCCCCAACCCAGTGAATCGATACACTGATAATGATTGATCTCGTCGCCGATCGACGGCATCATGTTGCGATACCGTGTCCCGGTCGTGCCGAATTCCTTGCCGACGCTGTGCAGCCGGTTGAACTTCTCCTTCCGCTCCAGCAAAGCATTGACCTTGGCGACAAGCTCGTCGAAATTGATCGGCTTTGTCAGGAAGTAATCCGCCCCGGCTTCGATGCCGCGCACATGATCGTACCCGGAGACGAGGATGACGGGCAAAAACGGGGAAATCGCGTTCTTTATCCAACGGCAGACATCGAAGCCGTTTATGTCCGGTAGAATGACATCGAGAATCACCAGCTCAATGTTCTTCTCGTTCTTTCGCTTCGCTTTGTTGATGTCTTTTCCCGCATGGGAAATGCCGAGGAGATCCAACGTCTCGGAGCCGCTGTGGACGGAGAAAAGACTTTGGAATCCGTTCTGTGTCAATATGTGACTATAAATCTCCAGGATGTTCTTGTCGTCATCGACCAAAAGGATCGGCATGTCCTTATGTATTGCCATAGCGGTTGCCTGTCAGATGCGAAATCGTCGGAATTGGTCGCATCTCGCGTGCAACTGCCGGCCGTCTGGCGAGTCTTGGCGGGTGGCATGGTTGCAGCTGCGGTCAGCGGCACTGGTGGGCCGATACAGAAATATTTACGGCAATCTGAAGAATACATCAATTTGCTCTGCGTTCAAGCTTTACATAACGGTGCGTTTGTATATCCAGAGCCGTTCGAATATACTACTAACTTCTGGAGACCTGCAAACAGGACACTGTTCCTTTGACGTCAGGAAGAGGTGTGAAATGTCTGGACACAGCAAATGGTCCACTATCAAGCACAAGAAAGGACGGGCCGACGCCAAACGTGGAAAAATTTTTTCGCGCCTGAGCAAGGAAATCATAATGGCAGCCAAATCGGGCGGCAAAGATGTGGACGCAAATTCGCGGTTGCGCTCGGCAATTAACGCGGCCAAGGCCGTCAACATGCCCAATGACAACATCGACCGTGCCATCAAAAAGGGCGCGGGCGAACTCGGCGACGCGATATTGGAAGAACTCAGCTATGAGGCATATGCCCCCGGAGGTGTCGCCATCGTGGTTGACTGCCTGACCGACAACCGGAACCGGACCGCCGCAGAAATACGGCTGGTCATCACCCGCGCCAACGGCAACCTTGCCAGCAACGGCTCCGTGGCTTGGATGTTCCACCGCAAATCACAATTCGTCATCGAGGGCGAGTATGCCAACGAAGAGAAGCTCATGGAACTGTGCTTCAACGCCGGCGCGGATGTAGAAGACATTATCGTCGACAACGACATCGCCACCGTTATCGCGCCGCCGGAGGCGTTCGATGAGATAGTTACCGCCCTCGAGTCCAAAGGTATTGTCGCGGCACAATCGAGCATTTCCAAAGTACCTGAGAACGAGGTACAGGTCACCGAGATTGACACGGCCAAGAAGATTGTGCGCCTCTTGGATGCACTCGAGGAAAATGACGACGTTCAAGACGTCGTCTCCAACGCCAACATTGACGATGCCGTTCTCGAGCAGTTGGCTGCCGAAGACTGAGTTGCAGATCGTCGGTGGGCCGCGTGGGCTGCTTCAGTAGCGATGACATCCTCGTGACATACGCTGTGGTGTTCATCCTTCGGCCCTGCCGCGGCGGCGGCGGACGACGAGCCAATTCGTCGTCCGCAATTCGCGTGTCCCGGCTTCCCGAAATTCACGACCGGCTGCGGCCGGCCCCGCACGATCGGCACAGGTGCCGCCCCGTCATCCCACAGGGCATCCTGTCCGATGACGGCGAGAAGCCCGAATCCCGAGTGCCCCCGCAACAACCAAATGATAATTATCGGTATCGACACTGCCCTGCGTTGCACGGGCTACGGCGTTGTTGAAATGGACGGCAAGCAGTTCCGGGCTGAGGACTGTGGCGTCATCAGGAACCGGCCAATGCTCCCGGTGAGTGAATGCCTGCGGCGGCTGGCGGGCGGAATTGAGGAACTGATCGAGAACTTTCATCCCGATATCGCGGCCATCGAAGGGACGTTCTATAGTAAGAATGCCCGGACCGCGATGGTGCTCGGAATGGCGCGGGGCGCCGTCGTCAGCCGACTGGCACAACACCAAATTCCGGCGTTTGAGTATGCCCCGCGCAAGGCCAAAAAGATTGTCGTCGGCTATGGCAACGCCAGTAAAGAACAGGTCGCAGATTTCATGGCTAAAATGTTGGGGCTGGCAATCAAGGAGATCCCCGATGACGCCACCGACGCCATCGCCTTGGCTGTCTGTCACGGCCTCATGTTGCAGACTGCCAACGGCATTTACGTTCCCGATCCATTGTGATTGGATGCTGCTCCCGTACGGCAGGCGCGGGCCGTTTACCGCCCTGAGATTTGAAACCTGGAAATCGGCGGATCTAAAATGAATCCTGAAGACACCGAAACCCCACCGCCTGCGGAAACCGAGATCAACGACCAGATCGCGCAGCGCTTGAAAAATCTCGAGGAGTGGCGCGCCGACGGCATCGATCCCTTCGGCTGCCGCTTCGATCACGCCATGGCCGCGACCGCGGCAAAGGCACTCTTTGATGAAAGCGATCCGGATAAAGAGCCGGCCGTCACCGTTGCCGGCAGAATAACTGCCATGCGAGTGATGGGCAAGGCGGTCTTCGCCGACCTTCGGGATGCCGCCGATCGCGTCCAGATTTACGTTCAGAAAAATGTGCTCGGTGATGATCTGTTTGCGCGCTTCAAAAGGTTTGATATCGGCGACATTATCGGCGTCCACGGCACTGTGTTCAGGACGCGAATGGGTGAGATCACGGTTAAGGTCGGCGACTACACAGTCCTGTCGAAAGCGATCCGGCCGCTGCCCGAAAAGTTTCATTGGCTGACGGATGTCGAACAGCGTTATCGCCAGCGATATCTGGACTTGATCGGCAATCAGGAGGCCGTCTCGGTCTTTCACAAGCGCATCGAAATCATCCGTGAGATCCGCCGATTCCTCGAAGACAACGGCTTTCTGGAAGTCGAAACGCCGATGATGCAACCATTGGCCGGGGGCGCCGCAGCCAAGCCGTTCGAGACCTATTACAAGGCCCTGGGCTGCCGGATGTTTATGCGTATTGCGCCGGAACTCTATCTCAAGCGGCTGCTGGTCGGTGGCTTCGAGAAGGTCTTTGAACTGAACCGGAACTTTCGTAACGAGGGACTCTCCCGCCGGCACAATCCGGAATTCACAATGCTCGAGATCTATCAGGCCTATGGCGACTGCCGCACCATGATGGACCTCGTCGAAGAACTGATCACCACGGTCGCCGTCAACGTCCTCGGCACGTTGACTGTCGAACACGGCGAAGACCGGACAATCAACCTCTCGCGTCCATGGCGGCGGATCTCGTACCGCGAGCTGATTCTGCAGCGAGTGGGGCAGGATTGGTACCACATCTCCTTCGCCGAGAAGCTGACCAAGGCCCGGGCGCTCAATCTCGATGTCGAGGATGATCTCTCTGATGTTGAGTTGACGCAAGAGATCTTTGAAAAGATTATTGAGCCGGAATTGATCCAGCCAACATTTGTGACCCGACTGCCGCGGCAGCTGGTGCCGTTGGCAAAGACCTGCGAAGACGACGACACCGTCGTCGATGTTTACGAACTCGAGATCAACGGGGTTGAGATCTCACCCGGCTACTCGGAACTCAACGACCCCATCGAGCAGCGGCGACGGTTCGAGGAACAACTCGCCTCGTCGCCCGACGCCGGCACGCCGACAGCTGACGCCATCGATGAGGAGTTCCTTACGGCGCTGGAGTACGGCATGCCGCCGGCCGGCGGGCTCGGTCTCGGCATCGACCGGCTAATCATGCTGCTCACCGGCGCCGAATCTATTCGGGATGTCATTCTTTTTCCCCAATTGAGACCGAAAACCTGAACTGACCCCCAAAGCCAACGGAGTGGCAAAGGATGCGCTTCGCGAGTCTCGTAGCGCTCGGTGGTCCGCATCTCCATCCCGTGTACATGCGGTGATTCTTCACCGCCATGCGGTTGCCTAATCTGGCGGAAACACTGCCATGTCATTCGGCATGGTCCGCCTCTGGCGGAATCCCAAATCCGAAATTCCCGTCCCCAATCCCAGAAGCCGAGATCCGAAATCCGAAATCCGAAGTGCCAAATCCCAACGCCATGCCCAAGATCGGTATTGCATCAATCGACATCACGCCGCGCTTTCCCGTCTGGATGTGCGGCTACGGTAGTCGTGACCATAAATCCGAAGGCGTTTATCTCAAACTCAAAACCAGCGCCATCTCTCTGACCGGCACGGAAGACGAGGCAATCATCGTCACGGCGGATCTCATCGGCTATGGGATTGAGTACGCGGCGCGCGCCAAAATGGTCATCGCCGAGGCTACCGGTCTTGTGCCGCGCCAGATCGTGTTGACCGCCACCCATACCCATGGCGGTCCGTTATTCTATCCCATGACCATGCCGGGTGAGACCGAAAGCGAATACGGCGACTGGTTGTTGGAAAGACTCGTGACCGCAGCCGCAAGAGCGCGGAAAAAACGGATCAACGGTTTCATTTCCTTTTCCCGTGGGCGTTCCCGGTTCGGGGTATGCCGGCGGTTGCCGGACGGCGAAGGCGGCGTTCGCTTTGCACCCAATCCGAACGGACCGATTGACCGCGACCTCGATACCTTCTGGTTCTGCAGCAGCCGCGGGCGCTTAATTGGCTCGCTCACGGTATACGGCTGTCATCCGACCAGCTTGGGGCACTATGAAATCGGTGGTGATTATCCAGGCTTTGTCTGCTCCGGTTTGTCGGCGCAAACCGGGGCGCCGGCGCTGTGGGCAACCGGCTGTGCCGGCAATGTCCGGCCGTGGTTTAAGAGCAAGGAACCCGGATTCGCCCGGCCATCGATGACCCAGGTCGAGACTGCTGCAGCGGGAATTGTAAAGGAACTGGTGAGATCAAGGAAGCGAATTGTCTACGTCCCGGCAGAACGACTGACAGTTTCCGGCAAATTCCATCCCCTGCCCTATCGCCGGCTGCCGGGGAAGACTGCCCTCACACGGCGGATCAAGACGGAGCCGGATCCGTTGAAACGGCGATGGGCCGAGACCGCTCTGGCACAACTCAAGACCAATGGCGCTCTGCCTCAGTCGTGCCCCCAGGAAATTCAAATCCTGGCGCTTAACGAAAACTTTCGGACTGTCTTCCTCGCCGGTGAGCTCCTTGCGGAGATCGGCTTGCGAATCAAGGACACACTCAAACCCGCGACAACCGTGATGGTCGCGTACGCAAACGGATTGATCGGCTATGTACCGGGGAAGGAAACCTACAGTCTCGGCGGCTACGAGGTCGATAGATCCCACCATATTTTCGGACGCCCGGCTCCCTTCGTCCGCTCCGTCGAGGATCGAATCGTTGCCAAGGTCCGATCGATGATTGAAGACAACGCGTGATTTCGCCGCCAATAATCTACCAAGGAGGAAGAGTCGTGCCCCGTTGTTCGATACGAACCCACTTCGTTCCAGCCGCCCATCTCCGCCAGGTACTCGCCCGGGCCGCTGTCATTCTGATTGCGATCGGCATATCAGCCTGCCGCAGCACGCCCGAGAAAGGAATCCCCAAGGTTCCGAAATCCGAGGCCCTGCAGAGCTTCACCAAAGGCAAACGCCTCTACTACAGCGATCGCTTTGCGGACGCTACCGAACAGCTGAACGCATTTCTGGACGCGTTTCCCCAGAGCCCGCTGGTGAGGCCGGCCCTGTATTATCTCGGGCTCAGCTATAAAGGCGCCAAGGACATGACGAATGCGAACCCAATCTTCGAAAGGCTGGCCAGCGACGATGGCGCTAGCATCTGGGCGGAATATGTCGCCAGGCAACTGCGGCGGCAGGCTGGAAATTAAACCGCGATACGCACGCGGTTTGATTTATTTGGTGAGCGAGTCGATGAATTCGTTTATGCTCTGCAGAATACTATCGAGACATGCCTGGTTGCTGCTCGAACCCTCCGAACCGTCATTGCAGACCTGCATCCCCGTATTGGCGGTGAGGGCATGATGGCCGTGCTCAATGATTCGCTCGCACAGGAATGCGTACTCCGCACCTTTGCTGTCGAAGGCACCGATGATGCATACGGTCTTGGATCTTGGGCATGGCAAGTAACTCCCTATAAAAAATTTTCGTGAAAAAAAATCTACCAGGCCGTCCAGCCGCCGTCGACCAGGAGATTCTGGCCGGTGATATAACTTCCGGCGTCACTGGCCAGGAGCAGAAGCGCGCCCTTCAGTTCGTCGGGACGCCCCATGCGTCCGAGCGGCACCTTCTGCGACAGGCGGTCGATAAACTCCGGCATCTCCTGCTGAAACTGCATCTTGGGAAACGCACCCGGACTTAGGGAATTGACGCGGATATTGTATGCCGCCCAGTACGCCGCCAGATGCCGCGTCAGGTGCACGAGACCACCCTTGAGTCCATGATAATTCGGCGGGCTGTCCATCGCCATGCCCTCATAGGCACTCGGATAACTGGCAACGACTCCGTACATGCTACCGATGTTGATGACGGACCCAGGCGCGCCGCGTTCACGCAGATGCAGCATGATGTCGCGGGCCAGCAGAAAGTAGGCGGTCACGCCGACGTGATAGGCCTGGTCGAAATCCTCGGCCGTTGCCGTATCAATACTCGGGGCCGTGCTGCCGTACGCATTATTGACCAGGATGTCGATCTGCCCCATGCGTTCAACCGTATCTTTGACAAATCCCGGAATCGTATCCGTGTCACCCTGACTGAATGCGGTTCCGAGGTGACCGTCGCCGGGCAGCGTCGCGGCGAAGGCTCCGGCCTGATCGGCGTCGCGGCTGGTGGCAACGACGCGGGCGCCCGCTTCCGCCAGGGCCCGGCTCATGGTCGAGCCCAGCCAGCCGCAGGCACCGGTGACAATCGCTACCTTACCGTCGAGCCGCAGAAGATCGTTTACATTACGTTCCTGTTCCATAGATCTGTAGTGGGTTAAGGGTTTCCGCCTTTGGCCGAAACCGCCAAAGTTCGTCGGCTGACGGAGCGACGGCGGTCCACCATTCCAATCCTCCTCGTCATAGTAACTTCGCCCGAATACGGATGCAAGGAATCCGCGGTGACAACAGAGCGCGGAAGCGGCTTCGGTTTTGCGTGCCCATCTCGGATTGGTCGCTTGAATTTCGTACCGGGATAGGTTACTTACATACATGAACGAAAACCTGCGATTCCCCGATTCGCGGCGGCGGGGTTTTCGTTCAAGCGCTACTTGTTATGCAGTCCGTAGTACAGAGCTCGTCAACGTGGTTTCCAAAATCGCCGCTAACGTTTTGAATCAATGTCGGTTGCACGAAAATTGGACATTTTGAATCCGTCAGCCGACGAACACGGAGGCACGGAGTTGGATATTTTTGAATTTTCATCGGCGTTTTGTCCGTGCCCGTCGCGGTGTTTGTTAATCGCTGGTGTTGGCAGGAACGGACAAAACGCTGATGAAAATTCAAAGGGAAACTTTATGGGGAGTCCGATGGAGTGAGCGGGAAGAACAATTCACTGGCTTATTGCCCCGTCTCTCGATCAGCCTCCATGTCCCTCCCGAAAAAAGGAATCATTGAATTCGCTGTCGGTAATCGTCGCTGACGGACAGTCAGTGTGATCGATCAGCTGATAGCACGGCCCAGGCGATTACCGACAGTGAATTTAATGATCTCCGCTCCGTATTTCTCCGTCGGCTGACGAATTCAAAATGTCCAATTTCAGATCGCATTGACGGTCCCGATTTACGACGTCCGTAATAGGCAATCCGGCACGTTTCGGAGGACTATTTCATGGCTGAACTGACTGCGGGAACCAAGGCCCCCGCCTTCAAAGGGCAGAATCAAAACGGCGAAACTATTTCGCTCGACGATTTCGCCGGTAAGAATGTCGTCCTTTACTTTTACCCGAAGGACGACACACCGGGCTGCACAAAAGAGGCCTGCGGTTTTCGCGATGATCTGCGGGATATCGAGACCGGCAACGCCGTCGTCATCGGTGTCAGTCCCGACGATGTCGACTCGCACCGGAAGTTTGCGGACAAGTTTGATCTGCCCTTTCATTTGCTTGCCGATGTCGACAAGGAAACGGTCAACGCTTACGGTATGTGGGTCGAGAAATCCATGTACGGCAAGAAGTACATGGGCGTTCAGCGAGCCACGTTCGTCATCGGACCCGACGGCAACATCAAGGCCGTCTTTCCGAAAGTTAAACCCGACGGCCATTCGAAGGAAATCCTGGCCGCGTTGTAGTCAGACGTCAGCGCGTCAGCCCACTGCCGTGGCCACAGATCGCACTCTGACCAGCAGCTATCGGTTTGTAGCCGCCCCACTGCGCTGGGGCGATGTGAGAATGTATTTACGAACAAGACGCAGCCTTGGATTCCAATGAACAACAAAGAAGCGAATGATCGTGAGAGGCGCTACCCCCGACGACCGCCACGGTGTGCCCCAACTGTTTCGAGGGTCAACCGCCGTTGTTTTTCATGACTTGATCTGGATTAACGAGTATTGAACTTGGCGAGAACGTTTGTCACGTAGCCACGGCAGCACAGTGCCGTGGCTACACGGTAATCTGACATCGCGTAACGCCGACACGAAGCGCGGCGTACTCGCCGTTGTCTCCATCGGCCTTTTTTCTCTGGTGCTGGTGAAAGCCGCGAATGCCGAACGTCGACGAAACGCGTGTTCCGTCTTCGTGTCCCGCTTCGTGTCCCGACCTAATCCGGGGCCGCAAGGCAAAGAGGGTACACGACGACGCGAGACGACTTTCTTCATCGTTGTCGGTTCATCTATTCCGAGAGGACAAGCACCAAGCGCCCTTATCCACTTGTATGCAGCAAACCAGATATTTCACGCCGCGCGAGGCAAATGAGACGCTGCCGTTGGTCAAGAAGATCGTTGCCGATATTCTCAAGACCGGCGCGCGCCTGAGAAACCTGGCGATGGAACATGGGCGGGATTCGCGGCAGCAGCCCGCCGTCCGCGAGGTGATGGCCGAGGTGGACGAGTTGTGCTCGGAATTGGAAAACATCGGCTGCTCGTACAAAGACTGGAATGTTAACGT
>Ga0310123_10003397_pt1 | contig 12364 bp, 7 predicted proteins | sample CB6_AW_1057_MG_FD_203505 | JGI IMG/M metagenome (GOLD analysis project Ga0310123, IMG submission 203505) | Marine microbial communities from Western Arctic Ocean, Canada - CB6_AW_1057 | ecosystem: Environmental > Aquatic > Marine > Oceanic | place: Canada: Western Arctic Ocean | collected... | reverse complement strand
CGCAACTTCCACAGTCCACACGTCGGCATCCAGGTTCGGAAAATGGGGAGCAGGAACTGCTGGAGGCACCTCAACCACATCCCCGGCGTTCGAGGTTCCAGAAACCAGGTTACTACCAACACCGAGTACTCCCAGCAACGTTGGATTTGCAAAATCACCGGACAGATCCTGCTGTGTGCTTTCGTCATAGTTGACATTGGCTAGCGCCGTACTTGTTGGCATCCAAACCACGCCACCAAGAACCAACACACTGAAATATCTAAAACACTTCATTACATTCGCTCCTTTGTTTGCATTAAAAAAAGTGCGCTGAACTCGATGAATGCCACGGTAACACTTGATCCCACAAGTAACAGTTCCACCAACTTTTAGAACAACAACCACCGCCACACATGTGAACAGACAGCAAATTTCTGTGAATCATCTCGAGTTCAGCAAAGGGGCGATCATAAACCAGTCATCCTCGTCTAACAAGTTAATTGGTGAAATGTTTGCGCCTTCCCGCCGACTGCGTAAAACACTCTGATGTTATGAAATCCAATGTCTTGTCAATAGATTTCTGGAATTCCAGGCCAAACACGTCCTGGAGTTAAGCTGGCAACCACCGAGGGCGGACACGTAAACCTGTCCAACACCGGCCATCACACTTGTCTAGCACGTGGTGAATTTTCTCTGCTTTTGCACCGTTTGATGGATGGCAGTTTACAACAGGCTGCCCGACAGCAGAACTTGTACAAACCGAACCACCCTATGATTATCTGAAGAGGTCACCGCAAATGGTCAACCAGAAGTACAAACGCCACCGGGTATGGCTAACCGGCAGGCGACTCGGAGAGGTCATAACCACTGGCTCGCAGAATCATCTCATGTACTGCCAGTTCGTGCGACAAGGGATAATCGGTCTCTTTTTCCCCACGCAGTACCGCTGCCATGTCGCGAAAAGCACTGATAAAAATGCCTGGCCCGTCGGGCAAGGTCACATCCTGGTAACCGGTCTTGTATTCGTCCTGCGGCTTTTCCAGTGCCAGCCGAAAGCTGTTTCCGCGAAGCGGCCGGAGATCGAAGGTGCCAAACTCGCCACACACCGTAAACTGTCGACGCAAGAATCCCTCATACTCAACTAAGGCACTACGAACCGATGCGATCGCATTAGGATAATCAAAAACCGCCAATTGATTGTCCACCAGCGCGTCCTGATCGGGATGTGTCTGGCGGGCAAAGGCGGTCACCTGCTGAGGTTTACCCATCACTCGCACCATTGCGTCGATCACGTGGCAGCCAATCTCGAACATCGAACCCCCGGAAAACTGGGCCAGATTCTCTCTTTGGGCCGATCCTATTTTTTTACTCATGACCGCATGAACTTCAAACAGATCACCCAACCAACCCTCGGCTACCGCACGGTAGCAAAACTGAAATGCGGGGTGGTATCGATAAATGTACCCCATTTGCAGGTGTAGCTTGCGACGTGCAACCTCATCGAGCAACTCCTTGTAGTCGACCAGGTTCTCGCCGGCAGGCTTGTCCAAATGGATATTCATACCAGCCGCCACACATCGTCGGGCAGTTGGCAACAGATCATGCACCTCGGTTTCGACAACCACCGCCTGGAGTCCGCTGGTATTGAGCAACTCTTCTTCGGTCAGCAGGGGCACATCCAGATAACGACCGGTCAGCTTTGCGCGGCGCTCGGGATCGTTCTCGACGAGTCCTACCACTTCATACTCATCAGTGACCTCGAGTAACTGGGTAAAAACGCCCGCAGCATGAGCGTGCCCAGTACCAATTTGACCGATTTTTATTTTCTCAGGCTTTGCCCCCGCAGCACGAGATGTCGAGGCAGCAAGCGACGCGCCTACCACTGCCACACCAGCACCTGTCAGAAATGTACGTCGATGTAAATTTGTCACGGAGCGCTCCTGGTACCTTTCGATTGTGATTGTATCGATAAACGCATCTTAACAAAAATGAAGTCGTCCCAAGCACCATGCTGTATTGGCCTGGTTGTGTGAGAAGTTCCCACCCTATTTGGAATAAAGGCCCTTGCCAGGCAGGTTGAAATCAAATTTCAACCACCGTGACCGCTCGGTTCCGCCACGAAACCGAGCAGTTGCCGAAAGTCTTGCACGATACCCCACGGGCCAGTTCCCTCGGAACCCCGTCGGCCAGTTCCCTCGGATCAGGGGCTGGAAATTAGAGATCGCATCGGGTTACCACTCAAACAGGGCGGTGCATTGCCTGCAATGAAGCTCCTCCAGATCGCACTCTACTGGAGGAGGCGGTCAATTTGTAACGATTATTCAAGTTAATTGGGTAGAAAAGCCGATATGGGCCAAACCGGGTATATAAAAAAGAGAATAAGTACCGCGAGACCCGACCTTGCACGCTTCAAGACAGGCCAACCGCTATTTGGGGAAAACTCGGCTATGTCGCATGGCCCTGGTCGGTCTTGTCACCCTGACTGGCAGCCTTGGCAGGGCCGCTGAGCATGATGGCATACCAGCTCCGGCCACAACGATACCCCGCCCGGAGAAACCGGTTGCGGTTCCGGCACCACTGGCCGCCACTTCACGAAAACTGGTCTCCAGCGGTATCGCCGGACTTGCCGTGAATCGTCGTTTGCGCCGGCTGGGACCATGCTCGGGCACATGCGAGGTGAATTGGTACGCCGCCCGTCTTTGGGTTCGTCCCGAGTATCTTGCCTGGGATATGAAAGGTTTTGCGCTCCCGGCCCTGTTGACCACCGGTTCAACGACGACAGACCCCGCCGTGGCAGGACAACTCGACCAACCCGATACCGTGATCTTATTTGGTGACGGCGGCCTTGATGGCCGTTTACGATCTGGAGGCCGGCTCAATGCGGGATTCTGGTGTACGCCAAGGCAGTTCCAAGGGTTCGAACTCAGTTACTTTGGCGCTCAGGGATATGATACGAGCTACCAGGTCGACTCGGATGAATTTGCGGTGCTGGCCCGCCCGTTCCAGAACGCCACAAATGGGCAACCCGACGCTCAGCTGATCGCCTACCCAGACTTAATCGACGGTGCGGCGACGGTACGGGTCGACGTTGAACTGGCAGGAACCGACGTCTTTTTTCGCAAAGCTATGGTCTGGACACCGTCGGTACGTATCGATTTCTTGTCAGGATACCGGTATGGACGCCTTCGCGGTGAAGTTCATATCGATGACACCAGTATCTCACTCGATTCAGCCAGTGGTGAGCCCGTCGATACCATTGTCGATCAGCAAGACCGCTTCCGCATGGTCAACAACTTCCACGGCGGCGAGGTTGGGCTGTTGGGCCGCTGGTGGCACGGCTGCTGGTCGTGCCAAATCCTGGCAAAGGTTGCCCTGGGAGGCGTGCAATCACGGTACGGCATCCGGGGCGCCACGACCATCTCCGATCTGATCGACGGTGAATACGTGGTCACCGACTACGAAGGTGGACTGCTGGCCCTGCCAACCAACATGGGAAGTGGTACGTCGTACGACACCTCGGTCCTGTCGGAACTTGGAATCAGGCTCGAGTACCAGTTTCGCACCGACATGCGAATAGCGCTGGGGTACACACTCTTGGGATGGAGCAATGTCGTGCGGGTCTCGTCAATTATCGACACAGAAATCAATCCCACCCAAATCCCGCCGGGATCCCTGGTAGGCGTGGCGGCTCCAGGCGCACCATCACTTCACCGCACCGGTTTCTGGGCCCAAGGCCTGAATGCTTCGTGGGAATACCAGTTCTGAAGCCGCACTTGGTTCCATAAAACAGGTGCCCGGAGATGCACCCAACATCCCGCAGCTTCCGGCATGAGAAGCCGCCGTCTAGCGGAACTGGCCGGGAGAATCGCTGTAGCCGGGCCCGACCTGCCGGACGGTACCACTGGTGAGGCTCTCCAGGCCAGCATCGGTTTGCACCACCAAGGCCCCCTCATGATCGATACCACGGCAAACGCCAGCGATCCGCCGCTTGCCAGACTCGACTTCCACCGTTCGCCCTCGCAACATGCAATGCTCGTGCCACCGGTCAAGCAACCGTAGTTGCCCGGTTGCCAGCGCAGCATACTGCTCTGCCAGGCTATTTAATGTGGTGATCAAAAGGTCGGGCAAACTGAGATGTTGACCTGTCGCATCGAAAAACGAAGTGGCGGTTGCCCGGATCGCGGCTGGGGCCTCCTGCACGGAGTTGTTGACATTGATGCCAACACCAACGACGAGGCGTTCGGGACACGCGGCAGGTCGCTCGAGCAGGATTCCGGCTATTTTTCGCGACTGGAAATAAACATCATTCGGCCACTTCAGCTGGAAATCGGCGGTACCATCAAACGCGTTCAAGGCGTGGCGAACCGCCAGCGCCGCAGCCAGGGAGACGCGAGTGTCACCCGCTGGCCGCTGGCCGTTTGCGAAATCAACGACCAGGGTAAACGTCAGTGCCCCCGGCCCAGCCCACCAGCGATTGCTCCCCCGTCCCCTGCCGGCCGTTTGCAACTCGGTGAGTATGATCAGCGGGGTTTCGCATTCTTCAACCCGGGCGAGTTGCGAAGCACGATCGCTGGTCGACGGTAGCTGCGGATAGTATTCGACCACTCGCACCGGCGATTCGACTTTGATGCGTTCGAGGTCGGTGGGCTGAAAAGCACGTTCCATAGCAATCGACGATCGGGGGAAAAGTAACTGACAGGTCTTTGGGCAAACACCTTAACCAGTCTTCACGCACCGAGGCGAGTGTAAGCCGGTCGAAATTTTCTGTCAAATCGCGGCTTGGCCTGCTTGGAGATTTTTTCCACTTGAAGTTATTGTGGCCAGAGACGCAGGTCCACTAAATCATAGTCCTGGAGAAATAGTCCCCAGGTTCAAAAATCGACCGAGACACGATGGTTATCTCCCGTGGAAATTAGTTGAAACACCGGCCGCCACAAACGTTCAATGCTTGGCCATTGATGGCGCCGGCCGAATCGCCGGCAAGAAAGACCGCTAACGCGGCAACTTCGTCGGGATCCAGGCGGCGGCCAAGCAGCGAAGCGGATTCTTCGATTTGCTCGAACGTCTTGCCCGTCCGCCGGGCATCGTATTCAAGCCGTTTGTCGTTCATCAGCGTCGCCGTTACACCAGGGCAAACCGCGTTGGCGGTGATACCCTTCTCGCCCACTTCCAGAGCTGTGACCTTGGTCAAGCCTATGATCGCATGCTTGCTGGCCGAGTAGGCAGCACCATGCAACGCCGGAAGCTTTCCGGCAACCGAGGCGATGTTGATAATGCGACCCCAGCCGGCTTGGATCATGTCTGGCAAAACAAACTTGGTCAAACGGTACGGTGCATTGACATTGACTGCAAAACTGCGGTCCCAAAAGTCGTCGTCGTAGTCGACCAACTGCTGTGGGGCCTCGCTGCTGCCGACCCCGGCATTGTTGACGAGGATCTCGATCGGACCCCAAGTGGTCTTAACACGATCGACAATGCGAGCAGGAGCATCACGATCGACAAGGTCAGCGGCGATCGCCAACCCCTGTCCCCCGGCCTGGCCAATCGCGGTAACGAGCATTTCCAACTGTTCCTGGGTGCGCGAGGTCACGGCGACTCTTGCACCTCCCGCGGCAAGCGATAAGGCAATGGCCCGCCCAATACCTCGGCCAGCGCCGGTCACTAATGCAATGCGGTTGTCCATCGTTCCTTACCTCCAGGCCACGAATTATTGGTGGGAAACGGTCAGCAAACATTGTGACACACAATCGACCGTCAAGGCTATTGTTGGAGGACGACAATCTGATGAATGTGTGTCTCAGGTGCGGGCACAGCCAGGTAATCTCCCTTTGGTTGAATCTCGAGATCTTCCCGGACAGGCCACGCAATGTAGGCTTTTCGAGGCCTCGCAAAATCTTTTCGGACCAGAATGGTTGCCTCTGGAAGCGGGTAAACCTTACCCAAGTCGCGCACCGTCGCGTTCAGCAGATGCACGATGATCCGATCCTCGTGTTTCTGCTCAAAAAACGTGCACTCCAGATGATGCGGTCCTTTGACGTAGATGGGCGGGTTCGGTGCAAGCTCGTCGAGCAACTCGCGGGTGAGATCCAGCATCCAGCCTTCACGTCGCGCGAACGGCAAGTGCCGAACTAATTTAGGTGGATAGGTTCCCTCGTCGATTCCATTTAATTTGATGAGTTTGTACAAGGGCGCACTCAAGTACACCGACTTACCGAGGCCGTAATTGTTCCAATGAACTCCCGGTAGCTGGGATGGCTCAGAATTGAAACCGGGCTTGGCAATCGCGAGTGTTGCTTTCGAAACACCGGCAGTGGGTCGTGTCAAAATCACAGGCCCCGTCATGTGAAGGCTTGTCGTGGTAACCGGGGCGAGCAGGTCCTGGAGATGGGCAAGAAAATCACCTTGTGGAATCAGGTAGCTACCCGAGCCGGCCTCAGTTTCTGCGGTCCAGCTGTACTCTTGTTTCTTGACGTAGCCAAGCCCAAAGACATCGGCCAGGGAAAACTCTTGGTGGATCTCGCCAAACTCGTCATACAGGCTGGTTTCGTAGGTCGCCAGAATCGATCCGCCTTCGCGGACGTACTGCGCGATCGCCGCGGCCTGTTGATCCGAGAGGATCGCCACATTGGGAAGGATCACCAGTTGGAACTTTTTCAAATTCTCCAAATCCAGATCAAGTTCGGCGCTAAGAAACTCGACAGGCACTCGGAGAAGTTGGAGTGTGTCGAAGATCCCTTCCAGGTGCGGGCGGGGACCGCGGTCCGGATTTTTCCTGGCGTAATACGTACGTACGGCTTCGCTCGATACGATCGCGGTGTAAAGGATGGGCGAGGCCTGCTGGAGATACGGTTCCTTCTCTTCGACTTCCGCGAAAATCGGAGTCATCAGTTTTTGTGCGCTGCGGTTAAGGCCACCACCGGGCAACCAGCGCAACCACATAATGACCCGGCTACCATGGGCCAACTGGCCGGAGATCACCGACTTGAGATATTCGTCGTTGTAACCGCTAATGGGCTGGGTCCGAAAAAAGGGCAGGTCCTTGAAATAGGGGGCATGCCCCATTACGGGACGTTGCGAGATGCCACGCAGCCAGGCGGCGAAGAAGACTTCGTCGGTGTATGTCTCCATGTACGCAAAATCGCCTTCCCGCACGTGGTTCACGCGGGCAAAACAGTCCAGGTACAGCGACGAGGTCTGGGCCCCGTGGATGTTGATCAAGAGGTCCGGTCGAATGGCCTTCAGCCGCGCATAGTAACGGCGATAGAGACGTTCGAGCGTGTCGTGCCGCCATTCAATACACCTTCGCATCTGGCGCGGGTCGTCCCAGCTCGGATGAAACGGCAAAGGTTCGCCGAATCGCTCCTGATAGTCTTGCTGGCAACTGTCGCAACAGCACCAGGTGTGTCCCCACCAGAACGCATCCAGAATGAGGCCGGCCATCGGCTCGGTACGGACAAGCTGCTCGGCGCGGGCCAGCGCATCGTCTTGGCATTCGGCATTGTTGAAACAGCCGTAGTGATGGGCGGCTGCCGCATACGGTGAACCGTTTGGCTGGCGCATTGCCCATTCGGGATACTTGTCGGCAGGTGGAGGAGAACCGGCGCCAAAATGGACAATGCAGGGAATCCCCACAGCCTGGGCCTGACGTGGAATTCCTCCCCCGAAGACAAACCCACCATGTATTTGTTGGAAGGCCTTGATCGACGCCGGATCTGCCACCGTTCCGTAAACACCACGCCAATATTCGAGTAAACCTTTCTTGGCATCTGCTACCCGGGTTGGCTCCTGAGACAATGTTGTCTCAGGAGTCTGGGCATGGACCAAGTTCACAGTACCCAGGTTGAAAGCACATAGTATCGCAGTCAGCAACGGCAATTTGTAATTCATTACGACCCTGAGCTTCTCTGCGCCGTTTTAACTTCCGACATCACGACCGATCGGGACAATTGGAGAATATTGTAACATGCTTGCTGGAAAAATTTCCGATTGGCAGGTCGTCAACTCAAACACTTTACCATCCACCATTAGCAAAACCGAGCCGTTTATCCGGACGAGATCGCCACGGATCCAGACCGCAAGCGGGAATTCCACATCGAATCACACTTCGGAAGGCGGTGGACGCAAGCCTGCGGGTCACGATTCTACGCATCGCGTAATTGAGTAAGATCGCATCCTCAAATCTTGATGCCACGTTCAGCCAGTGTGTGCCGCAGTATCTTCGTGAGTTGTTTTTTTCCGGTGTCGTTGAAATGAACGCCGTCATCCGTATATCCGGGGCGTAACCGCTGGCCAGTCTCGTCGAGAACACCGGAATAGTAATCGACATAAATGCCATTCAGTTCACGGGCAATTTCGCGGATCTGCTGGTTCAACACAGGCACCGCTTGATTGACAGATCGTTCGGTAGGCTCCTCAACTTTCCGAGACGGTGGCTTGTGCAGCCCGGCCTCAGCCAGCGGGGTCACGGAGCAAAGGATCGGCGTAATCCTGGCAGCTGTTGCTCTCTGGGCGATCGTGCGAATTCTGGCAGCTGTTTCCGGGATAGCTTCCAGTGCCTTGGCATCAGCATTCCATAATTCATTGATACCCGTCCAGACATGCACGTAGCGAGGATGTAATTGAATGACGTCCGATTCAAATCGATTCAGAATGTTGGCCGGTGTATCACCTCCAATACCATTCACCAGGGTGACATCGATGTGGTCAAAATATTGATGGAGCAGCCAAAAATGGGTGATAGAGTCGCCAATGAAGACAAAATCGAGCTTGGCATTGACGTTGATCAACAGCTGATTGTAGTGGTTAAATTCATTCCGTCGGGTCGCTTCCCAGCCACCCAGAACAGAGGGAACGATCAGCGCCGGGCGAGTGGGATAACCTTTGGAATCGTCGGCCATCACGAGCGACAAGTGCCATCCGGACAGCGAAGACATCAATAAGAGCGCGGCGCAGGCTCGAGCAACGGCTAGTGGCAACATAATTGAAACTCCGCAACGACTCTGTCAGGGCAATGAACAGCATGCGGCCTTGGCCGCAAACGGTGAGGAATGCCTTATTATAGGAATTGATGGAAGTAGTGGAAACAGGCTCGAAACCCACCTCCGTTTCTGCGATCGACTTCCTGTGATCAACAAAAGGCGTGGCCGCACAACGATAACACCTGGAGTAATTCCTGCCAACGTGGTCCGGCCCGCGCAACACAACCAGTCGATTGACGGTGGCCATCCCAGGGCCTCATGCGCCGCAGTCACCGAGGTTCCTGCCACACCTCGTTTGATAGCAAGTGACTCGCTCCGGCCGGGGATCTCGATTGGCACAGCTCGTGGCCCCTGGTCGCTTACCAATTGCGGCTACCATTTTAAAACGGTGGGGTGGACGTAACGCGTAACCCGCTTCATCGGAGCCCGGTCCTTCTTGTATTCGTCGCGCAAGGCAGTTCGAAACCCGAAACCCTCCGGCTCGATCTCCACCAAGGTGTTTCCCTTAAAGGTGCAGCTAACCTTGTTGCCCAAAATAGTGTAGACAGTTGTCTCGGTCACCATGGGAAAGGTGATCGTGACCTTGTCACCGGAAGCAAGCCCTCCGAACACCAAGTAACGTTCCTTCCAGGACGGCGTGGTCTCGTTGTTATTGACACGACAGCGTATGTCGCGCTGCGGGACCCAAACCGGAATACGTACGGACAGGTTCTGCGCCGTTTTGTTATGTAACACCACCTTACCTTCAAACGGTAGATAGCTGTCAACATCCACCCAAGGCGACGCCCGGTTCAGCAACAGGTTCACCGTGGCATTGGGATCCGTATAGCGCACCGCAGCCTCCCAGGCGTAATAAAGTCCGGTGCCACCATTGGAATTGCAACAGCCATGGCCAAAGCCCCCGATGCATCGCTGAACAACATGATCAGTAGTGTAGGAGCCAGCGGGAATCGACTCGGCTCCCTCCTGACCTCCTGGAATTTGAAAACCCTTGGCCTTGAAATCGTCCGGAAGCGGGGGTGCAGAAGCGGAACTTGCGAGTTGCTGTTCGCTAAAATCCTGGGGAAGCCGTTGCGTCACAACCAGCATGTTGCGCACAAATTGGTCAATGTCTTCCCAGTAGTCAGCAATGCCCGATTCGGTCAGTTTGATTGCCAGAGCGATGGCCCGGGACGCCCCACAGGCGGCGCCACCCGCCACCATTGTGGGAACGGCAGGAAAGAAGCCAACACGCACGAAGCCGTGGTTCCGCATCGAGGTGTAAGACGAGCGAACAAACTCTTTGATTTGGGTATTGCCCGTGAGGATCGCATATTCGATCAGGCCGCGCAGGGCCTCCAAGCGGCCCGCCGTGTGACCTTGCCACAAACCGTGCTCAGGTCCCAGCACGGTGGCTGGGTCATCATCCGAGACAGTTCGGCCATCCGGGGCATCCTGGCGTTCTCCCCATGAACCATCGATCCCCCAGAATTTTGGTTTCATGATGAACTTGCAAATCTGGCCGGACAGGTCGCGGGCTTTCTCATTGCCGCTCATGCCTGCCCAACAAGCCAAGGCCCGCGCCTGTCCCCCGGTGACCATGAACAGGGATTCGCCTCTTACCTTGTCATCCAGTGTCGGTTCTTTCTCATCAACCCAGCCAGACTCGGGATAAGTAAAGGGCTCTCCCCTGCCACCGTCGGCATTCGGGTAGTACGCATAATCATCCTTGTATACCGCCACCATCGCTAACCCGTTGGTCAATTTGTTACCGATCTTTTCCCAGACCGGGTCACCAGTCACCTGATACCAGGCCATACAAGCCAGCAGCAGGCGAGCGTTGCCATAGATGTTCGCGGTCCGTTCAGACGCTGCCCCCGGGAACCGTTTTGCGTCAACCCAGGGTCGGAACGTTTCGGTACCTGGAGGTACAAAGTAAAGCCCGGGCGGTTTGATTCGGGAGAGAATCACGTACATCATCCCCCTCTCATGCCCAAGATTTTGTTCACTGCCACAAATCACTCGCATCATTGGCAAGGCTTCGGCATATTTTGGATTAATGGTCCCAAGTCCTGTGCTCTCATGGCTGAAATAGGCGGGACTTTCTGCGGGAATTTGCAGTTGATAGACTTCGTACTGCTGTTCGGAATCCAGGCTTCCGGTCAGCCCGTTAATGGCCAACCCGGCCCGCTCGGCCAAATCGAGGGTATCTGGAACCTCGGCTTCCACGAACGTGCCGGCTTGCTGCATGGTAAGCCGCGGAAAAAATGGCCGCCGGGTTACATTCTCGATATCCTGATTGAAAATCTGGGCCGACAACGTGGGTGTAAAGACGGTCGCTGCCGCGGTCGCCACACTATGCTGCAAGAATTTCCGGCGTTTCATTTCAGGCATGACTAGCCACCCAAGATCCCCTCCTCCTGACGGAAGGAGGAGACCGTTCAGTAGGTCGACTTGGCAAAAACATCCAATGCTGCTTCGGGCTCTACATCACGGTTGGTGATCGAGCCAGAGACTCACTTTTTCGGCCCACATTTGACCATGCTTTTTTAGACCTTTCGCGCTGAGGTGAATCCCTCGGCCTTCATTTTCGCGGTGGTCACCCGTCAACTTGTCCGTATCAGGCCCTTCCAGGGCCACTCCCGTATCCCACATCCTGGCTTGAGCTTTTCGGATTGGGTCCGTGGCTGTCTTGCCTGGACCGTGATAGGTGGCCTGCGCCACGAACCACGGAAATTCCCAACCGGCTTTATATTTTGAGGATTCGATAATGGTTTTGAGCTTCTCGTAATACTCGGCCTGCGGCATGTCAACATCGGCTTCACCTTGATGCCAGAGAACCGCCCGGAAGCCGTTCTTTCCCAGTTGCCAGATACGCGTCATCATCCATTTGTGGATGTCTTTTCTTTCACCGTCCGGCAGCCAATGATTGACACTTGTGCCTCCAATCCCCGTAACGGCAACGCCGATGGGAACATGATATTTTTCAACCATCCCGTCGCCAAAGGCTGGCCAAAAACTACCTTTCTCCGAGTTGTCGAGCGTGCCGGGTTGGGGGTCGGTGCAAAACTGCCAGTTCACCCCGTCGAAGGCCGCGACCATCCCGCTTGTTTGCTCAATTTTCGCTTCACCGTGATTGGTTGAATTCGACTGACCGGTACCGATGAAGACTTCTCCGCAGCCTACATTGTCGACTCTCCGCTGGTCGATAACCTGGTTTTCCGAAATTGCCTGGACGACAACCGTGTACCACCCACCCGGAAGTACAGAGAGCTTTTGTGCGAACGACCCGGTAATTGGATCAAACCAAAGATCGACCCATTCACCTGGTAGCTCACCGGTGACTGACCGACCAAGAATTCGTGCTTGGACCCGATCCGCAGGTTGACTAACCCGTCCACTGATAAGGAGACTGCCGCTCATACGGG
>Ga0310123_10003396_pt1 | contig 12369 bp, 16 predicted proteins | sample CB6_AW_1057_MG_FD_203505 | JGI IMG/M metagenome (GOLD analysis project Ga0310123, IMG submission 203505) | Marine microbial communities from Western Arctic Ocean, Canada - CB6_AW_1057 | ecosystem: Environmental > Aquatic > Marine > Oceanic | place: Canada: Western Arctic Ocean | collected... | reverse complement strand
TTTTGGGAGAAATGGTGTTCAGGGTATGACCACGATTTTTCTCCCCAAAGTTAAAATTCAAGACCTGACGCCTTTAGCGTTATGACTTAATATCAGCTTGCAGTTTTTCGTTCTTGATTGCGATTTTCTCGGTCAGTTTCTGTTTGAAGGACTGCAGTTTGTCTTGTAATACTCCATCGGACGTCGCCAGAATCTGGACCGCCAACAAACCGGCGTTACGCGGGCCGCCCATGCCTACACCGACGGTCGCCACAGGGACGTCACCTGGCATCTGCACCGTGGACAAGAGCGAATCAAGGCCTCCCAGCTCAGATGTGGGAACCGGCAACCCAATCACAGGCAGAGTCGTATGGGCGGCCACGACCCCGGCTAGGTGAGCTGCACCCCCTGCCGCGGCGATAATCACCTTTAAACCCCGTCCTAAGGCCGAAGTGGCATATTCGAAGACAACGCCCGGCGTCCGATGCGCACTCATTACCTGGATTTCGAACGGAACATCAAATTCTTTGAGCGCGGCAGCAACCGCCTTGATTTTGGGCCAGTCGCTGTCACTGCCCATGATAACGCCTACTAAGGGTGTCTTATCGGACATGGAAATATACTGTTTCGAGGATTGGGGCAGCACCTTGGCTGGCCGGTTTGAGGACCGATCGAGCTTGAATGTGGGTGAGACTAGTTGGCAGCACCACTTTGCGATTGAGAATTGTCGTAAGTGTTAAATCGTCAAGGACTTCAGTGTTCTGGACGTACTATTTTCAGTCTCAAGCGGTCACAGCGTTTTAGCACGCATCGCATTCAATCCCATGAATTCGCCATTGTCTCTTCCTGAAACCTGAACACCTAAGACGTTTTACACGTACCGTTTATGACGTTTTCATGACACAAAGTGGCGCTGGCCAATTAGGCTTTGTTTTACAACTCGATTTGCCGTGTCCACGTTACGTGTTTCTCTCCAATGATTTGTACGGCATGTCGAACGTTTTGGCAACCGCCCGATTGGTGACTTGTCCCTCGCGGATATTGATAGCGGCCGCGATGGGAGGGAGTTCCTCGGCGGCCCGTTCGATGTCGCGTGAGGTGATCGCCATGGCCCAGGGATCGTCACATTGCACAGTGCAAAGGTACTGGTGCGTCCCACCGCACCGGGCGTGTTGGTGACGCAATAGTGCACGACTTCTTCTTCAATGTATGTCGGTTCACGGTGGGTTGTCGGCCGGCTTGTTTCCACGCAACCGCCCTGGTCGATCGCCACGTCGATGATCACACTCCCCGGCATTATTAGTTTCAGGTCTTCGTGCTGGATCAGCCGGGGTGCCTTGGCATCAGGGATCAGTACTGCCCCGATGACGAGGTCTGCCAGGCGAAGTTCCGAGCGGATCGTATGGTGATCGCTATAGAGCACATTCACATTCGCCGGCATGATGTCGTCGAGATATCTCAACCGGTCCATATTGATGTCGAGGATCGTGATGTCCGCCTGGAAACCGGCGGCGATTTTGGCCGCATTGGCGCCGACAATTCCGCCACCCAGGATCGTGATGAGCGCCAAAGGAAAGCCGCCTCCCATTTGCAGGCGTTCCAGATGTTTCGCCCCTTCCTGGACGCTCATCCGCCTGGCAACCTCGCTCATCGGTGTGAGCAGCGGCAGTTGTCCACGCTGGTCGCGCAACGTTTCGTAGGCGACGCAGGTTGCCCCGATCGGATCATCGCATCGGTCAGTCCCCGATTCGCCGCAAAATGAAAATATGTGAACAGAATCTGACCGGGGCGAATTCAGGATATCTCTTCGTCTTGCGGATTCTTGACTTTCACGACCATTTCGACCCGCTTGTAGACGTCACGACCGCTGGAAACGAGCTCAGCGCCTTGCCGGAGATAGTCGCGGTCTAGCAAGCCGGATCCCTACCCTGCCCCGCCTCGACCATCGCCCAAAAGTTAAAAGTCAAGACGTGATTCCTTAGCGACTCGGCTCGTGTGACCTACAATCATTGTCACGCGACGGCCATGTATCGCCAAAACCGCTCAGGCACTGCCTTCGCTCAGTGTTTCGGTTCCGTTTTCAACTTTATCTCGGCGATCCTCGCGCGAACGAGTATTGAGGTAAAGCTTGATCGGCAGTTCCCCAAAACTAAGCTGGTCGCGAAAAATACCCAGTAGATAGCGGCGGTACTGGAGTGAGAAAGCTCGCGGTGCGTTGCAAACTAACACGACCGTCGGTGGTTGCACCCCGACTTGGGTTGCGTAGTAGATTTTAGGACGTCGATTTTTGAACAGCGGGGGTGGGTTGCGCTCGATCGCCTGATGGACAAGCTTGTTCAGCTCGGGTGTTGAAATGCGGTGCCGAGAGAGTTTAAACATCATCTGCGCGTGATTCAGCAGCAACTTGACGTTTTTCCCCGTCTGGCCCGTAATGAAGGCGATCGGGACGTACCACATGGTCGGAAACGTATCCCGCAGGTAGTTGACCCACTTGCCGGTTGGCATCTGGTCCCGCATCAAGTCCCACTTGTTCACAACAAAGATACACGGCTTGTACTGGTCCAAAATATAGTTACACAGTTGCTTGTCAACTTTGCTGATCCGCGTGGCGGCGTCAAAAAACATTAGCGACACGTCAGCGTGGCGTATGCTTCGTTTGGCGCGATGCATGCTATAGAAGTCAATGTCCGTGCGAACGCTCTTGGTCCGTCGCAACCCTGGGGTATCGATGGCGACAAATGATTTGCCATCGAGCTCAAATCGCACGTCCACGCTATCGCGCGTCGTGCCTGGGACTTCGCTCACGATCATCCGTTTGGTCAGGGCCAGTGTGTTGACCAGCGTACTTTTTCCTACGTTACGACGGCCGACGATGGCCACTTTCATTGTCGGTTCTTCCTCCGCGTCGTCGCCGTCCTCCAATGGCTCAGGCAAGCGGTCGAAAATCAAGTCGAGCAACTCTTCGCGACGACGATTGGTTTTTGTGCTGACGGCAAGCAGACGGCCACGTCCCAAACGATAAAACTCGTTGGCCTGCGCGTCGCGTGATTCTGAATCGGTCTTGTTGGCCACGCAGATGACCGGTTTGTCAATGTATCGCAGCCGTTTGCTGACTTGCTCGTCCAACGGCACGATTCCTTCCAGCGTGTCAACGACAAACAGGATGACGTCCGCAGAATCGATGGCAACCTCGATTTGCTCCTCTATCTCCTGACTCAGGTTATCGACGTCATTGATGCCCATTCCACCCGTGTCGACGATTTCGAAAAAACGGTTTTTGTGATTGAGCAAGTAAGTCATCCGGTCCCGTGTCACGCCCGCCACGCTATCGACAATCGCCAAGCGGCGGCGGGCGAGCCAATTGAAAACACTTGATTTACCGACGTTAGGTCGGCCAACGATGACAATTTTGGGAGCTGACATTGATTGCCTCAGCGTGGTGAGTTTGGTCGCTGGGCTGGCAAGACTGATAGGCTACAGATGGGTCAAGACGCTGACGAAAAATTCTTTGCGGGTCAGGTTCCGGATAGCAGCATCCACATCGCTGCGCTGGCGGCCCGAATCATTTTATTATACGCGCTACCCACGCTTACCTCCAGGTCCTTCTCCGCCGCGACGGGGGCTGAGAATCCTATTCTGATTCGAATACAACTTTTTCTGGCCTCCGTCGGCTACCTCGTTAACGACTTGTGTGCAATGAACGCCCACCCAAACCCCTGGCGCAGGCTCCATTCCATCGTCGTTTATGCTTACTATCCTTGTAATACACTCAATCAAAGGTATGTTGTTGGTGGAAGTTTGGCTTTCGGACACTTTTCCGGGAAAAGAATGGATGTCGTCCTCATCCCCACCTCGCGACGAACCGGCTGATGACGCTTGGTTGCGACTCGCTCTCATCCAGCAATTGGAGAGTTTACAGGCAGCTGGTGTGCTGGAAATGGCACCACCCACCGCCAGGCAGCCGACCAGTGCTCCGCCGCCGGCGCTCCCAGGTGGTCCCGATACGGAGAACCCCATGAAATCGTCCACCAATTCCCAATCCTTGTCCAACGACTCGATGACCGCGCAGACAGACATGGGACTGGATGAACGCCGGCGGCAACTGAATGTTCTTCAACATGAGGTGTCCAGTTGCACATGCTGTGATGAATTAGTGGACAATCGGACCAAGACTGTATTCGGTGTCGGAAATCCACAAGCTCGCCTGGTATTCTTTGGAGAAGCACCGGGTGCCGACGAGGACCAACAAGGGGAGCCGTTCGTGGGACGGGCAGGCAAATTACTGAACGACATTATCTCCCAAGGGATGGGTCTCACGCGGAACGACGTGTACATCATGAACGTCGTCAAATGCAGGCCACCCGGAAATCGAAATCCGACATCGGCCGAAGCGGTTAATTGTCGTCCGTTCTTCGAAAGGCAGTTCGAAATCATTCGGCCCGAGTTCATTTGCTGTCTGGGAGCGGTGGCGGCGACGACCTTGTTAGCAGTCAACGTGTCCATCGGTAGCTTGCGTGGTTGCCTGCACAACTATCGCGGAATCCGGGTCTTGGCGACATACCATCCCGCGTATCTGCTGCGAAATCCGGCCGCCAAAAAAGAAGTGTGGAAGGACATTCAATTGTTGATGGCCGAAATGGGGCTCACGGCGCCGGGGGAAAAGTAGTCTGTGGGTCGCTACTGACTAATTACTTTACACCGGCGGCTTGGTGGAGCTATATTGAAATAGGAACAACCAGTCTTTTGCTTGCCGCATGCGGGCACATTCGCGACCCATCATCAGCTAAGAGGATAGGAGGAGGTGGGCGATGCCCCAAGCCGTTGTTGACCCGGAAGAATTACGACAATTCGCCCGTAGTTTGAAAAAATTCAATACAGAATTGCGAGACCGTTCGACATCGCTGGCCAATCAGCTGTCTGCCTTAGGTACGACTTGGCGCGATCAAGAGCACAAAAAGTTCGTCGAAAAGTTCGAGGAACACATTCGCGTCATTTACCGCTTCACAGAGGCTGCGGATGAGCATGTACCTTATCTGCTGCGCAAGGCGGAACACATCGAGGACTATCTTCAGTCTTGAGCGGGAGGCGCACCACCATGAGTCGATCGGCCAAGGTGACTTCGATAGATGCGATCGCTGAATTTAAAGTGGCGGTCCACAAATTCGCTGATGAGTTGCGTGATGCGGTAACGACGTTGCAGCTCGAATCCGCCCGGGCCATGGATTGGATTGAAAACGACCGTGCTACTTATTGGCCGCGCGAGACGAAGCGCGCCGGGGAGCGGTTGAACGAAGCACGCAACAATTTGGAGAGAGCTCGAACATCGGCGCGACCCGACGACGCTCGGCCCTGTTACCAAGAAAAAAAAGAAGTGGCCCTGGCCGAATGGCGACTGCGCTACTGCGAGGATCAGATCGCTATCGTGCGTGCGTGGCGCCGCAAGCTCCAGCACGAGACTGAAGAGTTTCGAGGCAAGATGGGCCGCCTGAATCAAATCGCCGACGTCGACCGGGGGATCGCCGCGTTGGAACGCATCCTGCGAGCCCTCGACCGGTATGCTGAGCGGGCTGTCTCCCCCAAAGCGTTTGATTCAACCCAACCGACGTCCGCCTCGGACGATGCCGATCAAAATCGGTCTGTGGAGGCGCCGTCATGAAGATTTGTGATCTCTATACGGGTGGCAGTCAGCTGAAGCGTGCCGTCAAGACGCTCAAGGAACAATGGCAGCAAACCAAGGAACACTGGACCGACATAACGAGTCAAGAGTACGAAGAAAAATACCTGCTGCCTCTCTTGCCAGAGATCAACCAGACTCTGGCAGCAGTGTACCAGTTGAGCGAGTTGCTCGAGAAGGCAGAACGGGAGTGTACCGACCGGTCAGACGCGCAATGAACTCACCGAGTCGTTTGCAATGCGGTATTGCTTTGGCGTATTTCGTATCCGGGCTAGTACACGGCGATAAGTTTAATCGTAAGGGACAGGTTTCAGTGTTCAGCGCGGAGAAATACGCCGGAAAACGCGAAATTACACTCACTTAGCGAGACGCCACGAACGGCCTTGTAGTCGCCCATTAGGATCCTGAACGCTGAAACCTGAACCGTTACTGTGTCGTGAAGCTTTTTTGAATTGAGCACCTTTCCCCTATCGCAGTAGTGTTATCAGCATGGCGGACCGCCACGTCGAAACAGCATGGATCACCACGCAGCGGCAGAGCCGGTTGGTTGGTGTGTTGCAAGTGTTGGCGGCCGATGCGGTACGGGACGAAGGCGACATTGAGGACGTTTTTCGCCGCAATGATGCTTCTCAGCGTGAAAGCCACACCGCCGCCTGCCGCCAGTTGAAGGATGAGCACGAAGAACTTACCGACGTCGTCAGTCAAGAGTACACGAACAAACTGGCAACGGCACGTAAACTGTACGAAACGCAGTTGGAGAAGCTTGATACCGATCAAGAGCGTTTCGTGGAGCAGGCTCGGCGGCAAAAAGATGCCGCATTGCAAGCTGCCAAGACAAGCTGGAACCGGGCGCGGCGCGATGCGAAGCTGTCTCACGAAGCTTCCACAAAAACATGTCGCAATGAGCTGGAAGAATACAAGCTGCAATGCGATAAACATCGCGTAGACCTGCATAATCTGCGAGATCATGTGGCCATCGTGCTGCGCCGCCGCCGTTGTTATCGTCTGGCTGCGACTTTGCAGGAAAATTCCAATCCGACGGAATCAGACAACGCCGAACAGGATTTGGCCTCGGCCATGAACCGGGCGGTTGAACGGTTTCAAGATTTGCATCAGCAGACCGCTGCGCGGCTTATGGATGAAGGTTTTTTATTTTTGTACTTCCTGCTGGGAAGCGGCTCGGCAGCCCTCCTCTGGTGGAAAATCTTCCCTCACATCGCCGCCTGGACTGGGCTCGCTGTTTGCGGCCTGGTCGGAGCCGTCGTCACCATCGCCATTGGACTCGGTTTGTACCGCGTCGTGCGGCGGAAAACGGACGCTGTCGCCGACCAATTGTGCGCAGATATTGCCGTCGCGGATGGCTCGCTGCGGACCATGCGGCGCGACGCTAAGCTTAACGCCGGGCGACAGCTGCAACGGCTGGACCAGCAGCGAGAAACGGAATTGAACCATGCTGACTCGGAATGGGATCGTGTCTCCGAAAAATTAGAAGATCAATACGAGACACGCTTTCAGGAAACGATCCGCCAATACCAGACACGTCGTGACGAGATCGAACAGCAATGGGAAAAAACGGTGGATCCGTTGCGGCAAACGTATCCGTCCCGATTGGAGCAGATGAAGCTTGACTACGATATGAATTCAGAACAGCTGGTGGCAAAGCAGCGCGAGTTACTGTCAGGACTGGATCAGAAACGCCAGGATCGGTGGCGCGAACTGGTGCAACGGTGGTCGGCAGGCATCCATGATTTTCAAGATGCGGTCAGGCGCATGAATACCTATTGTGAGGAGATGTTACCGGCCTGGCAGAGTGTCGACTGGGCACGTTGGACACACGCCACCGAGTCGGCATTGGCGCTCCGCATTGGCGAATATGCCCTCGGTTCGGGGCACTTCAACGACTTGCCTCAGGACGCACGTTTGGCGTGGGAGCCAAGTGAATACCGGTTGCCAGCCGTTCTCTCTTTTCCCGATTGCCCGTCGCTGCTGCTCAAGGCCTGCGACGACTCGCGTGATACGGCCATTCGGACGCTGCAAAACACGATGCTCCGCTATTTGACCGCCATGCCGCCTGGAAAAGTTCGCTTCACGATTATTGATCCGACGAGCCTGGGGCAGAATTTTTCAGCATTCATGCATCTGGCCGATTACGACGAAAAACTGGTCACCAATCGCATCTGGACCGAATCGTCCCACATCAATCGGCGGCTGATGGACTTGACGCAGCACATGGAAGACGTGATTCAGAAATACCTGCGCAATGAGTTCGAGTCCATTCAGCAATACAACGAGCAAGCGGGTGAAGTCGCGGAGCCGTTCCAGATTCTAGTCGTTGCCAATTTCCCCGCCAACTTTTCCGAAGAAGCTGCGCGGCGTCTGGTCAGTATCGCCGGCAGTGGCGCCCGTTGCGGCGTATATACACTGATCAGCTGCGATATGAAAATGAATCTGCCTCGCAATTTTGACCTGCGGGACCTGGAATCCAACGCGCTCACAATCCAGTGGGCCCGAAATCAGCCCGCCGTCTCCGACGACATCCTCGGCAAGCTTCCCCTGCAGCTCGACCAACCACCCCCCGATGAAACCTTCACCGCGGCGGTGCGGGTTGTTGCCGAGCATGCACAGGAATTCAGCCGGGTAGAAGTCCCCTTCTCGTTTGTTGCCCCTGACGCTGCGGGATACTGGTCGGGGGACAGCCGGAGCGGCGTCGACGTGGCGCTGGGCCGCGCGGGCGCCACCAAGCTGCAGTATCTGGAGCTCGGCAAGGGAACGTCGCAACACGTATTGATTGCCGGGAAAACAGGTTCCGGAAAATCGACATTGCTGCACGCATTGATTGTCAATACGGCACTCATCTATGGGCCGGACGAGATACAGTATTTCTTGATTGACTTCAAGAAAGGGGTGGAATTCAAGCCGTACGCCGCCCTCCAATTGCCCCACGCGCGCGTGATTGCCGTCGAAAGCGAGCGGGAATTCGGCATGAGCGTGCTGGAGAAGCTCGATCATGAGCTCCAGAGTCGAGGGGATATTTTTCGCTCCGCTGGCGTGCAGGATGTGAAAGGTTATCGCGACGCCCATTCCGACCAACGTATGCCGCGGATCTTATTGATCATCGACGAATTCCAGGAATTCTTTGTGAAGGACGACAAGATCGCTCAGGACGCCTCGCTGTTGCTCGACCGGCTCGTCCGGCAAGGTCGCGCGTTTGGTATTCACGTCCTGTTGGGTTCGCAAACGCTGGCGGGGGCGTATTCTCTGGCACGCAGCACGCTCGGCCAAATGGCTGTACGTATCGCTTTGCAGTGCAGTGAAGCGGACTCGCATCTGATCTTGAGCGAAGAAAACTCGGCGGCCCGCCTGCTGAGCCGGCCCGGCGAAGCAATCTACAATAACGCGAATGGACTGTTCGAAGGCAATCATCCGTTCCAAGTTGTCTGGCTTCCCGATCAGGAACGTGAAAACTATTTGCGTGACATTCAACAGCTCGCTGCCCAACGCCACGTGGTTGTGCAGCCTCCCATCGTATTCGAAGGCAACGTGGCGGCAGATCCCAGCAGCAACCGGTTGTTGTGTGACCTGGTTGAATCGTCGCCGCCGGCCGAAGTTGACTTGTCACCGCGTGCCTGGTTGGGGGCGGCCGTGGCGATCAAGGATCCGACTCATGTCGACTTTCGCCGGCACGGTGGAAGCAATTTGTTGATGGTGGGCCAACACGATGAGATGGCAACTGGCGTGTTGGCCAATTGTCTGATCAGCCTGGCAGCCACTGTTCCCGCCACCAACCGCAATGGCAGTAACAACGGGGTCGGTTCGACCGCACGTTTTCTGTTTTTGGATGGCAGCCGGCAGAGTTCGGGTGAACAAGCTTTCTGGGAAAGCCTGACGGCGCGGCTATCCGTTAATGTTTCTCTGTTCTCGCCGCGAGACGTTGCCACAGCGCTGGCCCAAATGGCTGCGGAACTGGACCGGCGCATCGCCGCAGGTGACGAAACGGCGCCACCCTGGTTCCTGTTCATCTACAATCTCACTCGCTTTCGAGACTTGCGTCGCAGCGATAATGATTTCGGGTTTTCCAGCCTCGATGATGGCAAACCAGAAAGCCAGGCCCAACAGCTCGCGAGACTGCTGCGAGACGGGCCAATTTTTGGTCTGCACGGACTCATTTGGAGCGACGGCTTCGCGACAGTCCAGCGCTGGATGGACCGGCAAACCATCCGCGACATGGAGACTCGTGTACTGTTCCAGATGAGCGCTACCGACGCCAGTAATTTGATGGACTCACCCGCAGCCAGCAAACTGGGGATGCACCGGGGCATCGTCTACAGCGAAGAGCGGGGCGAACACGAAAAGTTCCGCCCCTACGGCGTGCCATCCGACGAGTGGCTTGATTGGGTCCAGGAACGTCTATCGAGCCGTTGCCCCACACAGGCCTTCTCCGAAAAGTAGGCTGGGTCCTTGACGGGTTGGGTGGGCGGTAGCTGCGGATTCAGCGAACTGGCCATCGTTACGATTTGCCTTGAAGCGCACACTGTTCTGCAGCAGTTCGACTGATCGGCAAGCCTCCAAGTTGTGACAAGTGACAATTTGTACGCTCGGCTCTTTGAGTCGATCCATTAGTGCAGGACAATGAGTGTTCTTGGGCGTCAGGAAAATAGAAATGGCTGACTTCTTTAAAAAATCGCAGACCGACATTCCCGACTTTATCGTCCGTATCGAAGATGGGAATCTGGAAGATCCGTTGAACCTGAATGTTGAAATCAAAGGTTTTCGTAGTGAAGACGCCAAGCAGAAGAAAGAAACCATGGAAGTCTGTATGATCCTCGACATCAACAAATTCGACGAGTTTGGACGATGGGCGTTCGCCGAATTTACTGACGTCTAAGAGATCGAAGCCGATACCAAGGTTTGTGACAGGGATGTCAACACGCCAATTGTTGTCTTGAGTTGCCAGGCCGATGTGGAGCTTGCGCTAACGGCTATTGCCAGGGGTGCCCAGGACCTCCTCCCCTGAAATTGGTCCAGTAAAAGTGAGAGAATCCTTTCGGGCCTTAGGCCCGAAAGGATTCTCTCAGATGAAACATAAACGTCATTCAGTGGATCAGATCATCTCGAAACTCTGCAAGGCCGACGTGGAACTCGGCAAGGGGAAGAAGGTTTCGGAAGTCTGAACTTGATGTCGCCGAGCAGACGTACTACCGCTGGCGGCAGAAGGTTGGCGGGATGCAGCCGGAGATGGTGAATCAGTTGAAGGCTCTTGAGAAAGAGAATGCTCGGTTGAAGAAGTTGGTGGCCGATCAGGCACTCGGCATGGAGACCCTCAAAGAAGCAGCGATGGGAAACTGGTAAGCCTCGAACGTCGACGGAGCACGATCACCGAGGTACGTCGATGTTTGGGCCCCAGGAAGAATCGGAACGTCGAGCGTGTCGTGTACTCGATCAACCACGAGGAACGCAGTGTCACCAACCACGTCCGCTGTCCGATGAGCCACGGCTGCTTCGAGAGATACGGGGACTGGCCAGGCAGCGGCCTCGGTCCGGGGCCGACCGGATCCATAAGCTATGGGTCGAGCGTGATTGGCACGTGAACCCTCAGCGAGTCCACCCACTGTGGACGCGAGAACAGATGCAAGTATTGAGAAAACAGTATCGAAAACGTCGCCTTCCCGGATGTAGCGAGAAGGGCTGCGTCCATCATCATGCCGAGTGGATCCACCACGTCTGGTCATATGACTTTGTCGCGGACCGTACTGAGGACGGCCGGCAAGTGAAGCTGCTGGCCGTGATCGATGAGTCCACGCGCGAGTGTCTGGCTATCGAAGTGGTCCGCTCGTTCACAGCCGGTGAGGCGATAGACGTATGACAGTCATCTGTTCGCCGTTGGCGGCACGCCGGATCACATTCGTAGCGATCACGGCCCGGATTCGTGGCTCTTTCGGTCCGTCGCTGGCTCGACCAGGCGGGTGTCGGGCCCCTATTTATCTCCAAGGGCAGTTCATGGGAGAACGGCTACGTTGAATCATTCAACGGCAAGCTCTGGGACGAGCTGCTTAAGGGCGAGTTGTTCCTGAGCCTAGAGGACGCTCGTTGGGTGATCGACCGTTGGCGGTTAGACTACAACCACCATCGACCTCATCGTGGATTAGACTACTGTACCCCTGCTGCGTTTGCGGCCGGCTGTGTTCTTCCGGATTTCGCTACGCTCGATCTTTCAGAACACAGCCTCGTTTCTTGACCCCGATTCTCTCACTCAGACTGGTACAAAGCTGGGGGGTTGTCACGAAAAAAGCCTCTGTCGCGGACGAGTCCACGAAGGAGCTTGCATAGCAGTCGGAACTAAGTGCACACCGGCTATAGGCATATTGTCAACCGTTTCAATCGTCGGTGACAAATTGTCGAGCTAATTGGGACACAAAAATTAAATGCGGACTCTTCCGGAGGTGAAGCGATCCATTGGCTTGGCTGACGTCCGCATGGCGAGTCATGCTAAACAACACGCCAGCAGTTACTTGCGTCGACGGCGGCATACACGGCAACATCAAGTTTCTTTCCGACCTCAACTCTTTGCCCTCACGAACGTCAGATCGTTTGCGTCTCCGCGTGACATCAGGAATGCCACCAAATCGAGTACTTCCTGGTCGTTGAGCGTATTCAGCAAACCGTCCGGCATCAGCGAGACTTTGGAGGGAAACATCTGCTCTACGTCCGTTTTGGCG
>Ga0310123_10003394_pt1 | contig 12371 bp, 9 predicted proteins | sample CB6_AW_1057_MG_FD_203505 | JGI IMG/M metagenome (GOLD analysis project Ga0310123, IMG submission 203505) | Marine microbial communities from Western Arctic Ocean, Canada - CB6_AW_1057 | ecosystem: Environmental > Aquatic > Marine > Oceanic | place: Canada: Western Arctic Ocean | collected... | reverse complement strand
TCCGGGTACCCCCTCTTCGCTTTGCTTACAGCGTCCTCCCGCATGCGGGTTTCGCTCCAGACACCGCAAACTGTCACCCATGTTGCCGGTCTGTTTTGTAACCCATGTAGCCGGTTGCACCTGAAATACTTTTATCCGCGAACGGTACGTGAAGTTCGACTCCCATGTCGCCAAGCGGACCATGCCACGTAGTTGTGGCCGGACCCTACAGGTGCCACGCTTTGGTCGGAGTCCGCTTACTCTTTCCAGACAGCTGGAGGCGGGATGCACAAGATATAGGGCTCTCCCGAACCCGAACTCGAGACGAAGCTCGTTGGTAATTGCCGTCATGGTCTTGAAAAAACAGAAAAAAACTTGACAGGTTTCGCACGACAAGTTGGCTCGCGGTGCCGTCACGACTGAGAACAGTGTTCATGTGAGTAGCAAAGGCCATTGCTGTTACTCGAGATGAACATTCTGACCTTTCTCTCGACTCCGCGGGGAGTCGATGCTCCTGTGCCATCCCAGGGTGTCTGAAAAGTTATCCGACCGCTATTGACAGCAAGCTGGCCCGGCTCGTGAACTTTGCTTCCATGGGCGATGCACCGCCCACGGATGGCGCGCAGCTCTTCGCGCGGCTTTCGCAAGGGGTTGCTGAGCGTGCGAGCGCGGTCGATGATGTGGAGCGTGACGTTTTCGCGGCGGTGATGGAGCTTACCGGGCGTTGATGATTTGGCCGAAGCCCGTGTGCTCGACGAGTCGGCCCCGGTCGGTCGTCTCGAGTCTTTGGGCGGCGTCTGGGCTGCAGGCGGCGTTCCTGAGATAGTAGAGCGCTTCTGCGAGTGAGGCTTCTTCCGGGTTGGCTAGCGGTTTGTTGAGCCCGTCGCGGACGGAGCAATCGACGGGGAAGCCGTCGTAATACTCGCCTTCGCCGACCGAGTTGACGGAGTGGAAGGAGACCGGAAAGAAGATTTTCTCGCAGAACTCGAAGCCGTATTGGCCGACGGGCTTGCCGAACGTTCGTCGCCCGACGAGAGTGACGGGGATGAGGGGCTTGAGACCGTTGATCACGAGCTCGCTCGAGGAGGCCGAGCTGCGTGACGTAATGATGACCACTCGAGGAGTACTAATCGCTTCGGGAGGGTTGTCGAAGCGGACCTGTTGATTGCGCGCCGTCTGTTTGTCGTTGTGCATGTAGTCGACAAAGATTCTCGCGCTAGTGCGTATGCCGCCAATCAAACTTGCGAGGTGCTGCGCGACGCTTACGAGCCCGCCGCCGTTATAGCGGAGATCGAGAATCAAATCGACGACGCCTTCCCGGCGGAGCTCCGCGAAAGTTGCATTCAACGCTGCGATCGAAGGCTCGACGAAATTGCGGAAGTGAACGTAGCCGACGGGTAGCCCGTTCACATTGAATATGGCGGTTTGCGAGACCGTCGGGATGGTCACGGGACGCTTCTTCACTACAGCACTGGACTCCCGTCCTTTCAGCGAGCGCCAGGTCAGCTCGACGGTGTAGCCGATCTCGGACGGACCGAGCTCGGCGTTGAGCTCACCGCTCGCGATGAGCTCGGGGACGGGCCGTCCGTTGACGGCTAGCAGGTAGTCTCCGCGCGCGAGCCCCGCATCCGAGGCGGGGCTGTTCGGGAACACCTGGGCGATTCGATACTCCTCGGGGGAGAGTAGCCTGGAGCCGAAGCCGATGCCGATGAACTGGCTGTTCGAGTAGAAGGCGGTTGTGGCCTGCGCGGAAGCGATGTAGCTGAAGCTCTTGTCGATGGGCCAGAAGCGTACGGCGTCGAGATATTCCTCGGGGGAGTCGTAAAGGGCTGGGCTCGCGACGGGGAGCTCCCGGTACCATAGATAGTACTCGTCGAGAACTGCCCTGACGAACGAGTTCTGCCCGACGACGGAGCAGTCGTCTTGCGAAAACGCTGCCGAGCTCGCGACGAGAAGCGCTGCCAAGAAGAAGACCTGCTGTTTCAAGTGTTTCAGGGTGAGTGTCATGGCGCCTACACGATCTCCGTGAAGTATTTAGCTTTCGCTAACTGCCCGAATACTACGAGAAAGGCCGTAAGAGGAATCGCGAGCACCATTCCTGCGATGCCGTGAAGGCCGTCCCGCAGAGGCAGAAATACGCTCGAGAAAATGGCCACGAAGCGCGCGAGCAACAAGAAGACCCCGAGCGCGACGGATAGAATTACACCGGCGGCGAGTGCCGTAGCTACCGCGGCGACCGTTCCGTATTGGCGGGGCGTGAGCTCGAGCTTCATCGATACGTCCCTAGGATGCGCTCGCGATGTAAATAAAGCAACATGCTGTTCCCCTTGCTCGCCATGTTAGGCTCTCGGGCCATGAAGATCGCCGCTGTTCTTGCCCTCGTATGGTTCGCCGGCTGCCAGGCCTCCGCTCCTAAAAAAATCCCGGTCGTGGAAGCGACGATCGCGGACATTCAAGATGCACTCCGTTCCAGCCGCACGACTTGTCGTCTCGTCGTGCAGGCCCATATCGATCGCATCGAGGCTTATGACCGGCAAAGCGGGCTAGGCGCTATTACGGTCGTGAACCCAGGGGCGCTCGAGCGCGCGGACGCGATCGACCAGGCGCTCGCGAGCGGAGCAGAGCTCGGACCGCTTTTTTGCGCCCCGATACTGGTGAAGGATAATTTCGACACGCACGACTTGCCGACGACGGGCGGGTCGGTAGCGCTCATGGGGAGCCTTCCGCCGGACGACGCCTTCATGGTGCGGAAGCTGCGGGAGGCGGATGCGATCGTCGTAGCCAAGACGAACATGGCGGAATGGGCGTTCAGCCCACGTCGAACGGAGAGCTCGTCCTACGGCATCACTGCCAATGCCTATGCGCTCGATCGAGTGCCGGCGGGGTCGAGTGGCGGGACCGCGTCGGGGGTCGCTGCGAGCTTCGGTGTTTTCGGCCTCGGCTCCGACACCGGCAACTCGATTCGGGGACCGTCTTCTCACCTCGCCCTTTTCGGAATTCGCTCGACGATCGGGCTCACGAGTCGCGACGGCGTTATCCCGCTTGCCTTCGACCGCGATATCGCGGGGCCGATGGCCCGTACCGTCGAGGACGGTGCGCGTGCTTTCGACGTTGTTGCGGGCTACGATCCCGCGGACCCTTATACCGAGCTTGGCCGAGACCGGCGTGAGCCCGACTATACGCGTTTTCTACGAGCCGACGCACTCGAGGGTGCACGACTCGGCGTCTTGCGCGCGCTCGTAAAGACCGAAGACGCTGATACCGAGGTCATCGCGCTCTTCGAGCAGGCGGTCGAGGACTTGCGCGCTGCCGGGGCAGTCATCGTCGACCCTATCGAGATCGATAACTTCGAGAGCCATCTGGATGCGGAGAACGGATGCTCTCGGTTCCGCTACGACATGTTCGTCTACTTGCAATCGCTCGGCGAGAACGCTCCCGTCCGTGACGTCATGGAAGCCTACGAGAACGGAGACTATTCCGAATATGTCGAGACTCGGCTCGCGCGCCACGCCGACCGTCCCTTGGATGTGCCGCCGCCGGAGTGGGACCCGCCCTGCCCGGATTACGTAGATCACCCTGGGCGCCAGGCCTATTTGGCCGACGTCGTTGCTGCCATGGATCGCGATGAAGTCGACGCGATTCTGTATCCGAGCTGGACCCATCCGCCGGCGCATCTCGACAAGCCGAGCGAGGAGTACAAAGGGGATAACAGCCAGCTCGTCGCACCCGCGACCGGGATGCCGGCGGTGACGGTGCCGATGGGCTATTCCTACGAAAACTTACCGGCGGGCTTACAGATCCTCGGCAGGCCTTATGCGGAAGGACGACTCATCAAGCTGGCCTATGCTTATGAACAGGCGACCAAGCATCGCCGTCCGCCTGCCGGTTTTGCCGAGCTTCGTAACTGACCGTCTTATTTGAGGACGCGCTCAACGAGCGCTCCGAGCGATCCAGCATCGAAGGGTTTGGGCAGCACGTCGCAAAAGCCGTGTTCCCGGTATGAGGCCATGACGGGGTCGCTCGAGTAGCCGCTCGAAACGACGACCTTGATGTCCGGCTCGATCTCAATGAGTTTGGCTGTCGCCTCTTTGCCTCCCATGCCTGCTGGAACCGTCAAGTCCATGAGGACCAAATTGAACCCGGTCGAAGACGCTGCCGCGCGGCGAAAGAGGGCGATCGCTGCTTCGCCGTCTGCGGCTAGAGTGATGTCATAGCCGAAGACTGTGAGTATATTTTCGGCAGCGCGCTGTATCGACTCTTCGTCATCCATAACGAGAATACGCCCAGCTCCGGAAAAATTGCGCACGGGAGGGGCGTCCGGCACTTCCTCGGCGTCAGCGGTACTCGTCAAGGCCGGAAGGTAAACTCGAATCTTTGTCCCTCGTTCGGGCTCTGACTCGACTTGGAAGGCGCCGCCATGTTTCTTTACGATCGAGTAAGCGCTCGCAAGTCCCAGGCCGGCGCCGTCGCCTTTCGTCGTGAAGTAAGGGTCGAAGATCCGCTGAAGGTTCTCCTTCTGAATCCCGACGCCGTGGTCTTCGACCGAGAGCACAACATAGGGGCCGGGCTCAACCTGCGCGAGCTCGTTGGCTGCCACCTCGGAGTTACTACACACGACACGCACGACGCCACCGCCAGGCATCGCTTGCGCGGTGTTCAATAACAGGTTGTGAAGGACTTGGCCGATTTGTCCAGAATCGGCGTGGACTCGCCAAAGCCCGCTTGCGATCTCGAGCTCGCAGCGAACATTGGATCCTCGGAGCGCGAAGTCACTCGTTTCGGGCACGAGCTCCGTCAAACTAGATTGGTCTTTATGGGCAGTCCGCCCTTTGAGAAAGTCAAAAGCTGGTCTGTGATCTCCGCCGCGCGACGACAGGCGTTCTGGGCTTCGCTCAGCAGTGCCTCGGTGCGGGCTTCGTCGCTGTTGATTCGGCGCGCCAACGAAATATTCCCGAGCATGGCGGTCAGGAGGTTGTTGAAGTCGTGCGCGATACCACCTGCGAGAACGCCAAGAGACTCGAGCTTGCGTGCGTTGAGAAGCTCGTCCTCGAGCTTTGCGGCGCGGGCGATCTGATCGCGAAGGGACGCGTTCGTTTGAACGAGCTCGCCAGTGCGCTCGGCAACGCGCTGCTCGAGCTCGTCATTGACGCGCTCGACCTTGTCTTTCTCGACGCGCAACGAGGCCGTGCTGTGGGCGATTTGCTCCTCGAGATGGCGTCTTTGTTTTTCGACTCTCCAGACACCGACCTTCACCATGCCGAGGACCAGCAAGATCGTTGACGCCAGACTGACCCTAACGAACCAACCCGTTCTCCAGAACGGAGGCAGGATCGTAAAGCTGTAATTTGCAGGCGCTGAGCTCCACAACCCGTCGCCGCTGTCGGCCTTGACGCGAAAGTCATATCGGCCGGGGGGGGAGGCGCTGATATGTCGCCTGCCGCTCCGAGCTCGGAAGCGACCACTCGGTATCCCAGCCTTCCAACAGATAACGGTAGCGGACACGGTTCGGTGAAGCGAGGCTCAGTCCAAGGAAATCGAAAGTGAGATGATTCCGATCATTAGGGAGCTCCAAATCCTCGGGGAGTTGGTCGCCGAGTGTGCCGGCTCCGAATTCCGTCTAGTTGATATTCTCATACGAGATTCTGAGGTCTGTGACGCGCGTCTAGGGCGCGATGGAAGGGTTCGAGCTCTCCCGAGCTGGATATCGATAAGCGCCCGCGGTGGTGCCGAACCAAACGTCGCCTTTTTCGTCTACCACGATCGCGTTTTGTATGCATTGGAGAGCGATGAAGCCGTCATCCGGCCCGTAGTTTTTGAAAACCACCTCTCCGGTACTCTCGAATCTATGGATGTCGAAGCGGCTAATGCCCCCTTCCGTGCCGGCCCAGAGATAGCCTTTGCGGTCGAGCGCGAGTGAAACGACGGCGTCGCTTACCAGCCTGTCGCGGCGCGTGAAGTTTTGGCACGACCCTTCTATTCCGCCGCGCACCGGGCATCGGTGTAGGCCGTGCCCATATGCCGCGATCCAAAGATAACCAACGCCGTCCTCTAGAAGCGCAAAGGTTTGCCGGATCGGTGGGCCGCTCGTTTCGAACGGCGTGAGCGTGCGATTCTCGTAGCGGCTGATGCCGCCCGGGGTGGCGATCCCGAAGACTCCTCCAGACCCGGCTAAGAACGCGTTGATGTAATTGTCGCCGAGCTCCTTCTCCTGCCCGAAGCGGCGAACACGGTCTCCGTCGATGATACTCACGCCACCGCCATTGCCGCCTATCCAAATTTGCCGGAGGCGTCTTGACCGATGGCGCCTATGACCCTATCGGGCATACCGTCTTCTTCGTTGTAGTTTCTAAAGCGTGTACCGTCGAATTGGCTAACGCCGTCGAACGTTCCGAACCGGAGGTTCGAATCGCGATCTTAGAAAATTGTGAGCACGAAATCCGAAGTCAAGCCGTCCCTTGTCGTGTAGCACGTTAGAGTCTCACCGTCCCACATCGCTACTCCGCCTCGAAACGTTCCGAACCAGAGTCTCCCTTTTCGGTCCTCGAGTACGGCGCGGACGACGTCGGTGCCGACCGTCCTCCGTCGAGAGCCGAACCAATTGGTCCCCGGAGAAGCGGTCGAGGCCGTTGCGGTAGGTTCCGATCCAAAGATTGCCTTCCCGGTCTTCTGTGAGTGACCAGACGAAGTTGCTGCTATGGCCGCTCGCCTCGGTCATGCATTGGAGCTCGTCGTCGTCGTATCTACAGAGACCACCTCCGTTTGTTCCAAACCAGAGCGCGCCGTCCTCGGTCGCTGCGAGCGCATGGACATCCTGGCGTTCGGTCGTGTCGCCAAGAGAAATAGTCTCGAATATTCCATCTTGAAGACGGCCAACACCCAATCGGCCGGCGATCCAGATGTGACCATTGCGGTCCTGGAGAATGTCCCGCACCGCGCCCCTGGGCAACCCGCTCTCGACCCCGAAGCTCTTGATCGCGCTGCCATCTAACATTACAACGGTCCCCGTCGCGGTCCCTATCCAGAGGCGGCCGTCGCGATCTTTGAACAACGAATCGACAGGGACAGCGAGCTCCGTCAGCTCGGGGCGAAAGCGAGTATGACGGCGACGCCGTCATACTCGAACAGGCCACGATTCGTTGCCATCCAGATGCCCCCTGCAGACGTCTGGACGATATCGACACGGTAACCGCGGCGGAGTCGGGCCAGGCGAGCGTCGAGAAAGTGTGTCCATCGAAGCGACTAACGCCGTTATAGGTGCCAAACCATAGACTGCCATCGGCATCCTCCATGATTGAGGTAACAGCGTTATCTGCGAGCCCCTCTTCGGGGGTAAAGGTCACGAAGTGCAACCCGTCGAAACGGCTGACGCCGCCGCCATCGGTCACGATCCAGAGGTACCCGTTCTGGTCCTGGAGGGTTACATATACTGTCGACTGCGCGAGGCCGTGCTCGACGGAGTAATTTTGGAAGTGGTAGCTCTGCGCCCAGAGCGCGGGCGACGACAATAGAAGCAGAAAAAAGCTCGCCGTCCTCTCGAGCAATCTTCCCTCCGTCCCGCGTGACTGACCGAACTTATTCTACCTACGCGATGCGCGTAGCGGCAACCCCGCTTCAAGCCTCTTCGTCGGGGGGATGGACGATGCCGATATAAGGAAGCGTTCGGAAGCGGTCCCCCCAATCGAGCCCATAGCCGACGACCCACTCGTCAGGAATCGTGAATCCGAGATAGTCGATCGAGATCGGCGCTTCGAGGCGATCAGGTTTGTGAAGAAGGCTGGCCGCTTTGAGCGATGCTGGTTCACGCGCTTGGAGCGTGCGGAGCAAATATTGGAGCGTATAGCCGGTGTCGACGATGTCTTCAACCACGAGTACGTGCTTGCCTCGGAGAGGTGCTCGCACGTCGAGAACGAGGCGCGGCACGGTGAGGACGTGCGAGAGGTCCGCCAGGAAGATGAATGCCCCCCGGCAAAACGCCGAGCATGTAGACGTCGTCGACGTCTTTGTAGTCCTCAGAGATCTGAGCGCCGAGCGCTTGGACTCTTTTTTGGATCTCTTCCTCAGTGATGAGGACTTCGGGCTGCTCGGTCATCGGTTCCTCTCATCGCCGGTCTCGGCCTTGCGCGAAATTTTTCGTACAGACGGGTGTGGCGCGAGCTCAAGTCCACGGACTGGCCGCGAATGAAGACATGGCGCACCTCGGTCGGCACGTCGAGCAAATTACCATCCGCGACGACGACATTCGCGACTTTCCCGACCTCGAGGCTTCCGTAATGCTCGCTCACACCGAGGATCTCGGCCGCGCCGCGCGTCATGGCGTGCCAGGCGGCCTCGCGAGAAAGCCCGAAGGCGACCGCGAGCCCCGCATGATAGGAAAGGTTGCGCGCATTGGTCGCGCCGCCGGATCGAAAGCAGAAGGGGACACCGGCCTTTTCGAGAACAACGGCGGCTTTGAACACGGCGTCGTAGGGGTCTCCTGGTGCGGGTCGGCTCTCGAGGGGTCCTAGGATAATCGGGACGCCCGCCGCCGCGATCTCGTCAGCGACGCGCCATACGTCCCTCGTTCCCGCGAGGATCGTTTTCAAGCCGAGCTCTTTCGAAAAGGCGAGAGCAGCGCGGATACCCTCGGCAGTCTCCGCCTGTATCACGACCGGAAGCTCTCCGCGCAGGACCGGTACGAGTGCGAGAAGCTCGTCCTTGTCGTCGTTGTCGAGGCTCGTTGTCTGTCCGCTTGCGAGGGCGCCCGCATAGGCTTGCGCTCGCCGCATGAAGCGCCAGAGCATCTTGCGAGCTTTGTAGATGCGCTCGCGCTCTTCCTCGTCTGGAGCGGCGAAGCCGGGATGTTCGGGAAAGCTCACCATCATGGCGAGCGGGCTCCTGGCGACGAGCTCGGGCGCGGTCCAGCCCGCGAGGTCGATGAGCGCCGCCTGGCCTGAAATCAATCCCCCCGTCGGTGCGCTGACCACTGTCGTCACGCCGTTCGCGCGCGTGACGGGGATCATCTCGGAATGGGGGTGGATGGCGACCGCGGCTTTCACGCTGCTATTGATGTCTTGGAGCTCCCGCTCGTCCCGCGTTGCGGAGACAGCGCCGATTTCGGTGAGGCCCACCGTCGTGCCCGCGTTGATGAGGCCCGGTGTGACCGTGAGTCCTTTGGCGTCGACCACCTCGATGCCAGGTGGGATTTCGACATCCGTCCCAATGGCGGCGATCTTGCCGTTCCGGATCAAAACGGTCCCGTTCTCGAGCACTGGCCCGGCCATCGTAAGCACTTTGCCGCCGACGATAGCGACGTCGCGCGAGGAGGACACGGCCGGCGCTTGCACGTCGCCATATCCTGGCGGAAGCGGCGCGGATTCGGGCGCCTGCCATGTCACGAAGCGTTCTCTTATCGTGGGGGACGCGTCGGCTTCGGCGGGCGCTGCGTGAAGTGTTTCGAGCGCCGCGGCTGTTGTTTCCACTTTGCTGCGATCGAAGTAAACCTGACCGTCAACGAGCGTATAGGCGACTTGGGCATCGGCGGAAAAAGGATGGGCGGTGTAAATCCCGAGATCGGCGTCCTTACCGATCTCGATCGAGCCGATGCGATGGTTGATGCGAAGATGCTTTGCGGGGTTGAGGGTAATCATCTTCAGCGCTTCTTCTTCGGATGCGCTCCCGTATTTCATCGCTTTTGCGGCCTGGATGTAGAGCCGATTGGTCATCTCTCCGACAGCGTCGGAGTTGATCGAGGCGGTGACCCCGCGGCTCGCCATGAGCGCGGCGTTATAAGGGATCGCGTCGAAGGCCTCCATCTTGTATCCCCAGCCATCGGAGAAGGTGGAGGCGCCGGCACCGTGAGCCGCGATCTCATCGGCGACTTTGTAACCTTCGAGCACATGCTGCAGCGAAGCGATGCGAAAGCCAAAATCTTCGGCGACGCGCAGGAGCATTAGAATTTCGTCGGAGCGGTAGCAATGCGCGTGGACGAGAATGCTCCCATCCAAAATGCCTGCCAAGGCCTCGAGCCGAAGGTCACGCCGCGGCGGCATCGGGTCTTCGCCGCGCGCCCGAGCCGCTTCATAGGTCCGACGCTCGGCTTGGTATTCCTGCGCGCGCGTAAAGCTCGTTCGCAACGTGAGCTCGACTCCCATCCGCGTCGCGGGATAGCGCCGGGTGACGCCGTCGGGACGCGTACGGTTCGTCTGTTTTGGATTCTCGCCGAGTGCGAACTTCACTCCCGCAGGAGCGCCCTCGAAAAAAAGGTCCGCTGCATCCTTCCCCCAGCGAAGCTTGATGACCGCGTTCTGACCGCCGATGACGTTGGCCGAGCCGTGGAGAACGTTGACCGTCGTGACACCTCCCGCGAGGGCTCGAAACATAGAAGGGCTTCGATGGTCGATGACATCCGCGATACGGACCTCGGGGGTGACGGCATGGGCCGACTCGTTGCCCCCGCCCGCGATCGCGATGTGGATGTGGGCGTCTACGATGCCTGGCATTACGAACATGCCGGTCGCGTCGATCTCCCGCGTGCCGGCTGGCACGGAGACACTTGCATCTGGTCCGAGAGCTTCGATGCGGCCGTTATTAATGAGGATAGTTCCTCGAGAGATGGTGCCGTTGGTGACGGTCAGGAGCGTGGCGTGACGGATCGCGGTTGTGTGGGCTTCTGGCCACAGGGGGCCGGTCGGAGCCCGCCTTTGCCAGAGCTCGCGCAAATCACGCTTGGCGTCATCGTCCTCCTCCTCATCGTCGTCGCCGTCGTCCCCCTCGTCGTCTTCGTCGTTCTCAGTGTTGCTCGCGTCAGCTTTCTTGAGCGTCGAGCGCTCGGCTTCGTATAGGCGACCGTCGATCCAGGTGGCGGTGACGGTGCCGTCATCCGCGAACAGGTCGCCTTCGACGGCCACGACATGGGCTGCTTTGCCGACCTCGAGCGTTCCCAGGTTCGCGTCGAGACCCAGGAATTGCGCTGGCGTCGTTGTCAGCGCTTCGAGCGCTGGGGCCTCGGGAAGGCCGGCACGGACGGAGCGGCGTAGGTTGGGAAGGAAGCTCGCGGCCTTGTCGAGCCCGTGTGTTGCGAAGGCGAAGCGAACGCCTGCGGAGTGGAGTCGTCCGGGATTGGTCTCCGCGTCTTTCTTGTCTTCCGCGCCGGGATTGGCCATCAGCCCGCCGGTCGCGCGCGAGCTGAAGCCGACGGGGTCGCGCCGTGGTCGCTGGTCTAGCGAGACGAGTACGGGGAGGCCGCTCTCGGCGAGTGCGTCAGCCACGCGCCATCCGTCGATGGCGCCACTCACCACGGCATCGAGGCTCAACTCATCGGCGAGCCGCAGCGAGCGCAAGATGGCGTTGTCGGACCACGCCGAGAACACCACGGGCTGCTCGCTACGCGCGGCGGGGCCGAGCGCCTCGAGGCTTTCGTCGAATCGGGGACGCTCGATGGTGTCCGGTGTCTCATCAAAGCGCCGCCAGGACTCGGCATACCAAAGCGCGTCAGAGAAGTGCTGCCTTATCGACGCGAGCACACCCATGAGCGTTCCAGGGTAATCACCGCGCTGGCGGGAAAACGGCTCGAAGGCGATGTGCTGAGACCAGCTCTCACGGAGCAGGAGCTCGTCGATGCGCCCATCGCCGAGCGCCATCACCACGCTTTGACCTAAAAGGATGCCGTCCTTCGGGGCGATGGCGGCGACGGTAACGCCAGCCGCGCGGAAAGCTTTCAGGGCCTTCGCGTCTTCCCCGTAGAGCGAGGAAGCGCGGGTCTCGGCGCGGAGTCCCGGGGTCGGCTCCCCGCGCTCGCGACGGTCGGAAGCCTCTTTTGCAGATTCTGTCGGGGCGTCGGGGATACCAACGCTCGAATGCGCGTCGATGAATCCGGGATAGAGTGTCCAGCCGCTCGCGTCTATGACGATGGCGTCGACGGGTGCGGTGACGTCCGCCCCGACGGCAGCGATGCGGCCATCGCGCATGACGAGCATTCCCGAGTCGATGACGGGGCCGGCCATCGTGACGATGCGCGCGTTTTGGAGTGCGTAGGCGGGCGGCGGTGACTTAGCCGTTTCCGCTAGGTGAGTCCATGAAAGCAGGACACATAGGCCAACGAGCCGGATGGACATGGAGAACCTCCCAAAAAAGCGTCGTAGTGTACCCGTAGGGTCAAGATATTCATGCGGCTTCCCGATGGTAGAAACGGAGCAACCCGCCAAGCCGTTCACGGCACTGAATGGCATCCTCTAGAGGATATCCTGAATTTAGTTGAAATCGGTGAGTGACTCCCTTCAAGATCGTGGGTTATTGAAGCTGGCGATAAAAAAGAAAGGAGCCCCCCGGTGAGAGCAGATACGAAGAAGAGAAAGAAAGCAACTCAGATGTTGAGGGCGACGAAGGAGCAAGAGTGGTGGCGGATCAAGTTGTGC
>Ga0310123_10003393_pt1 | contig 12372 bp, 11 predicted proteins | sample CB6_AW_1057_MG_FD_203505 | JGI IMG/M metagenome (GOLD analysis project Ga0310123, IMG submission 203505) | Marine microbial communities from Western Arctic Ocean, Canada - CB6_AW_1057 | ecosystem: Environmental > Aquatic > Marine > Oceanic | place: Canada: Western Arctic Ocean | collected... | reverse complement strand
AATCAGAACTTCGAGATTGATCACGCCATCTCTGGGTGCTGAAACACGTGCGACGATTGGAAATGGAGGTTCATCTGTTCGGATCGAACGCCAGCGCGTGCGGCAATCGATCGAACCGAGCCTGAACCTGACTATCGGCTGGCGGTCGTAAGGACCGAGGTCGACCTCAACAGTTCGAGATCGATCGAATTCGCCATCGCCTCGTATCCTGCATCGTTCGGATGCAGGTGGTCTCCCGGGTCAAACTCAGGCAGGAACTTCGTCGGCTCGTTTGGATCGCGTAAGAATTCATCAAAGTCGATGACGGCATCGTACACCCCGCTCGTTCGAATCCACTCGTTGAGCGCCTGCCGCTTCTCCTCACCTTCGGCTGTCCAGTAGTTCGCCCCTTCGAACGGGGTCAGCGTCGCACCGATTATCATGAGGTTCTTTGCGTGTGCGCGCTCTATGAGCTGCTTGTGTCCCGCGATGAGGTCTTCGGCGGTGGGCGACGGATTCTCCCGTGCGGAACCGATGTCATTGATCCCGTCCATGACGACCACGTGCGTCGCGCCTGTTTGAGCCAGGACGTCACGGTCGAATCGAGCGAGAGCGCTGACGCTGCTCCCATCACTCAGCACGCGGTTGCCACCGATGCCGACGTTCAGGACCCCCATCTCGATGCCGCTGGCCACTAGGCGTCGCGCGAGGTGATCGGGCCAGCGGTTATTCGTATCGAGGGTGGAACGGCTACCGTTAGTGATCGAATCGCCGAGTGTGACAACTGCTCCGACCGACTCCGGAGCTTCGACTTCCACCCGCGCCAGAAAGAACCACGTCGACGTCTGGGTCCCATCCCCGCGCGTGTAGGTCGTCTCGGCCTCGACCGGCATCTCGGTCGCACCAGTATGGTCACCGGAGGGCGAAAGGTAGTTCGTCTGCCACGACGCCGGGAGGACCGTGAGCGGCGACATCGTTGCACCGGTCTCTTCTGCTATATACAGATCGATCGCAAGGTCGGCGAGCGACGGCACGGTCAAGGTAACCGGGTCGCTGACCACCACCGCGCCAGCGGGGATACTCGTAGTTGGTAGCCCACCGAATGTCACGACACGCCCCGATTCGGGAATGATTGCCGCGCCGGTGTCGCGAAGCGCGACATGCGCGGCGCCGATGTCGAGCGGCACGGTCCCGAAGGCATTGGTCAGAACCAAGCGGATCCGTTCACCGCCGAGACTGATGTTCGCGATCTGGCGGAGGGTCTGATCGGCGATGTTCACATCCGAATAGCCCGTCGGTGTGCCCTCTCCTGCCTCACTCGCGAGGGGACGAGCGACCTGGGCGGCGGCCCAGCTGCCCACCCAGTGCTCGCTCGTGGCATCCGTCTGCACGAGCGGCTCGGACTCGACTGCCGGGGAACAGGAGGCGAGCACAACGGCCACACACACGGCCGTAGCGCCAAGAAACTTCGGCAAGATTCGCGGAATAACGCGCCATCGTTTATCAGTTGTCATGAAGATTGCCTTACCTCGACGCGGTGCCCTCGGCCCGTTCGACCGCTCGGGCGCCAGCAAGCTGCCCGGTCAACCCGTAGTTCCCCTCATGACACGCGTACTCGAACATCTGAGGGATCTGCATGCCATCGACACCACCCATGAGCGAGTTCAGCGATCGGAGTGGATATTCGACACTCCACGGCCGCTCCCACGTCGTTGGATCTTCGACCGTGAACTCGTAGTTGACGGTGGTCGCGTCCACACGGGTGAAGCGCTCGACAAGGTGTAAGCCGTCGAACGATCCTTGAAAGTGATCCTTGTCAGTGAAGTTGGTCGTATCGACGACCAGCGTGTCGCCCTCCCAGTGACCTCGAGAGTCGCCCAACCACTGGCGGACATCCTGAGAGATGTGTGGGCGTCCGTCGAGCGGAATAACCCGCACATGGTGCTGCATCTCGTGCTCAACCACGACGTAACCTGGCGCCTGCACGATCTGGAAATGATTGTTGTAGCCGCCAGGTAATCTCGGAAATCTGCTCTTGATGCAGCGCTCGCCAAAGCGTCGGTCCTCCGGATGGTCGGCACGCTGCCCGCGCCCGTCGACACCACCCTCGGTACCGTCCGCGACTCCCTCGGCGCGACCGTAGGGTGTCGCTGCACTTCCGGTCCGCCCCTTCGTGGCCGCCCAGGCGCCAAATCTCTCGAGCGCTTCCGGTTTAAAAGCGGGTACGTGCCCGTCTGGCGGATCCACGATCAGTGACGTACGCTCGATCGGGTTCCCGGGCACCGGAAACCAGTGCGCGTTGTAGGCGCGGCCGACGTCCGTGACAGTGCCTGGCTCAAAATCACGACGATCACGATTTTCCCGCGTGGCCCGCCGTTCTTCTGTATAGCCCGCCAGTTCTTCCTCTGTCAGCTCTGCTTTTCCTTCGAACCGACTCGGACGTTGTAACGGCGTGCTTACGTCGTTCGCCCAGATCCCTTGCAAGTCGGGGTCGCCCCATGGCGTCCTGAACATGTCCGCGTTAGACGCCGAGGGTTGGCCGGCAACGGGCAGCGGCACCGCCAACCCAACCATGACGACGGCCGCCAACAAACTCACTGAACCGAGCGTTAGATGACGCATTGGTATTCTTCCAGTTTGATCGCCGTTACTGGCCAGGCAAGGTGCGAGTGACGTCGAGAATTAGCCTCCCCCCGAGCTCCCCAAGGTCTCCTTCCCAGTGGCTGACCAACTGCTCCTTACGAAGGTGCCCATATACCAACTCCTCCACGAACTCGACGCATTTGAACTCGGTCAGCTGAGCATTCGGCTCTTTGTGGCGGTAGAGCGGCATGCTGATGGTCCAGGCGCGCGTGAAGACGTTCGGGTCTTCGATGGTCGCTTCATACTGGAGATGGTCGGGTGAAATAGGGGTGTAGCGTTCGGTGACGGTGAGCTCATCACTATGGAAGTTACCTGACCGGTCGAACCATGTACCCTCGACCTGGTCCGTCACCTCGACTACCAACGTGTCGCCTTCCCACCGGCCGACCGAGTGACCCATCCATGAGTCGACGGGTGGCGGGCCCACCTCGTCCAGATGGACGGTGCGGCTGGCCGACGCGAACTCGTAGACGATCAGAATCTTGTTGGTACTCTGAACGATCTGAAATGGATGGGGAAGGTAGGTGGCGCGGGGCACACCCGGCATAAAGCACTTGACCTCGGGGTCACGGGTCAGAACGTTCTCACGGTTTTCCTGCCTCTGCGCCAACGCTGCAGGCTGATACGGAATCTCACCGCCCTCGACCACGCCTATCCCACCGGGAATGCTACCTATGGCGCCGAGTGCGAGAATCGGTGCCGCCGGCACTGCGCCAACCGGACCTGCCTCGGTCGACAGTCCAGCCGACGCCGCGTGGGCCTCGAGATTCCAATTCGCTGTGTTCATGGTCTGCCAGACGCCATTCAGATCAGGATTTGACGTTCCCTGCAAACGTGCTGCCTGAAACGCGGCGCCCTGAGCCGTCGGTTTTACCGCCAGCCACACCACGCTGACGAGAACCGCGATGACAACCATAAAGATCGGATCTTTGAAACGATTTCGCATGAATACAATCCCCTATAAGCCACTGACTTCCGTGGCGAGACACGTTCGGCGCCAAGTCGGCTGATGACGAACGGATACAATTCCAGATATTGACTACTGTCTGTTCCGGTGCGGTCATGACGCCGGTCGTTGCTACCTCTCTCTAACGACTCTTTGCACTAGCCAGTTCCGCTAAACGAGCACCGCGGAGAACCGTCTCCAGACTGTAATTCCCCTCGTGACACGCATATTCGTAGACCTCGGCTTCACTTCTCGTCAACGGAAAGGCTGCCGTCCATGACTCCGTCCATGTCGCTGGGTCACTGACGGTGACCTCGTAGGCCACCGTGTCTGGCCCCGCCCGCTTAAAGCGCTCTACCAGAGTCGCGTCCGGGCTTGAGCCTCTGCCTCCCGCTCTCAGATTGACGGTCTCGACCACCAAGGTGTCCCCTTCCCAGCGCCCCCGCGAGTCCCCGAGCCACTGACGGAGATCCCGTGGGAGGTGGGGGAGGCCGTCGAGCGGGATAATCCGGACGTCGTGGTTCATCTCGGCAAGAATAGCCACGTGGCCCTGCGACTGCACAATCTGGTAGTTGTTGTTATACGCGCCTGGCATCCGCGGTAGGAGTCGCGTGATGCACCGATCACCTATGTCCCGGGCCTCCGGGCCATCCGCCCGTGGACGTCCTCGTTGCTCTTCGCGCCCCATCTCCCGCCGAACATCTGCTCTTCGCTGTGCCTCAGGCGTCAAAGGTGGAAGACGGCCATCAGGAGGATCGATCAGCAGCGAGCTCGATGTCATGACCGTGGTCCCACGGTCATACCAAAACTCGTTGTAGGGAACGACGCCACCCTCTGACTCGGGAGCGTAATTGAGACCGCCTTCGGCGGAATCGATCAGATCCCGATTCTGACGTCGAAGCTGCTCCTCCGCAAAGGCCGCTGCCTCTTCCTCGGTCAGCTTCGGCTTGTCGGCCAGTTCGCTGGGTCGCTCCAACGGCGTGAGTGTCGAATAGTTCCAGACACCTGACAGGTCCGGGGCGCCCCACGACGTCCGCGGCACCCCCGTCGCCTGCGCCCAGGAAGCGACCGGCATTGCGAGCAAGATTCCCAACAGCGCACCAAATGTACGTCCAAATCGGCCCATAAACAGCGTCCTCCTAGCTGGAACCCTACTTGTCTGCGTGGGTTATGTCACACCAGGAAGCGGGCTGTCAATAACTGGACGATAATCGGCGCGAGCCCGACCCGACGGCCGACTCGCCCCAGCGCGTTACCGCGAAATTCGGATTGCCCCGCCGCGACCGAATTTCCTCATGGACCGAGCGGTTGGCGCCAAGAACGGGCGCACCGAGAGAGACTGCACTGCCCGACCACGCGGTCTATAATCTCAATAAATCATCCGAAAGTCTCTGAACTCCTCTCGTATACCGGCCGTGATTGAGACGACCGGGTCACAGACGCCTATGAAAAAGGACGACACCATGACTTCCTCAAGACGAAGATTCCTGACGACGCTGACCGCGGCGACCGCCGGAGGTGCAGCGTCGCTCAGAGGACACACGCCAGCCTGGAGGGAGTCTCCTTCCGATAAGTCGACTGCCCCCGACCTCTTCTCGCCGACCGATCTGCTGGAAAAACATTTCTTGGAAACCGTCGCTGCCGGTAATACCAGCGGTGCAACCCAATCCGACCCGCAGATGCCTACGCCTGCAGAGGTCGAATCCTGGTACACCGACCGCCGCAACTGGGGCCGCTGGGGCAAAGACGACCAGAGAGGTGCCATCAACCTGATCACGCCCCAGAAAAGTGCGGACGCGGCCGGACTCGTGCGCACCGGTCGGAAAGTGTCGATGAGTCGTGTTTTTGAGCCGGAGCAACACTTCATGCGTAAGAATCCCCGCTCGAGCGGCGCCAGCTCGGTGGTGGACTACTACGGCTTCATTTACCACGGTCAGACGATCACGCACATCGACGCGCTCTGTCACATGTGGGACACCGATGGCATGTGGCAAGGTCGGGACCCAGACGTCGAGGTCACGACCCGGGGCTCTACGTTCGGCACGATCGATGCTTGGTCAGATGGCATCATCACGCGTGGCATCCTCATCGATGTTCCGCGTCACCGTGGTGTTCCGCACGTGACTCCGGATAGACCGGTGCACGGATGGGAAATCGACGAGATCGCCCATGCTCAAGGCGTCACCGTCGAGCCGGGGGACGCGCTGCTCGTATACAGCGGCAAGGACGCGTTCGTGCGAGCGGGAGGCGACTACACTGCCGGCGATCGACCCGGGTTGAGCGTCACCTGCGCCAAGTTCATCCGGGACCACGATGTGTCGCTCCTCGGCTGGGACATGATGGATGCCCGACCTGATCCGTATGGCCTCGATTTTCCGGTCCACGGTGTGCTCTTCAACTACGGCGTGGCACTGCTCGACAACGCGCTACTCGAGCCGATCGCCGACGCCTGTGCCGAGGAAGACCGCTACGAGTTCATGTTCATGGTACTGCCGCTCAGGGTGGCGCGTGGTACGGGCAGCCCGGCGAATCCGATCGCGATGTTCTAGAGGGTGCGATAGACCAGATCCTGGCCCTTCAATGCGCAGTTAAAGACGTGCGCAGCCAGCGTCGAAGACAGAAGTAGCGCCCATGTCTTCCCCTGCCCGTCCTCGACCTGTCATGAACGCGACCGGTCTCGTTCTCGATCTGGCCAGTGCGACACTGGCGGTCGGTTTCGCTGAGCACAGTGACTCGTGGGACACGACCTGATAGGAAGTCACCACCTGTGACAGCCTGACGTTTACTGTTATCGCCGAGCTGCTCAACGCCGGCCGGGCACCGTGCTCCGAGGAGGCCAGGTGCGTAGCTGAGGTTTGAGGACAGATACGACGCCGCCCGGTTCTGAAGACTGGTGCCGTGTTCGGGCACCACCCTCCGGAGCGCAAACACATAGCCGATAGCATCCGTTAGAAGGGTTATCACAACGATGGATGTCATTGCCGAGATGTAGATCTCGACGGCGATCCGCTCGAACGTATTCAACACGTTCCGCAGAGGAAACGTGGAGAACAGGAAGCCGAGGATGCCCAACATTAGAAGCCACGGCACAACCTGTCGCACGACGGCCGCAAGGGTCCGAAGTGGCTTCGCCGCACTCATGAGTTGGACCTGACTTCCGAAACCGAGCACGCTGGAATCACACTCATTCTACGGTGCGGTGGATTCCTTCGCCATGAGGTCGTGGTTGAACTCATGTGCAATACACCCAGTGTTTCTGACCCGGTCATGTCATACGGATGTCGGGTGCTCGTGTGCTCTCTCAGAGTGGTAATCGGCAAACAGCGGGAAAAGCGTTACGACTACTGGCAGTTCAATCGCCATATAAATCTAAGCCGCGGGTCGTGATCCCCCTGCTGCGCCGACGGCACGCCTTCGTTCAGTTGTTCAGTGTGGAGATGCCCCGACGGGCTGTGGTTACGGGTGAAGGACGGGTAGACTGTTGTTCGTATGCCCTATAGTGCTGTTTTTCGATGCATCGCCGGCTGCGAAGCAACGTATCCTCTCACTGAACCCCTGTATCGCTGTCCAACCTGTCACAACCTGCTCGAGGTCGCACACGACCTTGATGCACTGCGGAGCAGTTCACCCCACGCCTGGGTTAGTCTCTTCGACGAACGCTACAAGCGCACCATCTGGCCGTACGGATCTTCCGTGTGGGGCAAGAAGGAGTGGGTCTGTCCGGTCGTCAGTGACGAGAACATCGTCTCTATGGACGAGGGCGGCACCAATCTCTTCTGGGCCGAACGTTTCGGCCGTGAGCTTGGCCTCGACGAGCTGTGGGTCAAGCTGTGCGGAAACTCGCACACCGGGTCGTTTAAGGACCTGGGTATGACCGTCCTGGTTTCGGTCGTTAAGCAAATGATCACCACCGGTCGCACGATTCGCGCGGTCGCCTGCGCCTCGACCGGGGACACCTCTGCGTCGCTCGCCGCCTATGCCGCGGCCGGTGGGATTCCGGCCATCGTCATCCTCCCGCGCGGAAAGGTGTCGACGGCGCAGCTCGTCCAGCCACTAGCCAACGGTGCCCACGTGCTCACACTGGACACCGACTTCGATGGCTGCATGTCGATCGTGAGTCGCCTGGCGATAGATGAGGGTATCTACCTGGCGAACTCGATGAACAGCCTTCGACTCGAAGGCCAGAAGACCGTGGCCATCGAGATCGTGCAGCAGTTCGACTGGGAAGTCCCTGACTTCGTGATCATTCCGGGTGGTAATCTCGGCAACGTCAGCGCCCTTGGTGCCGGCTTCGAGATGATGCGGCAGCTGGGGGTGATCACCAAGAAGCCCCGAATTGTCGCGGCGCAGGCCGCCGCTGCGAATCCACTCTACCTGGCCTACATGAACAACTGGTCATTCAACGCCGTTCATGCGCAACCCACCCAGGCCTCGGCTATCCAGATCGGTAATCCTGTCTCGATTCAGAAGGCGATCAGGACCCTCAAGGGGTACAACGGCATTGTCGAACAGGCGACCGAATCCGAGCTGGCCGAGGCTTCCTCGCGGGCCGACCGGACCGGTATGTTCAACTGTCCCCATACGGGGGTCGCGCTCGCCGCGCTCATCAAGCTCCGAGAGCGAGGCGTCATCACGCCGACCGACCGCGTGGTGGTGATCTCGACGGCGAGCGGGCTGAAGTTCACCGACTTCAAGCTGGGATACCACGAAAACCGACTCGCGGGCGTGACCTCTCAACATACAAATCTCACGAAGGAACTACCAAACGACTACGATGCCGTGCGCAAAGCGGTCGACAAGGTCATTTCCCACTGAGCCAACCTGGGCTGCGTGCTATGATTTTTGATTATGGCAGTCCCCCGGATCACCAAGGAAGAGCTTCAAGAGAAGCTCGAGGGCGACGTCCCGCCCTGTCTCGTCGATGTTCGCCTGAAATACCCGTATGAGCACAGCACCGTGAAGCTACCCGGTGCGGTCCGCGTGGCGCCACCAGATTTCGACCTGTCGTCGCTCCCGAGCGACCGTGACATCGTCGCCTACGACTCGGATCCCGAGGAGCTGGTGAGTGCTCGCATGGTGGCACAACTGATCCGAGAGGGGTACCGGGCCAGCGCCCTTCAGGGAGGAATCTCAGAGTGGCTGGCAGCAAAGCTCCCCACCGAAGCGAAGGAAGCACCCAAGCAAAAACCTCCAGTGGCCGGTGCCCTCGGCTGACGTATTCCAGGAGCGAGCCGGCGCGCTGTCACGGGGCCGGGTGGAAACACCTGAGCACGGCATTCGCTGCGACCGGTGTGCTGTTTGTCACCGTAGTATCGAGCGCGCAAGCCCCTGCGGCGCCGCCGATCGACCAGCTCGTTCGCAATCTGCAATCGAAGTACGACTCGGTTCGTGACTTCTCTGCCGACTTCGAGCACCGGTACACCGGCGGCCTGCTCAGCGTCTCACTGGTCGAGACTGGAACCGTTCTCATTAAGAAGCCTGGCAAGATGCGCTGGCGCTATGCCACGGCCGATGAAAAGCTCTATGTGTCGGACGGCGAGACGTTCTACTCCTACTTTCCCCTCGACCGCCAGGTCATCGTGACGGAGGTCCCACCGGATGACCGCGCATCGACACCGGCACTGTTCCTGGCCGGACGAGGTAATATCTCGGAAGACTTTGACGCATCCTACGAAGACGCCCCAGCCTCCCCTGACACGTGGGTCATCCGACTGACCCCACGGGTAGCCAATGCCGACTACGAGTGGCTGCTCGTTACGGTCGACCGACGCAGCCTCAGCATCACCGGACTGTCGACTGCTGATGTTCAGGGTGGGCAGTCGACATACATTTTTACTCGACTCGAAGAGAATCAGGACCCGGCTGACTCGGTGTTCGAATTTACGATCCCGGACAACGTCGACGTCGTCTCATATAACCCGTTGCTCCGCTGAACCGGTGCCCACCGATTCCTAGAACAGCAAACAGCACCACGACACTAGGCGCGTTCGACCTCGACCTGTGCCCCGAGGGCCTTGAGACGGGTTACAAGATTGGCGTAACCCCGTTCCACGGTCCCGAGCGGTCCAACCCGGCTCACCCCACTCGCCGCCAAGGCCGCTGCAATCAGCGCCATCCCGGACCGTAAATCCCGCGTGTCGAGATGACGGCCCTTTAGCCTTGCTGGGCCATTCACAATCATGCGGTGCGGATCGCACAGAAACAGATCGGCGCCCATACCGCTCAGCTGTTCGAGTGCAAAGAGGCGGAGTTCGTACATCCAGTCATGAATCAACGTACGGCCTCTCGCCTGCGTGGCCAGCACGCTCACCAGGCTCACCATATCACTCGGGAACCCAGGCCAGGGTGCCGTAGTGATTTGTCTGATGCCACGAGGCTCAGACTGTCGTACGACCAGGCGGTCGTCCTCGACAACGCACGCTACGTTCATCCGGCTGAGAATGGCCAGGATTGGCTCGAGGTCAGCCGCTTCGACCCCCCGCACCTCGATATCGCCACCCGTCACCGCGGCCACCACTGCCCAGCTTCCAGCCTCGATGTAGTCACCACGGAGTCGCCGCGACGCACCACCAAGCTTCGTCCGACCGATGATCCGGATCGTCGGCGTCCCTGCGCCGGAGATCTCGACACCCATCGACTGAAGAAACTCGCACAGCTCCACGACATGCGGTTCACAGGCGGCATGTCGGATCTCCGTCCGGCCGTTCGTGGCTGCGGCGGCCAGCACAGCGGTCTCCGTGCCGGTGACCGAGGCCTCCTCCAGGTAAATCGATGCCGCTTTTAATCCATTCGGTGCAGAGAGTTCGTGGAGTTCGCCGGCCACATCCGTCACACCCATCGAGCCGAGGGCCTGGAGGTGAGCATTGATCGTCCTCCGCGCCGGAAAGTCACCGCCCGGAGGCGCCAGACGAACCGTCCCGGTCCGCGCGAGCAGTGGACCGACCAGCAACACCGATCCACGCAACTTTCCGACGAGCCGGACGTCGGGCTCATCGCTCGTGATGGTGCGACATTGAACCCGTATGGTTGTCGTGCCGACACCTTTAACTTCCGCGCCCAGTCCTTGCAGCAGCTCGATCATGACGACGACATCCTTGATCTGAGGCACATTCCTCAGCTCACACGGCTGGTCCGTCAGAAGGCAGGCGGCCAGTAGCGGCAGCGCCGCGTTCTTATTGCCCTCAACGTCGATGCGGCCTTGTAGACGGTGCCCCCCTTCGACGACAAGAGTCGTCGGAGCGTGATCATCACTGGCTCCGGCCGGCAGTGGCCTGCGTTCGGTCAAAACTCCCCCAGGTAGACGATTTCGTCACGGAGCATGACACCAAACTGCGCGTGCACTCTGGCCCGACAGATCGCGATTAATGCTCGTATCTCGCTAGGACTGGCTGTTCCGTCACTCACGACGAAATTTCCGTGCAGCGCCGACACGCGCGCGCGACCGACCGAGCACCCCTTCAACCCGGCTCTATCGATCAGCGCCCCCGCCGAGGCCAGGACCCCTTCCGGAATCGGATCGACGGCCGGGTCTGGATTCCGAAAGATACAGCCTGCGCTTCGCGCGGCAAGCGGTTGGGTTGTTTTTCGGTACATGAGCGATTCTCTGGCGGCGGCGCGTAACAGCTTCGGGTCGGCCTCGCCCACTGAGAATTCCGCCCAGAGTGACACCTCTCCGGTCCGCTGGAGACGGCTGGACCCGTATCCAAACTCCATCTCTGACGCAGCTACGAGACCGGTCGCACCGTCGGACCCGACGATACCGACGGTCAACACCTGGTCACCAATCAGCTCGCCCTGGAAATGGGCGTTCCCGTACAGTGCGCCCCCAACCGTTCCTGGCGTTCCAGCCCATCGTTCAAACCCGGATAACCTCCGATTGATCGTCCACCGCACAAGCCCGTTGAGCGACATGCCGGCGTCGGCCCTGACGACTCCGGGACCGACCACCGAAACTTTGCCACGCCACAAACGAACGACCAGACCCCGCACTCCCCCGCCACCGACCAGCACATTCGAACCGCCGCCGAGCACGGTGATCGGTAAGCCCAGCTGTCGCGCAGTCTCCACGCCACGAATCATGTCGTTCGGGTCCGAGCTATCGAGAAACCAGTCAGCAGCACCGCCAACCTTGAAGGTGGTCATCGGAGCCAGCGACACATCGGCCCGGCACCGCGCGCCAAACACGGCCGTCAAGCGGTCGCAAACCGATTCGCGTTGCCCCGTCGGCTGCCCCTCTGTCCGACCGATCATGCGTTGACCGCCATCAAGGCCCGCTCCTGTGCGATCAGCGCGCGAACTGCTTCTGCAGGAGAACATGACTCGAACTCGATCCAGTCTGATGCCTTCAACTGGCCAACGAGCGGAAGGTCGGCCGAGATCACCGTGGCCACCCGAGGATATCCGCCGGTCGTCTGATGATCGGCCATCAACACGATGGGGAACCCTTCCGGCGGGATCTGGATCGACCCGATCGGCACTGACGACGAAATCACGCTGACGTCGTCCGGAAGTCGGAGACGCTCACCCACCAGACGATACCCCATTCGACCCGACTCGGGCGCCACCTGATACCGTGCCTTCTCGAACGCCTGCAATCTGGACGGTCCGAACATCTCGGTGTGTGGTCCGACGATGACCCGCACCCGCGCACCATCCTTGGGCATCGGAAATATCGGATCGCGCCGGGTTCCCTCGGGCAGGCATCTCCCGCCGCCAGTGGCAACATCGAGAGAGTCACCCACTCTAAGCGCCCGCCCCGCGTAGCCACCCATCCGACTCCCGACATGCGTGGAGCGGCTCCCAAA
>Ga0310123_10003392_pt1 | contig 12379 bp, 13 predicted proteins | sample CB6_AW_1057_MG_FD_203505 | JGI IMG/M metagenome (GOLD analysis project Ga0310123, IMG submission 203505) | Marine microbial communities from Western Arctic Ocean, Canada - CB6_AW_1057 | ecosystem: Environmental > Aquatic > Marine > Oceanic | place: Canada: Western Arctic Ocean | collected... | reverse complement strand
ATGAGGCCGCGCCGGACGGCTTCATTCTCGCCTACGGGACCCATGTCGAACCTGGTCGTCGCACTCGTGGATCGGTGGTTGATGTGGCCCCGACAGTGCTCTACTACCTCGGCGTACCAGTGGCGCTGGATGTGGATGGGGTGGCGCGAACCGACATCTTCACGGCGGCCTTTACCGAGACGCGCCCGATTACATTTGTTCCGTCCTACGAGCGCTAGCGCGCGCAGTCTGGTCAAGGCGTGCGGGAACCTGATAAAATCACAGTGTCTCTTTAAGCGCGACCCGGTGAGGTTGCGAAGAGGTAAACGTGACCACGACTTCCCGCCCACGCTGTACGTCTCCCCTCCTCTGTTCCACGCGCTTTTCATCGACACCACGAGGTAAGAGATGGCGACCGTAATGGAAGCCGACCGTATCGGGCGTGCGCTCATGCGAATCTCGCACGAGATCCTCGAACGCAACCGAATCGTCGACGAGTTGGCGCTGGTCGGGGTGCGGACCCGCGGGGTGCCGATCGCCGCGCGGATCGCCCGGAACCTGCTCGAGATCGCTGATCACACAGTGCCAACCGGCTCCCTGGATATCACGCTCTACCGTGATGACCTCATGCGTCACACCGTCGGCCCTCAGCCGGTCCTGCGGGAGACCGAGATCCCGTTTTCGATCGACGACCGGCGGATTCTACTGGTCGACGACGTGCTGTACACCGGTCGAACGGTCCGCGCGGCTCTGGATGCGCTGGTGGATTTTGGCCGTCCGCGGTCGATACAACTGGTCGTTTTGGTGGACCGAGGACATCGCGAGCTTCCGATCAAGGCGGACTACGTCGGGAAGAACTTGCCGACATCTCTCCGCCAAAGTGTTCAGGTCAAGCTCACCGAGATCGACGGTATCGATGAGGTCGACGTCGAGGAGGTCGAGGAGGGGGTGGCATGAGCGTCGTCCAGGCCAACCCTGGCACAGATTCCGGACGGTCGGTCACCCTCCCGACGCGGCTGCGGTCGCGGCATCTCTTGAGTATTGCCGACCTGTCGCGCGAGGAGATTTTTGTCATCCTCGAAACGGCACGGGTGATGAAGGAGATCGGCACGCGGCCGATCAAGAAGGTTCCGACGCTCCGTGGCAAGACGGTCGTCAACCTGTTTTTCGAGCCGAGCACGCGCACCCGCACGTCATTCGAGGTCGCCGAGAAGCGGCTGAGCGCCGATAGCCTCAACGTTGCCGCATCGACATCGAGTCTGGTCAAGGGAGAGACTCTCACCGACACGGCGCGCAACCTGGAGGCCATGGCCCCGGACATGATTGTGGTCCGACACGGCTCATCCGGGGCAAGTCACCTGCTGGCGGGTGTCGCGGGCTCGAGGATCATCAACGCGGGTGACGGGATGCACGAGCACCCGACGCAGGCGCTGCTGGATGCGATGACCATACGCGAGCGCAAGGGGTCTATCGAGGGACGAAAGGTCGCGATCGTCGGTGACCTCGCTCACAGCCGAGTGCTTCGCTCGAACGTCCTCTTGTTGAAAGCTCTGGGTGCCGACGTGTGGGTATGCGGTCCGGCTACCATGTGGCCGTCCGGCATGGCTCGATTCGGGGTCACGGCTACCACGTCGGTGGACGATGCGGTTCGAGACGCCGACGTCGTCATGATGCTTCGGATTCAGCTCGAGCGGATGCACGGACACTATTTCCCCTCCCGCCGCGAGTACTTCAGGTTGTTCGGATTGACCCGCGCGAGGATGGACCTGGCCAAAGAGGATGCGATCGTTATGCATCCCGGTCCGCTCAACCGCGGGGTGGAGATTGCCTCCGACGTGGCAGATGGTCCCAACTCGGTGATCCTCGAACAGGTATCGAATGGAGTCGCGGTGCGGATGGCAGTCCTGTATCTGCTTGCCGGGATCGATGAGGGCACCACGTAATGTCACAACGGACGTCGAACACGGGTCGAAGAAAATTGCTCAAGGGCGGTCGAGTCGTTGACCCGAAGCATGGCCGGGATAGCGTCATGGACGTTCTCGTAGAGGACGGCATGATTGCCAGGGTCGACGCGGATCTTCCGATCGACGGTGCAGAGATTGTCGAGGTGCCAGCCGATTTCGTCGTGTGCCCAGGGCTGATCGATATGCACGTCCACCTGCGGGAGCCGGGACAGGAGCACAAGGAAACGGTCGCCACGGGTTCCGCCTCGGCGGCGGCCGGCGGATTCACGGGTATCGCGTGTATGCCCAATACCGACCCGGTCAACGACCACGCGGGCATCACCGAGCTGATTCTTCGAAAGGCAACCGAGGCCCAGGTGTCGCGCGTGTATCCGATCGGCGCCGTGTCGAAAGGTTCAAAGGGCGAGGAGCTCGCGGAGATCGGAGAGTTGCACTCTGCTGGGTGTGTGGGGATCTCCGACGACGGACATCCGGTTGCCGATGCCTTGATGATGCGTCGAGCGCTCGAGTATTCGTCGATGTTTGACATGCCAGTCATCAATCACTGCGAAGACCCGTCTCTGAAAGGTGACGGGTCGGCCCACGAGGGATACTACGCGTCGGTGCTCGGACTACGGGGTATCCCGGCTGCCGCGGAGTCGGTGATGGTCGAACGGGATGTCAGCCTGAGTGAGCTCACAGGTGGGCGTGTCCACATCGCGCACATGAGTGTTCGGGGATCGCTGCGAGCCGTCAGGTCGGGAAAGGAGCGGGACATTGGCGTGACGTGTGAGGTCACACCGCACCATCTCATTCTGACCGATGAGGATCTGAGCTACGACACCAACTACAAGATGAACCCGCCGCTTCGTGAAGCGGCCGACCGCGAGGCGATGATCGAGGGGCTTGCCGACGGGAGCATTGATGTGATCGCGACCGACCACGCCCCGCATCATGCCGACGAGAAAGCCGTCGAATTCGACAAGGCCCCGTTCGGTATTATTGGGCTCGAGACGGCGCTCCCACTCATTCTCGACAGGCTGGTGCATACCGGTCGTGTCTCCATGCGCCGGCTGGTCGAGTTGCTGGCGGTCAACCCGGCACGCATCCTTGGCCTAGAAGCCGGAGGTCTGACCGTCGGGGGAATGGCTGACATCACGATTCTGGCTCCGAACAGCACGACCGACATCGACGCCGCCAGTTTTCGCTCGCTGGGCCGCAATACGCCGTTCGACGGATGGAGTCTGCAAGGCAGCGTGGCGGCGACGATCGTTGGCGGCAAGGCGGTCTACGTGAACCCTGGGCTGCCACAGGCGGCGGTGTTCGGGGACGGCCAGCCGTGACCCGTTCTGCCCACCACGACGAAGTGCGCGCAAAGGCGCTCCGAGATCTCCAGCGGTATGACGTACTGCGGGTTGATGGGCATTTCGACTATGGCAACGGCTATCACGGTCAGGTCTACCTGAATCCCCATCAGCTCTTCCAGGAGCCATCGCTCATCTGGAGGCTTGCCCAAGACCTCATCGACCTCCTGCCTGCGTCGCTCGTTGAACGGACGGAGGTAGTGGCCGGTCCGGTCACCGGCGGGGCATTGCTGGCGCACACGATCGCGGGCTTGCTTGACAGCCGGCGCAGCCTGTCACACCCGCCGTGCCGATTCGCGCCGTTCACGATAGACCCGTCAGTTGGTTTGGTCCTCCGCCGCACCTATGCCGAGGTCGTCGCAGGCAAACGTGTCGTTCTTGCTGACGATGTGCGCAACACCGGAAAGACCTTCGAGCGATGCGCTCAGCTGATCGAGGAAGCTGGCGGTGAGGCGATAGGCACGGTGCAGATTCACGATCGGCTCGAGTCGCTGATCGATCTCGGGGTTCCCAATATCTCGCTCGCCGAATACAAGGCTCCTGCGAACTGTGCCGCCAACGCCTGTCCGCAGTGCGCGGCAGGCACGCCGATCACATCCTTCTGAATGTGGTCCCCGCCGCGACCAACCGCCGTGTCATGCGCACGACACTCGTGACGGCTCGGGAGGCACTCGACCTCCTGTACCACGAGTACGACGCCCAGCACACGGTGGCCGACCCTGTCCACATCGTCCGGAGATACAGTGACCCAGCCGACCGAGAGGTCGTGGGCTTCTGCGCGGCAGGTCTGGCGTTCGGTCGCGTCGCGAGCGTCATCGATTCGGTAGAGTCGCTCCTCGCGGTGATGGGGGCTTCACCCGCTAGGTTCGTTCGTCGCTTCGACCCCGACCGCGATGGTCGATTTGTTCAGGCGCTCGGACACCGGTGGATCAGCGGGCACGACTTGGTCGCACTCTTGTGGATTCTGAGACAGATGGTCGAGGGGTCGGGCTCCATCGGAGCTTTCTTTCAGCTCGGATATGCGCCGGATGCAGAGGATGTCGGTTCGGCCCTGGATAGCTTTTGTACGCGGGCGCGCGCGTTCAGTCTCGACCACGTTTATCGGACTGGCTCGGGCCGACGCAGGGTGGCGTACTTCTTCCCGCGTCCCGGTGATGGGAGTGCGTGCAAACGGCTCAACCTCTATCTCCGATGGATGGTGCGGCGTGACCGGATCGACTTTGGTATCTGGTCTGACGTTGACAGGGCCAAACTGGTGATTCCACTCGACACTCATGTCATTCGTGTGGGGACCTGTCTCGGTCTCACACGGAAACGTAGCCCGGGCTGGGCGATGGCGCGGGAGATCACGGCGGGTCTGCGTCGGCTGGACCCGGCAGACCCGGTCAAATACGATTTCTCACTCTGCCATCTTGGAATGCAGAACGCCTGCGGGTTCAACCAGCCCCAGCGTGACGAGCACTGCCCGCTCCGGGGCGTCTGTCGGCCAGGCCGTCATCCGTGAGGAGTCCGGTCGTCCCTCGTCCGGTGGTCGTCCGCGCGCTGGTGGGCCCACAGCTTGGCGAACTTGAGCCAGACGTAGTACGCGTTCATCACTGACACGATCAGGCCCTGGACTCCGTCGCGGATCCCCATCTTTAAGACGTAGCTCCGGCCAAAGGCAATTGGTCCTTGGACGAGGAGGTCGAGAACCGTGGCCCGCCTGTGCTCCGAGACCATCTGTTTGACCGCAAGCGTCGTGTAACGGTCGATCGTCAGGAGGTGGTGGGAGAGGTCGCGGTAGGTGTAGTGATATATCTCGGACCCCAGCCTGCCCACCCGGCCATCGACGGTCACCGACTCATGGACATAGCGCGTATTCCAGCGTGCGACCCGTCGGTCATACAGGCGGAGCTGGTGGTCTGGATACCAGGTGGTCGAGCGTATCCAGCGACCCAGATACCAGGTGGTCCGGGGTATGCGGTAGCCCTGCATCGGCGGGGCTGAGAGCATCAGAGCTCGAATCTCTTCAGCCAGCTCGGGTGAGACCCGCTCGTCGGCGTCGAGTGACAGCACCCAGTCGTGTGCCGCCAACCCGGTCGCGTGATTCTTCTGCTCACCGTAGCCTTCCCACGCGCGTGTCGTGACACGGTCGGTGTAGCGCTTGGCGATCTCGACGGTGGCATCGCTGCTTCCGGAGTCGACCACCACGATGTCATCGGCCCATTGCACTGACTCAAGGGCGCCAGCGATGTTCTCTGCTTCGTCCTGAGTGATGATGACGACCGAGAGATCCAGCACGCGAGCGAGTCTATCATCGTATACTTGCCCACCCATGACCCCGGAGCAGGTCCTCACGCTCTTTACTCAGAGTGGTGCGCTATTGGAGGGACACTTCCAGCTCTCGTCCGGTTTGCACAGTGCCGGCTATCTCCAGTGCGCGCTCGTCCTACAGCATCCCGACCATGCTGCAGTCCTTGGTACCGCGATCGCCGATCGGATTCGTGAATTGAACGCGACCGTGGTGATGTCCCCTGCCCTCGGTGGTGTCGTCATCGGCCACGAAGTCGGCCGGGCTCTTGACGTACGGGCCCTGTTTGCCGAGCGGCGGGACGGGCGGTTGATTCTGCGCCGGGGTTTCGCCCTAGAGCCCCACGAGCGAGTGCTCATCGTCGAGGACGTTGTCACGACCGGTGGTTCGACGCGAGAGACGATACAGGTGGCCACAGAGGCTGGCGGAGACGTGGTCGGGGGGGCGTCGGTCATCAACCGCGGTGGGCAGAGTGTCGACGTCGGTGTGCCGTTCGAGGCCCTCGCTCAGGTCTCGTGGCCCGCTCACGCGCCTGACGCGTGTCCCCTCTGCGCCGACGGCGTGCCCATCTCGAAGCCAGGTTCACGACCCGGTTAGCGGCGACGCATAGCGTGGCTGTACTCCTAGCCCATGCGGACCCTCAAGCTGACGACTTCGTACGATGGGACCGCCTACGGCGGCTGGCAACGCCAGAACAACGTTGACACGATACAGGCCCGGCTCGAAGCCGCTCTTGCTGAGGTGGAGGGCCGTCGCGTCACCGTTCATGGTGCCGGCCGCACGGATGCTGGCGTCCACGCGCTCGGTCAGGTCGCCAGCTTCACGCTCGTCCACCGAATCGAGACTCCGGCGCTCGCGCGGGCGCTCAACGCGAAGCTCCCGTCCGACATACGGGTGCTGGGTGTGGAGGAGGCCGACCCGCAGTTTCACGCGCAATATGCGGCCAAGAGGAAGCGTTACCGCTATCGCATCGACCGCGCCGCGGTAGCCAGTCCGATGGAGCGTCGCTACGCCTGGCACGTCCAGGAGGCGCTCGACATCCAACGGATGGCGGCGGCCGGAGCGACGCTCGTGGGGCGTCACGATTTTTCAGCGTTTCAGACGGCCGCCAGCGAAGCCGGAGTGCTCTCGACTGTGCGGACCATCTTCGAACTCGGAGTGACCGAGGAGAGCGAGAGGCTCGTGGTGGTCGAGGTCGAGGGGAGTGGTTTTCTGAGATACATGGTGCGCACCATCGTCGGCACGCTGGTTGAGGTCGGGATGGGGCGGCGGCCGGCCAATGACATGGCAGCCGTCCTGGCGTCGTTGGCTCGGAGCAGGGCGGGCCCCACCGCTCCGGCCCACGGCCTGTTTCTCGTGCACGTGGACTACCAGGACGCTTGAACAGCGCCCTAACACCTTGTAGTATCTGGAGTTACCGATGAGTCTCGAAGAAGTCCTGGCGAGGGTCCCACCTGACTCGGCCGAGGCCGACTTGGCCCGTCAGGTTGACTTCGCCAGGCTCCCGGCCCACGTCGCCGTCATCATGGACGGCAATGGCAGGTGGGCGGCGCAACGGCATCTTCCCCGGGTCGAGGGGCATCGGGCCGGGATCGACTCCGTCCGCGACGTCGTCGAGCTATCGGCGCGACTCGGCGTCGGGGTTCTGACCCTCTATGCCTTCTCGGTTGAGAACTGGAAGCGTCCTCCGACCGAGGTAGCGGTCTTGATGGGTCTACTGAAGCGTTACCTGAGGCTCGAACTCGATACGTTGATGCGTCACAACATCCGCTTCCAGGTGATAGGGCGCGACACGGAGCTGTCGACTGAGATCCGTCGGGAGCTGGAGCTTGGCATACAGCGCACGGAGTCGAACACCGGTATGCTGTTCAACATCGCCCTCAACTATGGCGGGCGAGCGGAGATCGTCGAGGCGGCCAGGCAGGCGATTCGTGCGGAGATTAGTCCCGGCGACCTTGACGAAGAGCGATTCGGCGATCTTCTCTACACCGCCGGCCAGCCCGACCCTGACTTGCTGATTCGTACAAGCGGAGAGATGCGAGTCAGCAACTTCTTGCTCTGGCAGATTGCCTACGCAGAGATCTGGGTCACCGACACGCTGTGGCCGGATTTTCGAGCCAGACACCTCCTTGAAGGTATCCTGGCGTATCAGCAACGCGACCGGAGGTACGGCGGCATAAAGAAGGATGCGGCCGTAGCGTCCGGTGCCCTGCCGCAGTAGCGGATGACCCGAGTCCTGAGCGCTCTGGCTCTTCTGCCGGTTGTCGTCGGGGTCGTCTGGTTTCTGCCTTCTATCTGGACCCTTGTCCTCACCGAGGCCTTCCTCTTCCTCGCCCTGATCGAATACGCCGACCTCACCGAGCGCATCGGCGCGCCGTTCGGACGGATCCCGACCGTCATCGCTGCGCTGGTCACGTGCGCCGCCTTCACGCTTGTCCCGTCGATGGTCCTGGTCGTCTTGATGGCGTCGACGGTGGGTATCGCCGTCGTCCAGCTGGCGGACGGAGGACGGGTCATGCTGCCATCAGTCTCGGCGGCGGCATTCTCATTGCTTTATCTCGCAGTGCCTCTCGGTTCGCTGGCGGCGCTTCGCGTTCAAGATGGGCGGGAAGTCGTCCTTTTGCTGCTGCTGACGGTGATGGCCAGCGACACGGCGCAATACTACGGCGGCCGCGCGTTCGGGCGACGGGCGCTCGCGCCCGCTGTAAGCCCAAAGAAGACAGTCGCGGGCGCGGTGTTTGGCTTTTTCGCGGGTACCGTGGCGATGTCGGTGGTGGGTCAGTGGTGGCTCCCCGCGGTGGACCCTTTCGTCAGAGCCCTTCTTGGAGCGACCGTGGCCGGTCTCGGTATCGCTGGTGATCTCTTCGAATCGAGTCTGAAGCGCTCGGCCGATGTGAAGGACGCATCAACGCTCATCCCTGGGCACGGTGGTGTCCTCGACCGCGTCGATGGCATCCTCTTCGCGGCACCTGTCTACTACGCGGTCGTTCAGTTCACCCGGTAGCCGAGCATGAGACGAATCGCGATCCTCGGCTCGACCGGCTCGATCGGAGAGAGCGCCCTGTCGGTTGTCGCGACGCATTCCGCTCGGATCCAGGTCGTCGGACTGGCTGCGGGTCGCAACGTCGAACGGTTCGCCGAGCAGGTGCGTGCGCATCGCCCGACGGTGTTCACCATGGCATCCGAATCGGCGCTAAGACAGGTCGGTGATCTTCTGGGTATCGCCTCCGGGGAATCGTCTGGTACGCCAGCCGGTAGCGACGGGTTGGTGGCGGTGGCCACGCATCCCGATGTCGACCTGGTGCTGTGTGCGACATCGGGGACCGCCGCGCTCGACGCGGTGCTGGCAGCGATCGAAGCGGGCAAGACGATCGCGCTGGCCAACAAGGAGGTTCTGGTGATGGCGGGTGCGCTGATGATGCGAGCCGCCGAGACGAACCAGGCGACTGTCCTACCCGTCGACAGCGAGCACAACGCCATTCATCAGTGCCTGGCGGGGACCAGCCGTGATGACGTCGAGAGACTCATCTTGACTGCCTCAGGCGGACCTTTTAGGGCCTGGCCGGCAGACAAATTGAGCGACGTGACACCTGCCCAGGCGTTGGAGCATCCCACCTGGAACATGGGACAGAAGATCACCATCGACTCCTCGACGCTGATGAACAAGGGGCTCGAGGTCATCGAAGCCCGGTGGCTGTTCGACGTGGCGCCCGAACAGATAGACGTTGTCGTCCATCCGCAGTCTGTCGTGCACTCGCTGGTTGAGCTACGGGATGGTTCGGTCATCGCCCAGATGGGGGTGACCGACATGCGGCTGCCGATCCAATACGCCTTTTCCTATCCCGAACGGTGGAACACGAACTTGCCGTCTCTGGACCTGGCCGCTTGCGGACGACTCGACTTCGACAAACCCGACCTGGAGCGGTTCCCGTGTCTGGGGCTGGCTTACCAGGCCCTCCGGGGCGGACCGGCTCTTCCGGTCGTTCTGAACGCTGCCAACGAAGTCGCCGTCGAGGCGTTTCTTGGCGGGCGAGTCCGATTCTTGGCTATTCCGGGCGTTATCGAGCGATCACTGGAGGAGGCCGAGAATCGGCGGGTCGGTCCTGTCGATACCCTCGAGGGAGTGCGTGAGGTGGATTCCTGGGCCCGCCGGTTTTCGAAGGCTCTCGTGGTCGGGTTAGAATCGAGCTAGCTGGTTTCTTCATCAGGCCGCGATCTGGTTCGATGTTTACTTGATCATGTCGAGATAGTTCTCAAATTCCCATGCTGACCACCACCCTTGCGTTCGCTTTTGTAATCGGTGTTCTCGTGTTCGTGCACGAGCTCGGCCACTTTCTGGCAGCCCGTCGGATCGGCATCAAAGTCCTGACATTCTCACTCGGGTTCGGTCCCAAGCTGCTCAAGTTTCATCGTGGCGACACAGAGTATTGCGTCAGCGCCATTCCGCTGGGCGGCTACGTGAAAATGGCCGGGGAGAACCCGGACGATGAGCGGACCGGTTCTCCAGAAGAGTTCATGTCCCGGACGAAGTGGGAACGGTTTCAGGTTCTGATCATGGGGCCGGTCATGAACATCGTGCTGGCGGTGGTTGTCATGACGCTGGTGCTGTATCAAGGCGCCGAGATGCCGGCCTACGAAGAAGAGCCACCTGTGGTCGGCACGGTCGTGGAGGGTTCGGAGGCCGAGCGCGTCGGCATCGAGATCGGCGAGAGAATCGTCAGTGTTGAAGGGAAGCCAACCGACACGTGGGGCGATCTGTTCGTTCAGATCATGCCTCGCGCAGACCGAGCGCTTTTGGTCGAAGTCCGTGACCAGGCGGGGAGCACGCGAACGATCCGGATGACTCCGGATTCGCAGACGGAATTCGAAGTGGGCGACCTCGGAGTCGGGCCCCTGGTCGAGCCTCAGGTTCTGGCCGTCTCACCCGGCGAGCCCGCAGACATCGCCGGAGTGCAGTCTGACGATGTGATTGAGGCGCTTGACGGGAAACATGTATCCAGCCAAGACCTAATCAAGCGGATCAACGCGAGCGCCGGTCAGTCCATTCGACTCACGGTGCGTCGGGGTGAAAGCCGTCACGATCTCGACGTGGTCCCGGCGCTGGTGGGGGATGTCGGTTTGATTGGCGTGTCGATCAGCCCCTTCGTGGTCCGTATCGTGGAGCCGGGGTTCGTTGAGGCCTTTCAGCTCAGCCTCGAAAAAAACTATGAGTGGTCCGGCTTGATCTTTCAGACCCTGGTCGGGTTGGTCACGGCCGAAACATCTCCGAAGCAGTTGGTCGGTCCCGTTGGGATCGCGCAGCTCTCCGGTAGCTACGCCGAGTTGGGGTTGGTTGCCCTGTTTAGCTTCCTCTCGATGCTCTCGCTCAACCTCGGCATTCTCAACTTGCTCCCGGTTCCAGTTCTCGATGGGGGACACATCGTCATCATGGCGCTTGAGGGTGTATCCCGTCGCGACTTCAGCATGCGTATGAAGGAGCGGATGCTCCTCGTCGGCTTCGTTCTTCTGATGATGTTGATGGTTACCGTTGTCTATAACGACCTCACTCGCATCGCCTGGATCGAGCGCCTGATGCCCTGGCGATAGCGCTCCGCGGGTAGGACATCCTGCTTCGCCGCGTTGCTCTGCGCTCACACATCCAAGATTCGCTGCTGCCTCGCGCCTGGCTTGTCGGCCGCCCCGCTGATGTCCGCTAGGATTCCTTCTGGACCATGCACCCGGTACGCAGAACCACGAGCGGACAGCTTTTCGGCGGATTGTCTCGCGAGCTCAGGCCGATACTGTCGCTCGCGGCCCCGGTCGTCGTGGCCGAGGTCGGTTGGGTCGCGATGCAGATTGTCGACATCGCGATGGTCGGTCGGCTGGGCCCGGTGGCGATCGGAGCTGTTGGTGTCGGGAGCGCGCTGTTCTTTGCGCTGGCGGTGTTTGGAATGGGCCTCATGCTCGGACTCGACACCCTCGTGGCGCAGGCGTTTGGGAGAGGTCAGCTCGACGAGTGTCGTCGCTGGCTCCTTCACGGGCTGCTCCTCGCCGGTATCCTCACCATTCCGCTGACCCTGGAAGCCAGGGGAGGCGCGAACCATCTGGACCTACTGGGACTCGACCCGGCTGTGCTCGAGCTGACCCGTGGGTAATTCAGACTCGTCGCCTGGAGCATCCTTCCGCTTTTGCTGTATGTCGCGCTTCGGCGGTATCTCCAGGCGGTCAACGTTGTCAGACCGGTGATGCTGGCCCTGGTGACCGCGAACGTGATCAACGCCGGGTTTCCCGAGCTCGGTGTCGAGGGTGCCTCCTGGGCGACCTACATCTCTCGCACCTACATGTGTGCCGCCCTCGCGGTGGCGGTACGGTCGAAGGTAACCAGCATGACGGGGTCATCCTCGTATGCCGACAACCGATTCGAGCTGGGCCGGCTCAGGCGGTTGGTCGAGCTTGGGTGGCCGGCGGCCGCTCAGCTGACCCTCGAGGTAGGGGTGTTTGCTGCCGCATCTGCGTTGGCCGGTCGTCTCGAGCCGCACTTTCTGGCGGCGCATAACATCGTCCTTAACCTGGCTGGGCTCAGCTTCATGGTGCCGCTGGGGGTGGCGTCAGCTGGTGCCGTCCGGGTCGGACATGCCGTCGGTCGAGTCGACAGTGAAGGGGCGAAGCGCGCCGGATGGGTGGCCCTGGCACTCGGCGCGGCCTTCATGAGTGTCGCCGCCGCGCTGTTCGTCACTTTCCCGGACGCTATTCTGCATCTGTTCACGTCGGACCGCGACGTCGTGGCTACTGGAGTGACGTTGCTTCTCGTGGCGGCTGTCTTT
>Ga0310123_10003391_pt1 | contig 12379 bp, 17 predicted proteins | sample CB6_AW_1057_MG_FD_203505 | JGI IMG/M metagenome (GOLD analysis project Ga0310123, IMG submission 203505) | Marine microbial communities from Western Arctic Ocean, Canada - CB6_AW_1057 | ecosystem: Environmental > Aquatic > Marine > Oceanic | place: Canada: Western Arctic Ocean | collected... | reverse complement strand
GCAAAATCCAAGAAAAAAGATGGTAGTGATTATAATGAGATTGTAATAAATCAAATAAAAATTAATAATGTATATTTGGTGAAAGAAATGTTTGATGATGAAGACGATATAGAAGATGTAATAGTAGCTATAAAATATGGTAAGTGGAATGGTAAAGTACAAACGAAAACACAAAAACAATTAATATCTCTTATTAATAAAAAGAAATAATGAAATCATTCAGGGGATATCTAAAAGAACGATTCCAAGAGTGGAAGAAAGAAGGAGCACCAGCATGGACTGAAAGTTTATCTACCATGTTGTTTGATCTTCCAAGAGAAGGTATTAAAGATGTAAAGATTCCATTATCTCCTTCAATCATGCAAAGAGTATGGCCAAAGTCAATTCGTTCAAAGGCATTTCACTTAACTGATGATGATGGTGTTAGGAAATTGAAAAGGATACAAGGGAAGAAAAAATCAATTTCTGCATTTTATAATATAGATGATTATATAATCCAAAGTGGAATTAAAACAGAAGGTGGTTATGTTGTAGAGTTAGAAGGTGATGTTCTTGCCGCATCACCAGATGATGTTTCAAGTCAACCAGATAAGTCAGGTAGAAGATGGATAACTTTCAGTTCGCTCATGAATCCATCTACTGCTGCTGATCCTGGATTGGGCGGTAAATCAAAACTCAAGGGAATAGAAAAAGATATAGAGAGTTTATTAGTAGATATTCTTGTTAAAAATGATTTGGGGCCATACAAAAAAGGGTTGACTACCAGCGAACTTAACAGAGGATGGTCTTGGCTTGGTGCAAAAACAGGTGGAAAAGAAAAATCAGTAATTATCAAAGATTACATTGATGGTATGGAAAAGATCATGAAGAAACATTCCAAACCATTACGATCAGTACTTACAGATTATACCAAGAAAAGAACTCTTGATCCAGATCCAGATAGTGGTGATACTGCATTGTGGGATGAACTAGTGGTTAATAATTTTAAGATTCAAAAGATTCATGTAGGGCCAGAGTTTGCAGATGACTTTAGAGAAGATGATGATGTAGAAGGATTTCCATTTGAGGTATATGATGATGTAGGAGATTTAGTAGATTATATTACCAGAACAGTCTCAAGGATCAAGTTATGAAATCTTTTAAAGGATATCTAAAAGAAGATGTAGCCTGGCAACAAAGCACTTCCAAGATGATATTTGATTTTGGTCAAATAGCTACTATGAAAATTCCATTAACATCCAAGACAATGGAATGGATCTTCAAAGTGCAGTTACCAAGAGCAACGGTGTTTCATGTTACAAGTGGTATTGGTTTAAGGAAGTTGAAGAGATTACAAAACAAGAAAAAATCAATCTCTGCCTTTTTTAATATGAATGCTGATTATATAGATTCAGGAATAAAAACTGAGGCAGGAGTTGTTGTAGAATTGGATGCAAATATAATTATGTCAAGTAAAAGTGATGTAATGAGTATGCCAGATAAAACGGGCAGACGGTGGGTTGAATTATACAATATAGACCCAAAAGAGAAGATGCACAAAGAACTTGAAAAGATGTTGGTAGATCTTGCAGTAAAACATGATCCAAGAAATAAAGAATACTTAAAAACATCACCAGAGATAGGAATAGGTGTTTGGTGGAAACTGCAAACAGACTTGCTAACAAATTTTGACCCAGCCAAAGCAGGTAAAAAGATGGCTTTCATAATTGCAGATTATATGAATGGAGTAAATACAATTCTTAACAAACACAAAAAAGAGATTCAAGGCGCAGTTCATGGATATTATGTTAGAAGAGGAACAGTAACAGTTAAACATCCGTCTGGCCGAATGGTTGGGGGTGATTCAGAAATATCAGAATGGAATGCATGGGATGAGCAAGTAGTAGATAAAATTAAAATTGAGAAGGTTCATACCTTTAACACGGCAAGGAGAGCAGGAGATTGGGTAAAAACAGACATAATTCCAATATTGGGTAAAATTCCACACAAACATTGGAAGAATGCTGCAGAATTATCAACCTACATCAGTCAAGTTGCCGATGCAGAAGTAAGAACATTGGGAAAAAGTAAAGGATGAAATCTTTTATACAATATACTGAAGACATCAAGGTTCCTATAAAAGTAGGAGATACCGTCTTAGGCGGAAGGTTTAAAAATAAAAAAATAAAAGTTAAGAAAATTAGTAAGAATGAAAAGGGAGATATCACAATTAATGGTAAACCTTTATTAAAATATAGAATACTTAAACAGTAAAAAAAGGGATGAATGACTGAATTATTTAATATGTCTGAATTTATAATGATGGGATTAGTATTATTTTCATCATTTTTTATATTCTTGTTTAATTACAGAACAGACAATAAAGAAAAATATACAAACAAATGGTTGATACTGTTAGACCTTTTTATTAATATGGGAATGTCTATAACAGGCTATATGCTTATAACAGTTGTATTTACGAATGTTCCACAATTAAAAGAATATGAAAGTTACCGTTATCCCATCGGTTATCTTTTTGGATTGACATCCAATGTGAGCATACCAATTGTTCTCAAATGGTTTCAACAACAAATCACCAAGAAGTTAAACGAAGCAGGAAAGAAGTGAGGTAATTATGGCTGAAAAAGAAAAAAATATTGCAAATGGTAAAGACCAAAAAATACTACAACATGATATTGAAGAAATAGATAAAAAGGTAGATGAATTTACATCGATGGAGTTAGCAACTAAAGAACAAATAGTTGCGAGTAAATCATTTATCTATGTTATTATAGGACTTCTTGTATATTTAATCTTTTTGGTTATACCGAACATTGATGAAAAAGTTACATGGATGGAGAAAGACTTAAATTCTATTCTAGTGCAGTCTGAACGATTCAAGAAATCAACCAGAGTTTTTGCGAAGGATAATCAATGTGCAGATTGTCATTTGAGCCCTGATTATCTACTTCACAATTTACTTACCAAATATCCAAGTTTTTCTGATGTTAAATCCTTTATGCAAGTGGGTCATCAACGATATTATACTATGACCACACCTATTCCAGATGAGGAACTTCTAGAAATATATCGGGCATTGCAATGATTATGATAGGTAAAGTTGTTATATCTTTAGTTTGGGCTTTCTGGATGATGGCAATGTCATCTGCCGAGGGGCAAGATCCAATGAAAGAAAGACTTGGAGTTGGTGTACCAAAATCAGAATACAATCCAACTTATAGTTCAACATATCAACGAGTAATGGAAAGAGGAAGTGTCATTTGTGGAACTAATGATGAGTTTCCTGGCTTCTCACAAGAAATATGGAATACTGAAGATGGTGATAGATGGGAAGGTTTTGATATTGATATTTGTCGTGCTATTGCAGCCGCCATGTTCGGTGATGCAGATGCAATTGAATTTACTATAGTCAATGGAAAGACACGATTTGAATTCTTAATAGATGGTTCAATAGATGTTCTTTCTGCAACAACCACATTTACTTATACGAGAAATGTTGCAAAAAAACTAGAATTTTTACCCACTACTTTTTATGATGGACAAGGATTTATTGTAAGGAAAACGCTTGGGGTATCTTCTGCAAAACAACTTACAGGTGCGAAGATATGCTTTAGTTCAACTGGAACTGCCGCAAAAAACATTGCAGACTTCTTTGAATTGCATGGAATAAATTATATCCCTGTTGCAGTACCACCTAATGAAAAAACAAAGAACGTATACAAAAGGGGTGACTGTGATATGTATGGTACTGATAGGTCTGGTCTTGCATCAAACCGATTGAGTTTTGATGACCCTGACCGCCACATGATACTTCCAGAGATTATCTCAAAGGAACCATTGGGGCCAGTTGTTAAGTATGGAGATCAGAAATGGTCAGATGTTGTTCGATGGACAATATATGTTCTTTTCATTGCAGAAGAAATGGGAATTAATTCTAAAAATATAGATAGTTTTAAGAACAACATAGACCCATATATCCAAAGATTTATGGGTGAAAAAAATGGAAAAGATCATCCTCATCTTGGAGACAAACTTGGATTGAGTGCAACTTGGTCTTATGATATAATTAAACAAGTAGGAAATTATAAAGAAATATATGAACGAAATGTAGGAGAAAATACTCCACTTGGATTAAAACGTGGATTAAATCGATTATACAATCATGGAGGATTATTATATGCACCACCTCTTAAATAAGGAAGTATATGTCACACGTTACATCTTTTTCCAAGTCAGAAGAAATTCTTGAACATGGAGAATCGAAAATAAATCATTTTGAACAAGTACCAGAAGACCGTACTGCTGTGGATAACATATTGAGAGTTAATCATGGTAATCAAATGAGATTGGGGTTGATGGCAGATGCAAAAGCAAATATAATGATTACTGTTGCATCAATTGTGTTTTCAATAACTATTGCAAATTTAGACAATGAAACAATGAAATGGCCATTGCTCACATTTGCAGTTGGTAGTTTTTTTGCTCTATTGTTTGCGATATTTGCAATAATACCAAATACAAATTATCCTAAAATGAAGGGAACAAAAGAGATCGATAGGAAATCACCTCTCTTTAATCCCCTCTTCTTTGGACATTTTGCACATATAACAATAGAAGAATACAAAGAAGATTATGCAAAAACTTTGATGACCGATGATACGGTATATGATGCAATGGCTGGAGATATTTACGGGCAAGGAAAAGTCCTTGCACTTGGTAAGTATAAATTTCTCAAATGGTCTTACACCAGTTTTCTTTGGGGAATGTCTAGTGCAATTATAGTATTTTTAATACGTAATATTATTTAAAAATGAAACACGATATTTTTAAAAAAATAAAAGAGAGTTGGGAAAATATTTGGATGCCTCGATTACAAGAGGGAAAAACCAAAGTTGAACTTGAAAGAGACAAACAATATGAAATAAAATGGGTATGGTATCACTCACTTTTGGCAATTGAATTAGCGATAGCTAACGTTTTACTATTATGGATAGCGATAGAAATGTAGTCTGTATAAAATGGGGAGATAAATTTTCTGCAGATTATGTAAATAAATTATACAATATGGTTCAAAGGAATCTCAGCCTGAAGCATAGATTTATATGTTTAACTGAAGACCCGACTGATTTGAATCCCAATATAGAAGTTTTTCCTCTCACAAGGAATGACTTAGAATATTGCTGGAATAAATTAGTATTATTTGAGAAAAAATTATATAACATTAATGGTACTATATTATTTTTTGATTTGGACGTAGTAATAATTAATTCAATTGATGATTTATTTTTATTTCAGCCTAAATCTGAATTTGCTTCCGTTAAGGATTGGGGGTTTCCAGATAGATGTCTTAATGCTTCTATAATGAGAATGAATGGAAATTTTGATTATATTATAGAAGAATTTTATAGACTGCGCGCTTCAGGTCAGTTAATGGAATCGCGAGAATATGATGATTATCTTGGAAGTTTTGATAAAGTTACATATGTGTTACCAGATATACCGCCATTAATTTTTTATGGAGATCAGGAATGGACAACATATCAATTAACACATCAGAAAGCGAAAATAACTTGGTATCCGGAAAATTGGTTAAAAAGTTACAAGTTTGGTTATGATATGAGTGCTAAAATAGTAGTATTTCATGGGTCGCCCAAACCACATGAAGTAGAAGATAGTTGGGTAAAATTACACTGGAAATAAAGAAGAACTGGAAACGATATCGTGGTCAAGGCGGATAGTGGAGAAAGACTAGATTATCCTCACTACAATCGAAACATTGAACTAGAAACTTTTCTCACGATACGATACGATAATCATGGACAAGCAATACACACACATGACCCCAATCAAAAGAAAAGAAAAGGGGAAGGATGGACTACATGGTTCGTAAAGATCAAAAAGAAAATATAGGAATAAAATGATAAAAGTAGAATCAATTCTAAAATGGAAAGTGGAGGGTTCACTATTAAAAAAACTCAAGATGATTAGGGCTCAGATTCTATCCAAAAATTCAGATGCGGTTGCAATATCAGACAATGATTTACATATAACTCTTGCAGCTGGAACTGGATGGCAAAAACTTAAAAGTAGAATTAAAGCTAAAGATATAGATGAGCCAGAGTTTTCAATGGATATAAATCCAACTGTTAAAGTAATAGAAAAGGGTGGTTCTAAGTCTTGGTATGTTAAGTTGAAAAACCAACAGGATTGGAAAGAATATGTAATGGACTCATTACAGGGTACATATGATTCTGGAAGAGTTTATCACATATCCCTTGCGAACCTTACTGGTAATAAAGTAGATTCAGTTGCACTGGTAGTGGAACAGAAAAATCATCATAATATAAATCCCAAAAAATATCATAAAAAATTTAAAGATTTTAGAAAGAGATATTAGTATGAAAACATTTAAAGATTTTAATGAAGGAATTTTAGATCTACTCACTAAAAAAGGAAGAGAGAAAAGAAAAGGTGAAAAGTCCGAGAGACAGGCCAAAGAGAAGACTCAAAAGTCAAAAGAATCTGAGATCAAACGAATGGACGATCTTGGTATGAAAGGTTCAGGGCAACAGACACTTTCACCAGAGGAAAAGGGGGAACTTGCTAAACTAAAATCAAAACACGCAGATTTAGTAAAAAAAAGACAAGAAAAACATCGAAGTCAGGGGCCTAGATAAATGAAAACTTTTACAGAATTCAATAAAGACTTAAATACAAAAAACGTAAACAAAGCCATACAACACGATTGAGCTACTCATATTAAACATCCAAGTTTGGGTGAAGATTTTGTAGAAGTAGACAATCATAGTTTAACAGAGGGTGGTGTAATCGAAGAATATTATGTTACTCATGAAGATGAATCCATAACAATTCAGGCGAATGAAGTTACTGAAGCACATGGTGGTTCACATTCTCATGAAGAAAAACCAAAGAAAAAAAAGACAAAAAAAGAATAGACAATCGAGTGGGCATTAAAATGAAAACCTTTCAAGAATATATCAGAGAAGGAATGTATGATCCTGGCATTTTCAAAGCATTTTGGCTTGCTGGTGGTCCTGGTTCTGGGAAAAGCAAAGTCACAGGAGAAATAACTGGTTCATGGGTAGGTGATGTTGAAAAAACCAAAGATAGAAAAAAACAACTAAGATTTGTTGCAGGAAGAACTGGGCCTCTGGGATTAAAAATAATCAATTCCGATGAAATATTATCAAAAATGCTAATTGATGCGGGAATGCATTTAAGAATGGATGAATATACTGCTGCAGAAAAAGAACAAAAAGAAACAATACGTGATGAAGCTAAAAAGTTATTGAAAAAACGACAAAAAAATTATGTACTTGGGAGACTTGGATTAGTACTTGATGGAACAGGTAAAAATTATGACAAGGTATCAACGGCGTCTAATTCTTTGAGGGCGATAGGTTATAACACTTACATGATATTTGTAAATACCTCTCTAGATGTTGCTCTACAAAGAAATGAAATGAGAACAAGAAAAATTGATGAAACTGATGTAGAAGATATGTGGAAAGCAGTTCAACAAAATATGGGTAAATTTCAACAATATTTTGGACCCAAGAATTTTATTATTGTAGACAATAACACAGCATATGAAGAAGGGAGCAATTCTGAGAAGTTATTTTTTGGTAAGATATTCGCTCAAATATCAAAATTAATTAGAACACCTACCGATAATCCGCAAGCAAGTAGGTGGATTGCCAACGAATTGAGAATGAAACAATTGATGTTTGAAGATTGAAAGCACTTGACATTTCCTTCAAATCTGGTATAATATAGTTAATAACTTGAATTAAAATAATATTATGAGTATTGCGACCGATACCAAATTCCTCAATTTTTTATCTTCCCGATTAGACAGATTCAAAAGAGTTAGAGACAATCTCTGGAACTTTCGATGTCCTCTTTGTGGTGACTCTTCAAGAAACAAGAGGAAGGCGAGGGGATATGTTTATCAGAAACAAACAGATTTATTCTATAAATGTCATAATTGTGGATCTGGACTATCTATTGGAAATCTTATCAACGAGGTAGATCCAAACCTTCATAAACAATATGTGATGGAAAGATATAAGGCTGGCGAAACCGGTAAGAGAAAAACCAAAGAACCAGATTTTAAATTTGAAGCTCCTAAGTTCAAATCAAAGAAAACAGTTATCAATTTACCATCCATAGAATCACTACCAGAAGAACATTATGCGAGAGTTTATTGTGAACATAGAGTAATTCCTAAAAAATTTATGAAAGATTTCTTCTATACAGAAGATTTCAAGAAATGGGCCCAATCAGTATGTCATGTGGATTATTCTACCTTGGTAAGTGGAGAATCACGACTAGTGATACCTTTTTTCGATAGAGACAACCAGCTTATCGGAGCACAGGGACGGGCCCTCAGAGAATCAAAGATTAGATATGTTACTGTTAAGGTCGATGAAAAATTACAAAAAATATTTGGATTAGACAGATGGAATCCTGAAGAACATACATATTTGGTAGAGGGGCCAATCGATTCCCTCTTTCTCCCAAATTGTCTCGCAATGGCTGGTGCGGATATGTCTGATTTGAGTATCCTTGATAAAGAAAAGACTACACTCATATTTGATAATGAACCAAGAAATTTTCAAATAGTAAGAAGTATGATAAAGTCTTTACAAGATGGCTGGGGGGTAGTTATTTGGCCAAATTCAATTGCTTGTAAAGATATCAATGACATGGTTCTATCCAGCATAAAAGATGCTCGGTTAGTTGAAATTATAAATAAGAATACATACTCTGGTCAAAGGGGTGAGTGGGAAGTGCACAGTTGGAAAAAAGTTTAGGTATGAAAACCATTCATCAACTAGGATTTGTAAAACTTCTAGATGTAATGGGTGATGATGAAGAAGTAGAAAACGCCGCCAGAATTAGTTATGGTAAAGGAACAAGAAAAGTAAGTCAAACACGGAATCTAATCCGTTACTTAATAAGACACAAACACACCTCGCCTTTAGAGATGTGTGAGGTTAAGTTCCATTTGAAATTACCAATTTTCATTATGAGACAGCTCGTAAGACACAGGACGGCAAACCTAAACGAGTACTCTGGCCGTTACTCAGTGATGAGTAATGAATACTATCTGCCTGAGGCTGATTACCTTCAAAAACAATCCAGTACAAACAATCAAGGAAGGGGTGAAGTACATCCTTCTACTGGTTTATTACATTACGAATTCAATAGAATTTATGATAATGCTCAAATAGCATATGAAAATTTATTGAATGAAGAATTAACAAAAGAATTAGCAAGAGCAGTGCTTCCTGTTGCTAATTATACGGAGTGCATATGGAAAATAGATCTTCATAATTTTTTTCATTTTGTTAAATTAAGAGCAGATATACATGCTCAAAGGGAAATACAAGATTATGCAAATGCGATGTATGAATTAGTGAAGCCTAAATTTCCTTTATGTTGTGAAGCATTTGAAGATTATGATAGAGATGCCGTTACATTCTCAAAACAGGAAATGGAGATTATAAAAGACAATCTCAATAATATCACCGCGACTGACCGATTATCAGGACGAGAAGAAACAGAATTTTTAGAAAAAATTAAAATAGGAGCTGACAATGACACTGCCGACTGAATACCAACAATTCATTCATCTTTCACGATATGCACGATGGGATTACGATAAAAAACGAAGAGAAACGTGGGGAGAAACGGTAGATCGTTATTTCAATTTTTTCCAAAAACATTTAAAAGAAAAATGTGAATATAACTTAGAGAATGGTCAAAGAGTAGAACTAGAAGAGGCGGTTAGAGATCTCAAAGTAATGCCATCCATGAGGTGTCTTATGACTGCGGGGCCGGCGTTAGAAAAAGAAAACATAGCGGGGTATAATTGTTCCTATATACAGGTAGATAGTCAAAGATCATTTGATGAAATCCTGTATGTGCTAATGAATGGAACAGGAGTAGGATTTTCAGTAGAAGAAAAACACACCTCTCAGCTACCTGCGATCCCAGATGAATTATATGAAACCGAAACAACCATTGTTGTGGCAGATTCAAAATTGGGATGGGCTAAAGCATTCAAAGAATTAATATCATTATTATATGGGGGGCAGATTCCAAAGTGGGACGTATCTAGGGTACGGGCTGCGGGAGAACCCCTAAAAACATTTGGAGGAAGAGCATCAGGACCCGCTCCACTAGTGGATTTATTTACTTTTACTGTTGATTCATTCAAAAGTGCTGCAGGGAGAAAACTTCATCCAATAGAGGCACATGACATTGTTTGTAAAACTGCTGAAATTGTTGTAGTTGGAGGCGTTCGAAGAAGCGCCCTCATAAGTCTTAGTGATCTTAATGATAGAGAAATGCGATTTGGCAAACATGGCGAATGGGCCAAATTTAATATACAACGATCACTCGCAAATAATTCTGTAAATTATAAAGAAAAACCAGATGTAGGAACTTTCATGCGAGAGTGGTTATCTCTTTACGATAGTAAATCTGGAGAGCGTGGAATTTATAGTAGTATGTCAGCTCAAAGACATACTGAAAAATTAAATACTCAAAGGAAAAATGAAGATGGCACATACATTCAGCGTCGAGTGGCGAGAGAAGACTTCGGCACCAATCCTTGCAGCGAAATCATTTTACGGTCACGAGAATTCTGTAACCTCTCAGAGTGCGTTGTCAGACGAGAAGACACTAGCGAATCTCTCAAAGAAAAAGTTAGAATTGCGACTATCCTTGGAACATTTCAATCAACCCTTACTGAATATAAATATATTTCCAGAGAATGGAAAAGGAATTGTGATGAGGAGAGATTATTGGGAGTATCACTTACAGGAATAATGGATAATCCTCTTACAAATGGATCTAAAAAGGGACTAGAAAATCTTTTGGAAGATTTAAAAGACGTGGCTTATGAAACTAATAAAAAATGGGCGGACATACTTGGAATCAATAGTGCAGCAGCTATTACTTGCGTCAAACCGTCCGGTACTGTTTCTCAGCTCGTTGACAGTGCTAGTGGTATTCATGCTCGTCATAATCCCTATTATATACGAACTGTAAGAGCAGATAATAAAGATCCTCTTTGTCAAATGATGAAAGAAAGGGGATTTCCAAATGAGCCAGATATAACAAAACCGAATCATACTACAGTATTCAGTTTTCCTATGAAAAGCCCGAAAGGCGCAGTTTGTAGAAATGAAATGACAGCATGGAAACAGTTATCTTTGTGGCATACCTATGCAAAACATTGGTGTGAACATAAACCAAGTGTAACGGTATCTGTCAAGGAAGATGAGTGGGTTAATACAGCAGCATGGGTATATGATAATTTCGATGACATAAGTGGTATTAGTTTTTTACCATTTAGTGATCATACTTATAGACAAGCACCGTACCAAGATTGTACAGAAAAAGAATATAATGAATTATCAAAACAAATTCCCAAAGAAGCAAATTGGGAAGAATTAACAAAATATGAGTCAAAAGACTATACCGTAGCGAGCCAAGAAATGGCATGTGTGGGAAATTCATGCGAAATTTAAAGGAGAAATGAAATCATTACTCAAATGGTGGTTAATATTTTGTACTACGTTATTGGGGTTAAGTACGTGTGTGTATTTTAACATACACAAAGATTTATACGCGGCTGATGTGACTAAGTTGAGTTTTCTAATTCTTATTATTTTTGGTTGTGCTTCTGTTTGGATTGGTACAAAAACTTACAAAGTTGAAATACAACAAGATTATGACCAAAAAAGTGATGTAGGATGGTTCGTATCAGAATCATGTCTTGCACTTGGAATGGTAGGAACTGTTACTGGTTTTTTGATAATGTTAGGAACAGCGTTTGAAAATGTAGATGTATCAAATGCGGCAACATTACAACGAGCATTGTCAGACATGGCAATAGGGATGAGTACCGCTCTTTGGACAACTCTGGTTGGATTAGTGAGTTCACTTATCATCAAAGTCCAATTGGTGAATCTTGAAGTAGCGTTAAATGAATAATGAAAAATACAAATCCACTATTGGTTTTACAGATCTGCTTTTCAACATCCTTGTTGGATTTGCGTTTCTCTTCATAATAGCATTCCTTCTTATAAAGCCCGAAGCAAAAAAAGAAGATTTTGAACGAAGAGCAGAATTCGTTATTGTCATGGAATGGGACAATGATGCTCATGGAGATATTGATCTCTATGTTGAAGACCCCACGAACAAACAAGTTAGTTTCAGATACCAGAATCTAAACTTTATGCATTTGGATAAAGATGATTTGGGCATGATGAATGATACTGTAATTAATGCAGATGGAACAAAATCAACTGTTTCAATCAATAGGGAAGTAGTAACTATTCGT
>Ga0310123_10003389_pt1 | contig 12384 bp, 11 predicted proteins | sample CB6_AW_1057_MG_FD_203505 | JGI IMG/M metagenome (GOLD analysis project Ga0310123, IMG submission 203505) | Marine microbial communities from Western Arctic Ocean, Canada - CB6_AW_1057 | ecosystem: Environmental > Aquatic > Marine > Oceanic | place: Canada: Western Arctic Ocean | collected... | reverse complement strand
TGCGTCATCAGGCTTGCGCCCATTGTGAACAATTCCCGACTGCTGCCTCCCGTAGGAGTCTGGGCCGTGTCTCAGTCCCAGTGTGGCCGTCCGCCCTCTCAGGCCGGCTACCGATCGTCGCCTTGGTGAGCCGTTACCCCACCAACAAGCTAATCGGACGCGGGTCCCTCAACAAGCGCCAGGTCCCGAAGGATCCCCGGCTTTGATCACGGCTCCTCCAAGAGCCGGATATTATGCGGTATTAGCCTTCCTTTCGGAAGGTTGTCCCCCACTCGAAGGTAGGTCACCCACGCGTTACTCACCCGTCTGCCACTCTACTTGCCACCCGAAGGTAGCTTTCGCGTTCGACTTGCATGTATTAGGCACGCCGCCAGCGTTGATTCTGAGCCAGGATCAAACTCTCAAGTTGAAAACATATGACTTGGGTGACCTATAACAGCTACCCAAGTGCAACTTTCAACACGAAAGCCATTTTTGGCTCTTGCGTTGCACGATTTTGTTGTGTTGTCAGGCTGATACTCGACGTGTTTCCACGTCTAATGTCCTATCTAGTTTTCAAAGAACCCGGTCACGGACTGGGACTGCCGGCCCGCCCCCCGCCAAAAGCTTGTAACCATCGTGCTTCAGGGGAACCTTCTAATACTATATGTGTTTGGCATAGTGTGTCAATAAATTCAAGGGCGCCTATTCAGCAAGCCACAGTCCTTGAGACCGAACGCCAGCAAACCACCCTAGCCGTTCGGCGTTTCGATGAGAGCTCGAAACAGAAACCTATTAGCTCAACTCAGCTCCTTTGGAACTACCTTTACTACTCGACGTTTGCCGACTTGCAACACAAATGCCCCTCTAGTTGACGAAATCGCAAACCTTCGATCGACAATTTGCTCGCCGTCAATACGAACACTACCTTGTTCGACGAGCCGACTCGCGGCACTATTGGATGCAGCAAACCCACAGTCGAGAATTAGACGGGTTACTAGAATTCCGCCATCCGGAACTCCAACTATCTTTATTTCAAGGTCGACCGGCAGTTCTTTCTGACTAAATCTTCGCTCAAATTCTACCGCCGCCGCACGCGCAGCTTCCACGGAATGAAAGTCGGAAATAATTTGTACCGCCAAATCAACCTTCGCCTGTTTCGGGTGCAGGTCGCCGCTCCTTACCCTGCACTGTAATGAGTCAATTTCGGCAATCGACAAGTCAGTCAACAACTTGTAGTAGTCCCACATCAGTGAGTCAGAAATCGACATTAACTTCCCAAACATGTCATTCGGTTGCTCAGAAATGCCGACATAATTAGCCGCGGACTTCGACATTTTTTCTGCACCATCAATGCCAACCAGCAGCGGGGTCGTCATCACAATCTGCGGTTTAACACCGAAGGACGGCATGATGTCTCGACCAACATTTAGATTGAATAACTGATCTGTCCCACCCAGTTCAACGTCAGTTTTGAGATAAACCGAATCGTATGCCTGCGCCAAGGGATAAAGAAATTCGTGAATAGCTATAGGTTGCCCTTGATCGTAACGCTTTCGAAAATCACGGCGCTCCAGCATCTGCGCCACGTTGTACCGGGCAGCAAGTCTCACCCAACCGTCACTGCCAAGCCTAGCCAACCACCTACTATTGAATTCAACCACGGTCTTTTCCGGGTCAAGCAACTTAAAGATTTGTTCCTTGTAAGTCTCCGCATTTGCGTCGATTTCCGAACGACTCAGCGCTGGGCGAATCTTTGAGCGACCGGTGGGATCACCGATCAGACCCGTGAAATCCCCAATAACGAATACCACCCTATGCCCGAGATCCTGAAAATGCTTCATCTTTCGAATCAATACGGTATGGCCAAGATGAAGATCTGGCGCCGTCGGGTCAAACCCAACCTTAATGTTCAGTGGGTTTCCGCTTGTATTCGACAGGTCAAGTCGTCTTTGAAGATCGGCTGTCTGAACGACGTCCACACAACCTTTCGTCAGATATGTAAGCTGTGCGTCGCAATCCATTAACCATATTTTACTGAGAAACGCCGCAAAGACGGGTGTCGAATTGCATTAGATCACAGAGAAACTAGACGAACAGTGAAACCGCAGGCTGCGAGTTCAATGTCGAGATTTGTTCTTCGCATCGGCGAAAGACTGACCGAGAAAACGACGTCCTTCTATTTGCCAACCACCGTCTAAAACCGTTTGGATCGCTTCAGGGTAGATTCGGTGCTCCTCTACAAGAATACGCTCCGAAAGCGATTCGGCTGTGTCGTCATCACGGACCGGAACCACCGCTTGTCTAACGATCGGCCCATTATCGAGCTCCGGGGTAACGATATGAACAGTAGCACCACTCACCTTGACACCGTAATCCCGCGCTTGCTGTTGAGCGTCGACTCCAACAAACGAAGGCAACAGTGAAGGATGGACATTGAGAATCGCATTCGGAAACGCGCCGATGAAAGCCTTCGAAATAATTCGCATGAAACCTGCCAAACAGACTAGACCAACGTTTCGCCGCACCAGCTCATCAACCATAGCAAGGTCAAACTCTTCCCGAGAAGGAAAAGCCTTGTGACTTAATGTGACTGTTTCTATTCCAGCCTTGCGCGCGCAAATGAGACCCATTGCGTCAGCCGTGTTTGATATGACCACCGAAATCTGAGCCTCGAGTCGCCCTACCGCAATCGCATCAATGATCGCCTGAAGATTACTGCCGCGACCGGATATGAGAATCCCAAGACGACGGTTTGGTCCGCGGCTCATCGTCTAAATCCCGATAGGTCCGTACTCAACTCGAGAATTCCCTTCATAAATTTTCCCTACCAGTATCGGACTGTTTCCTTCGAACGACGCCAGATTTGCCAGCACACCCTCTACTTCGCACTCCGAGCAAACCAAGACCATTCCGATCCCCATGTTAAAAGTACGATACATATCCTCTACAGGCACGTGGCCGTGCGTCTGAAGAAAAGTAAACACAGGTGGAACCACCCACGAATGTCGATCGATTCGTGCCATACATCCGGCAGGTAAGATGCGCGGAATGTTTTCGCTCAACCCACCTCCGGTAATGTGAGCAATGCCCTTCACGGCGCCAGTTTCGATCGCCGGCCACAACCAACGAAGGTAAGAGCGATGCGGTCGGAGCAATTCCTCACCAACGGTGCTCTGAAAGTCATCGACCTCGGACTCCACAGTAAGGGAAAGCGTTTCAAAAAGAATGCGGCGTGCTAGCGAAAATCCATTTGTATGCAAACCATCCGATGGCATCCCAATGATTAGGTCACCAGGTACGATGTTGTGGCCATCAATGATGCGAGAACGATCGACCAAGCCAACCACGAATCCAGCAAGATCATATTCACCCGCAGCATAAACACCTGGCATTTCGGCAGTTTCCCCTCCAAGGAGTGCACAACCATTCGCTTTACAGCCCGCCGCCACACCTCCAATGACTGTGGTCGAAACACTAGGAGACAAGACACCAGTAGCAAGATAATCGAGGAAAAAGATTGGACGAGCTCCTTGAACCAAAACATCGTTCACGCAATGGTTGACAAGATCATTCCCAACGGTTCCGTGCTCGTTTGCAGCAAACGCAATTTTCAGTTTCGTACCAACACCATCCGCGCTCGCGACCAACACCGGCTCCTCCATCCCAGCCAGCTCAGGTTTAAAGAGCCCCCCAAATGTTCCGATGTCAGATAAAACACCGTTGGTAAAAGTACTCTTGGCCAAGCCTTTTACACGAGCTAGCACAGTGTTAGCAGCGTCAATGTCAACACCAGCAGATTTATAGTCCATCTATCGATGCCTGCTAAGAGATAGAACGCCGGTCGTGGCTTAAAACTCTAAGATCCTCGCAACCAAACCCGCGACAGTCCGTGTCGGAGTTCCTTCACTGGAAGTATAGTATTCGTTGCGTAGGTACATGTAGAAGCGCTCTTCAGCGGAATCCTCATTCAACATATCAAAAGCATCACGCAGCAATAAAAGCGCTTCTTCAAGCCGGTCCGCCTTTTCGAACATCATCTGCATGATGTCTGGTCGTCGGAGCGCTATCGTACCAAGCGCCAGAGCAACAGGCGCACGTACCGACTCAGCCGCTCCCATGCCAACCTCAAACAACACCTCGGCGGCGCCCAATCGCCCGACCATCGCCAAGGCTACCGCCGCTCTCGTGGCACTACGAAAACCATCTCGATTACGGCTTGTCGCGCCGACACGTAAGGACTGGATAATGTATTGCTCCTGATTCTCGCAATCGATCCCCAGCATGCACGCCGCAGCAGATACAACCGGCTGCAACCCATCCGCAACTTCACCTTGAGCTGCGCTTATGACCGGCAATGCACTCATCCGTCCGATTTTTCCGAGTGCAATTAGCGCATCGTCACGCAGAGGCCCATCGCTCGCCGCAATAGAAATAAGGTGCTCAACAGCGTAATCTGCACGGTAATCACCAAGCGCTTCAATTAACGCACTCCGAAAAACATCTTCCTCGTGATCAAGATGAACTAAAAGTTTTTCCTGAACCTCTGCATCTTCGTCGTGAGCAGCCAATGCACGAAACAGAGCTGGTCTGACAAACTCAGATTTCTCTCCATCGAGCGCTGCCAATAACCGCGGCACCAGAGTTCCGTCTGGTGAATGCTCAGCGTAATCATATGCAACTGCACGAATGCGATCGTTGCTGACATCCAACGCTTCTCGAAAAAACAAATCGATCTGGGCTCCCCGAAAACCGTAGCTTAGTACAGCGACCCGATAACGAACATAATTGTCTTCGTGCCGTCGCGCCGCCTCAAGCAAAATGGGAACCGCTGCAGCCGCCTCAGCCCGCCGAACGAAACGTGCAGCCTCGACTCTTACGTCATGATCGAAATCACCCAAATTGGAAATAGCTGCTCGAAGTTCACGGACTTCGGAAGGAACTTGCGCGCCTGCCATAGAAATCGTTACGAACAAGGAAAGCGCGAGAAAAAGGATTGGGCCAGACGTGACTGAAATCATTGAATCCGGTCTGGTGTATCAGAAGCCTCAGCCATCTTAAGCACCATCTGCAGATAGGCACGTTTGTCGCGGGGCGGCTCCACTGGGTATTCCTTTGTATAGCATGCCGTACAGTAATCGCCATTGCGCGTTCCAATAGCTTCTCGGAGTCCGTCCATACTCAGATATGCGAGAGAATCGGCACCCAGGAACTCACGAATTTCTTCGACGCTGTGTTTTGCCGCTATTAGTTGGTCGGCATGCGGAGTATCAATACCGTAATAACATGGCGAGACGGTCGGCGGGCAGCTGATTCGCATGTGCACTTCGGCTGCACCTGCCGCTTTGATCATCGAAACTATTTTCTGGCTAGTTGTGCCACGGACGATGGAATCGTCGACGAGTACAACACGCTGACCATCCAAAATACTTCGGACCGTGTTCAGTTTTACCTTGACCTTGAAACCACGAATAGCCTGTTGTGGTTGTATGAAAGTACGTCCCACATAATGGTTCCTGATCAAACCCATCTTCAAAGAAATTTCAGATGTCTCCGCAAAACCCAGTGCGGCACAAAGCCCTGAATCAGGAATGGGAACCACCACATCGGCCTCTACTGGAGCCTCTCGGGCCAGCAAACGCCCGAGATTCGTTCGCACATCGTTAACACTTTGCCCAAACACGTAACTGTCCGGTCTGGCAAAGTAGACGTGCTCGAACACACAGTGCGCAGATGGCATCGAAGGAAAGGGTTTGAACGACTGCAAACCATCATCCCCAATCACTAATACCTCTCCCGGTTCGACTTCTCGTTCGTAAGTTGCACCTATCAAATCTAGAGCACACGTCTCAGAGCAAACAACGTAAGCGTCTCCCAATCGACCTAGAGCAAGCGGACGGAACCCATGCGGATCTCGAACGGCAATTAGCCTGTTCTCTGTCAACATCACTAGAGAAAATGCACCTCGCACCTGCGACACTGACTCAACAATGGCATCTTCGGCAGTCGAAGCGTTAGATTTTGCATAAAGGTGCAGTACAACCTCAGTATCACTGTCCGTTTGGAATATCGACCCTCCGCCAACCAACTCGTCTCTCAATTCGGTAGCGTTGACAAGATTGCCGTTGTGGCAAAGAGCGATTTGACCGTGCGCACAATCGATCAAGATCGGCTGTGCATTAACAAGCCGGCTATCGCCAAAAGTGGAATAGCGCACATGGCCAATAGCCGACGCTCCCTTTAGATCAGCCAGCATTTCCTCGTTAAAAACATCGCCGACGTAACCCATTGCACGCGACAAACGCAATCCACCAGAAGGAGCAGCCACCACCATCCCAGCACTTTCCTGGCCTCGATGCTGAAGCGCATACAAGCCAAGATAAGTCATCGATGAAGCTTGTTTGTGGCCGTAGATACCAAAAACACCGCACTCGTCGTGAAATTTGTCGTCGGTCAAAATAATCCTATAGTTTCTGTAATGTTCAGGCGTCCGATGACTCAAAATAATTTGACAAGCCGTTTGTCCAAGCTTTCTCAGCTTGTTCTAAGGGTAAATCGACAACCGGCGTATCAGCGATAACAACGCGCAACCGAGCCCCTCCTGTCCGACCCAGAACGTGAACAGGAACACCCAGTAGTCGAGCACGATCAAGTACTTCATTTGCATTGCTCTCAACTGCGGAAACAATCACTTGGGATGCGGCCTCTCCAAACAGCGCCGTGGCCGTATCGATTGCATCGCCTTCAGCTGACGTCTGTGCTCCAGGAATTGTGATTTCAACTCCAATTCCGCCGCTCTCAAAACAACACTCGGCCACCGTCACAGCCAAACCTCCTTCTGCACAATCATGGGCTGAATCCAGAAGGCCATCAGCAGCTAAACTCACGATGAGATCCTGAAGATTTCTTTCTAAAACAAAGTCGAGGTCTGGCGGCATACCTCGAACAAGCCCGTGGATCTCAGCCAGATACTCGCTAGCTCCAAGGGTCGCATTCCCTACAGGGGCACCCAGCAATATCACAAGAGCGTCACTACGTCGAAAGACACGCGACAAAACGCAGTTAGCATCGTCGATTATTCCCACTACCCCAACAACTGGAGTCGGACGAATCGAGTGGCCGTCCGTCTCGTTGTACAGGCTAACGTTCCCTCCCGTGATCGGAAGTTCGAGCTTTCGACAAGCATCTCCGAGACCTTGAACTGAACGCGTGAATTGCCACATGATCTCAGGTCGTTCAGGATTACCAAAATTCAGACAGTTAGTTACAGCCGAAGGACGACCTCCTGCGCACGCCACGTTACGAGATGATTCAGCTACTGCTAGCATTGCACCTCGATAGGGTTCGAGAGAGCAATAACGACTGCACCCATCCACTGAAAACGCTAACGCCCTTCGTGTCCCCTTCACACGCACTACCCCAGCACCAAGACCAGCCATCAACAGTGTGTTAGTCCGAACCATATGATCGTATTGTCTATAGATCCACCGTTTGCTGGCAATCGATGGAGAAGCTAGTAACCTCAATAGCGCTTCGGAAGACGACGGCCACACTCTTTCACTAAGCAGCTCAACATCTAGCTCACGATGTTCCACAAATTCAACCGGCTCATGTGCTGGCCGGTCATAAAGCGGCGCTTCATCGGCTAATGGTTTGTTCGGAATCTCGGCAATTATCTCTCCTTTTTGCTTAACGCGAAGTAAACCATCATCCGTAACTCTTCCTATACGAACAGCATGAAGGTCCCACTTGTCAAAAACTCTTTCGACCTCAGCCTCCCGCCCTCTGTGCACAATGAACAGCATCCGTTCCTGCGATTCGGACAGCATGACCTCGTAAGGAGTCATCCCCAATTCACGTTGAGGAACTTCCGCAACATCAATCTCAATTCCGACCCCCCCCCGAGCCCCCATCTCACAGGAAGAACACGTCAACCCGGCAGCCCCCATATCCTGAATCCCAACCAGTGCATCTGTTTGCATGACTTCAAGACATGCTTCAAGCAGCAATTTCTCCATGAATGGGTCACCGACTTGCACGTTCGGACGTTTTTCAGACGAATCGTCATCGAACTCTGCCGAAGCCATCGTTGCACCATGAATTCCATCACGACCAGTCTTTGCACCAACGTAATAGACCGCGTTTCCAGCGCCCTCTGCTCGCCCCATAATGAGGGCATCCTGTCTCGCCACACCGAGACAGAAAACATTAACCAGCGGGTTTCCAGCATACGTTTCATCAAAGCCCACTTCCCCACCAACGGTAGGAATCCCGATGCTGTTTCCGTACGCTGCAATTCCTTCTACGACCCCTTCGAGCAAGCGACGGGTCATTGGCTGATCGAGCGACCCGAACCGGAGCGAGTTAAGGAGAGCGATCGGTCTGGCACCCATAGTAAAAATGTCACGAATGATTCCACCGACACCGGTCGCCGCACCTTGAAACGGTTCAATGAAGGAAGGATGGTTATGCGATTCAATCTTGAATACCGCTGCTAGTCCATCACCAATATCGATGGCACCAGCATTTTCACCTGGACCTTGCAACACATGGGGGCCCTTCGTTGGCAGTGTCCGTAGATGCACGCGAGAACTCTTATAACTGCAGTGTTCAGACCACATCACCGAGAAAATACCAAGTTCCAGTAAATTAGGTGGACGCCCCAGGATCGAGACGACACGAGAAAATTCCTCCTCAGTCAGACCGTGGGAAGCAATCATTTCCCGATCGATCGTAGGACCACTTATGTCAGACATACCGTTGGCCGCACTACTGACGAAATCTGACTTCACTAGAACCATCATGAACTGCTATTAAGAACCACTTAAGCGTAGATAAGAACCTCGTCAGCTCAATCAAATCTGACAACACTGGACCAGAATGTATTTAATCTCAAATCTCGGCTCGATTCAGAAGTAATCAAACTGTACTCTCTGGAAACTCTTCCCTCTAACCGCCAAACTCTAGGCTTCGGGAAGCTTCTCTGCTATTGACATAACGACCGACTCAAGGACAACGCGCCCGTCCATACTCCCAATTGACGACTCACAAGCACGTTCAGGATGTGGCATCAATCCAACCACATTACGTTGAGTATTGCAGACGCCTGCAATCGCTGCCGTCGAACCATTCACATTCCACCGATCATCACGATCTCCATTCGGACCTGTGTAACGAAACACAACCTGCCTATTCTTGTTAAGAGTTTGGAGCGTTTCGGCGTCAGCGTAGTAGTTTCCTTCACGATGGGCGATGGGCATACGCAACGACTGACCGATGCTAGCGCTTCTGGTAAACGACGTGTCTGTCTCCTCGACCCGCACATGCACGTGCTCACAGATAAATTTCAGATTTCGATTCCGACGCATAGCCCCAGGCAATAATCCAGCCTCAAGTAATATTTGGAAGCCATTGCAAATTCCAAGCACTGGACCACCCGCAGCTGCGAACTCAGCCACTCGCGTCATGATAGGTGAAAACCTGGCGATTGCACCTGTGCGGAGGTAGTCTCCATAGGAAAATCCGCCCGGCAGAACAACTGCGTCGGCGTCGGCAAGACTTCTGGCCTTGTGCCAAGCAAAAATTGTTTCGAAACCAAGAACTTCTCTGAGCGCGTAATCCGCATCATGGTCACAGTTCGAGCCTGGAAAAACCACAATAGCGACTTTCATTGCGTTCTCACAAAACTTTTTCGCATTCGATCCCTACTCGTCTACTTCCAAGCGGTAACTTTCAATGACCGGATTGACAAGAAGCTTCTCAGCAAACTCGTTAACCATTGCTTGTGCCTCTTCAGGAGAAGTCGTTTCTAGATCAATCTCAAAATATTTCCCTTGACGAATGCTCTTGACTGCGACATAGCCAATCGTGTGCAAAGCGTCCCTAATTGTTCCGCCCTGCGGATCAAGAATTGAAGGCTTAAGTGTCACAAATACGCGCGCCTTCACGATTCCGCCTCAACCAAATCCTCATCTTTACCGAAAACCCGCGTGAAAATTGAGTCGACATGCCTGAGCTCAACGTCGAGATCGAAGACACGATCAATTTCGTTAGAGGGAATTACGGCAGTGATTTCCCTATCGTTGAGAAGCAGAGACTTGAAATCCGCCCCCTCATCATGAGATTTCATAGCGTTTCGCTGAACCATAAGGTACGCATCCTCTCGGGACACGCCGCGACGCGCAAGTTCTAGCAACACTGTCCCTGAAAATACGACACCTCTCGACCGACCAAGATTCTCAAGCATCCGTTCCGGATACACGACCAAATTCCGAACAATACTCGTAAAGCGGAGAACCATATGATCGAGCACACAAAAACTGTCAGGAACGATGATTCGCTCAACGGACGAGTGTGAAATATCACGCTCGTGCCAAAGTGCCACGTTCTCAAGAGCGGCCATCGCATTTGCTCGAAGCACTCTCGACAAACCACTGATTTGCTCACAACCAATCGGATTTCGTTTGTGCGGCATCGCAGACGAGCCTTTTTGACCCTTTACGAACGGTTCTGCAACCTCTCCGATCTCGGTCTTTTGGAGTCCCCTTACCTCTAGCGCAAACTTCTCCAGAGACGCACCGATTATAGCGAGCACACTGAGAAGCTCAGCGTGGCGGTCTCGTTGAACCACCTGCGAAGCGACTGGTTCAGGGACCAAACCAAGCACGTCACAAACCTCTCGCTCTATGTCCGGATCCAGATGAGCGTAGGTGCCGACCGCCCCCGATAACTTTCCGACACTGATCGACTCACGGGCTCTCACTAATCGACGTTGATCACGCCTAAGTTCAACATACCAGAGCGCCATCTTCAACCCGAACGTCATTGGTTCAGCATGCACGCCATGAGTACGGCCGATCATTGGAGTTCGACGATGCTCATCAGCTTGAGACTGAACTGCTCCTATAAGAGCATCTAAATCATCCAACAGTAGATCGCATGCTTCTCGCATCTGAAGCGCAAGAGCTGTATCGACTACGTCCGATGATGTCATTCCAAAATGCAACCATCGCGCCAACGGTCCAACTGTTTCCGCAACCGCCGAGGTAAAGGCAATAACATCATGATGTGTAACGCGCTCAATCTCTTCGACACGCGCAACATCGACTGTGCCATGCGAGGCAATAGCGTCTGCAGCTTCCTTCGGCACGAGACCATGATTAGCCATCGAGTTCGCTGCGGTGGTCTCGACGCGCAGCCACGTGTCGTACTTTCGCTGTTCATCCCAAATACGTCCCATCGCGGCAGGGGTATACCGAGGAATCATAAGAGAGTCACCGTCGCCGGCTTATCAATGGCTAAGCCTGAAACGTTCAAAGTCGGCTTCATTTAAGACCCCTCCCGGGCAATCAAAGCGATCAGAACGGCAGCAGGGTTTGTTGAAGACCAACAATATGGCCAACATTGCCAGCTGCTAGAAAAGATAGATCGATGGTTGGCGTTATACGGTCCTGCTGAGCAACCACAACGTTGACCTCTTCACGCCCACCTGCCGCCAATGCTTCCCGGCAAGTCGTTGCAGCGATTTCGGGTAAATTATTCACACGACTAAGGTGAGCCAGCACAATGCAACGAACCGATGGACCCAGGTCCGTCTTAATAAAGGCGGCAAGCGCCTCATTGGAAAGATGTCCACCATCTCCGGAAATACGTTCCCGCACAGAACGCGCGTAGGGACTAAATCGAAGAAGCTCCTCAGCATGATTCGATTCGACGACTAGTAGATGGCAGGCACGTAACCGCTCGATGATGCTATTCGTCAATTTCCCGACGTCGGTCACGTAGCCTATTACACCATCCGCAGTTTCAATTTGAAAACCAACGGCTGAGGAATCATGAGGAATTGTGAACGGCAAGAAACGGAAACCACACACTTCGTCGACGCCTTCTGGAATCAAAGTTCCACCAACGGAAATATTCGTCGGCCGCCATTCTGCTCGAATCGCCTCAGTCACATAAATAGGAACATCATGGCGCCTCGAAAACACTTGCGCGCCACGTGTATGGTCACCGTGCGCATGGGTTATGACGATCGCGTCAATAGAGCTAGGGTTAACCCCGAGAAGACTCAATCGTCTGGTCACTTCACGGCAGCTTAAGCCGACGTCTATCAAAACATAGCGGTCCGCATCTGCAACCAGCGTCGCATTTCCCGAGCTACCGCTACCGAGCACCGTGAGTTGGACTGAAATTCGGAGTACTCCCCTCGGGAAGACTGAACGACATTCTTATGAGCCAAGTTCTAATTGCGACGGTAAAAGCTCTATTCCATCCACGGGACCAAGCACAGTAGCAGCCAAACCACCATCTCTAAACAAATCAATCGCTACTCTTTGAACATCTCCCACCGTCACACTATCGAGCGCTGACAGTGTCTCGTCAAGTCCAACTTGGCGACCGAAGAAC
>Ga0310123_10003387_pt1 | contig 12391 bp, 3 predicted proteins | sample CB6_AW_1057_MG_FD_203505 | JGI IMG/M metagenome (GOLD analysis project Ga0310123, IMG submission 203505) | Marine microbial communities from Western Arctic Ocean, Canada - CB6_AW_1057 | ecosystem: Environmental > Aquatic > Marine > Oceanic | place: Canada: Western Arctic Ocean | collected... | reverse complement strand
GATCCTCCAGGAGATCAATGACAACGGGACGACGCTGGTTGTCTCGACGCATGACACCGACCTGGCCGGATCGGCGTCGCTGGTCTTCACGCTCGAGGATGGTCGCCTGGTGGACGCCACGTCCTGAACCCCCGGGCTTGCGGGGGTTGGGTACTACCGCTTTGGTGGAGCCGCCTCCTTGACCACCGCACCCTGGTCCTTGCTGAGTACCAGCAGCGAGAACTTCTCGACGTTCTCCAGGTCGTTGGTGCTCAGGGATGCGTAATCGAATCGCCCCCGCAGGTCGGTGTAGCCATCCCTGTAAAAGGCGATTTTGCCGTCCTTGCTCCGGGAGTAGACCTTGACGTAGACGCGGGCCACCGGTTTTCTGCTGGCGGCGTCGGTCACGCGGACCTGCCCGTACGGCTCGACCACCTGGAGGGCGAGCGAGTTCGAGTAGTAGGCCTGCGAACGGACCAGCCCCCGACCGCGGACTTCGACCAGCACGTTCCGGTTGTGGAATCGCTCGGGCAGTTCGACCACGTGCCGGGCCTTGTCGTCGGGAAGCGGCACGGCCATCGAGTGATTGGGCCGGATGTGTGCGAACCGGCTGGCGTCCTGCTTGACGAACGGGTTGCGTGAGAAGAGCAGCTCGATGTCCATCAGGTAGTAGTTGACGGTGACCGTCTTGACGTTCTGGAAGTCGATCGTCACCCGCTTGTTTTCGACCTTGATGTCGAAGTTCGGCTGGCTGTTGGCAAGTTTCTGTTGCCGTGCCGCGTCGGTTTCGGGATCGTCGGCCACTTTGCGACCGTCGGCCTCGTCCAGGTGCGCCACGACGTCACGGAACAACTGTCGCCAGTGATCGACCGGGTAGCCGACGCGCTGGCCGTCGGGGCCGGCGTTGACGGCGATCAGGTCGCCGGCCGGCAGCGGATCGAGCCGGGCCAGCCACTTCTCGGAAACGGTCCGAGCCACCTGCGGCTTGTCGCTGAACAAATCGAGATAGGCGGTGAAGTAGTCGTACTGCAGCCGGGTCTGCAGGTCACCAGGTTCGACACCGGCGAAGAACGTCAGGGCTTCCTCGACCCGATCCTGCAGCAGCAGGTAGTAGGTGATCGCCATCCGGTTGTCGTTGTCCAGGGTGGTCTTGTAGCTGATGTTCTTCAGCAACCGGTGGTACTGGGAGTGAAAACGATCGTTGAGGATCTGGCGGCGTTGCCCGAGCTGGTGGCGTCGGGCATTGACCAGCGGGCGGTAATCCATGTGCTGGTACGTTCTTCGCTCGACCGGGTCGATCACCAGCAGCGAGCTCTGGAGCACCGTGCCGCAGGATTTGACGAAACCGTCCCGGTGTCGGAGGTACTCGCGGATCGCGATCGGGTCGTTGTGCAACAGGCCATAGGCCCACAGGGTGTGGTCGTAGACGCGTCGATTGCGGAGCAGGGCCAGAAGCTCGGTGAAGAACTCGCGGTCCTTGACCCGGTAGGCGATCTGTCCGAGATTCAGCGACAGGATGTTGTGTTTCCGGAGGAACTCGAACACCTCACCGCGGGTGCCGTTCTGCGAGACGTGGGCCCACGAGGCGAGGTCGAGCCGCGACGGGGTGGCGACGGCCTTCAGGACCACGGGATCGGCAGCGGCGATCACCTGTTCCTCGCGGGCGACCTGGACCGGGTAGTGCTGCGAGTTGCCGGCGGTGGGGAAGTAGAAGAAGTACTCGATCCGTTGAGTGTGATACGGCTCGAGATCGAGGTGGACGCTGCGGGTGTAGCGGGTCTTGCTGACCGGAATCGCTCCCACCGGAACCTGCAGCAGCACGTCGAGCCGCTGTCGAGCCGAGCCGGGGTTGGTCAGCACCACCTGGCACCCGTAGACGGTGTGCAGCAGGAACTCGTCGGTGACGAACTTGTCGAGCTTCTCTCCGGCGACCTGCTGGTAGCGGTCATCGAGCCGGAAGAAGTTCTGGGTGACCAGCACGGGGGTTCGCTTGACCACCTCAGCGGCCGGCTTGATCTCACGGTGCAGCACCACCGCGGGGCTGCCGGTGACAAGTGTCAGCTGGTTCCCCTTGATGTCCGCCTTGTGCTTGGCCGCTTCGAAGGGCAGGTCGAGCACCGCGAGGGCCAACATCATCTCGGGAAAGCTGCGTGCCGCTTCGGAGAAGTGCTCCGAGAAGAACGGGTCGGCGGGGTTGCGGTGTGCGTAGTCGTTCCAGAACCGGCTGACCGACACCAGTTCGCCGGTCATCTGTTCGATCGGCAGACGGTAGTAGTTGTTTTCGACCCACTCCTGCGTCCGGTCGAGTCGGCGGAAGAGCTGGCGGACGTTCTGCCTGAGCTTGGCATCGGCATGGCGTCGGCCGCCCAGTGACGCGGATTTGTCCATCTGTTCTTCGAGACTGCTGAGCTTATCCAATTTTTTTCCGGCCGATTTCTTGGACTTGCTCTCACTGGCGCGCCGCTGCCGCTCGCCCGACTTTCTTGCCAACAGAGAACCGGGGGCCGCCGGTGCGCCGCCCGACTGTCTGTCTTCGCTGGCCGCGAATCCACCCCCACCCCCACCCATGGGGCGGCCGAGGGCACCGTTGGCATTCTTGTCGCGGTTGAGTCTCGAATAGAACCGGTTGACCTCGACGCCGAGGTTGGTCTTCCCGGCTCTACCGGCTTCCAGTTCGCGGCCGCCCAGGGCTGTTTCGAACAGCAATTCGACCAGGTCGCGGTTCCGGGGCCGCAGTGCCAGCAGGTCGTCGACGTGACGTCGAGTCCTGGGCAGTTCGTCCTCGAGCCGCTCGGCCAGCAGGATTCGCTCGACGATGTTCAATCGCGAGTGGGTCCAGGGATCGAGGAAGTGAGCGAGGTCGTTGCCGAGCAGCCAGTGGTCCATGAAGGTCTTGTCCTTCTTGTTCTGCAGGAACGGCTGAACGACGGCGGCGAAGAACCGGGGGTCTTTCCGCGAGAGGAAGAAGTTCAATTCGTGGCAGGCGTACTTCGAGTACTTCTGCCGCTTGGTGGCCGCATCGAGAGTGGGCCATTCGAGCACGAAGCGGAATTCGGCAAGCGTGGGGTTCTTCGAGAGAGTGCGGTAGAGGCCGTAGACCCGCGAGAGGCTGTCGTAGATCTCGAACCGCGACGAGGTGACGTCGGGGATCACCAGTTGCTTGCCCTTGGGCAGGTAGGTGGTCTGCCGTTGTTCGGTGAAGTGCCGCTTGGGATCGAGGCCACGAACCAGGCGGAGGTCAAGGGTCTGGGCCTCGGCCTCGGGCAGCACGAGGCTGCGGGAGACGGTGTGCCGGGGATCGACGGCGACGACATGGACCTGGGAGTAGTTCTTCAGCACGTCGCGAGGAAGCTCGATCCGGCCCTGCTTGTCAGGACGCAGGTTCAATCGGACCAGCGACGAGTTGGCCAGGAAGTCGAGGTTGGCGTAGTCGGTCGGTGGCCGTGGGGCGGCCGATTTCGGTGCGGCTCTCTTGCTGGCGGCCGCCTTCTGGTCCTTGGCTGTCCCGAACCGTTCGCCCTTGGCTGCCAGTTGTCTTCCCGTGGTCGTCTTGCGGATCGGCCAGGCGTTGAGCAGCAGGCTGGGCCGTCTGAGCATGTTGCCGGCGAAGTGCTTCTGGTACTTGCGGTCGATGATGTAGCGGAATTCGTCTCCGATGTTCCGGCCGGCGATATACAGCGACGGGTGCCGCGGCACACTGACCTGGAACGGTTCGGCGTCGCGGACCCGGCCCAGGAAGCCGTGTGGCGAGAACGTGGGCACGTAGCGTGTGGCAAAGAGGTGAACTCGTGTGTCCTCGGTGGCGTTGGCCAGCTGGATCTGAAGTGCGGCCGCACCCAGCGTGGTGGAAACGACCTGGAGCGGTCGGTGGGCACGGTCTTCGAGCCGTCGAGACTGACCCATCAGGTACCCGTCCCGTCGCGGCCCATCGGTCAAGCGGATCCGGATTGTCGTCGCCGACGATTTGATCAGCAGGTTGTAGTCACCGGCGGGCAGGTCGGCGAGTTCCAGGAACCCGTTGCGGATGGTCACCGAATCGAGCCGGTCGGCGACAAACTGCCCGCCGCGGGTTTCCAGCAGCGAGACACGGCTGGGCTCGGGCTCGGCCGCAGTCTCCATCCACGGAATCCGCAGCACCTCGCCGGCCAGTCCGTGTATCGACTCGGGGTAGCTGAACAGGTCGCGGCCCAGTTTCCAGGCGTGCCGGGTCCCGCCGGCTGCGGTCACCGAAACGTTGACGATTTCGACGAGTGGGCCGAGCGTGACTCGGCCACCGGCGTCGGTCTGCATCGCCAGCCGCACCGGCTGCTTGAAGTCGCGGTGCTTGAGCGACACCTGCATGGCACGGCCCGATCGCGGTTCACCGCTCTTGCCCCGCAACTCCAGCACGTAGCCTCCCGGTGTCCGCAGCAGGTGAACGTCGTCGACCTTGGCGACCTGGTCGATCACGTTGACGACGAACACCTGGCTGGTCGAAAGGTCCTGGGGCTTGCCCCGGCTGAGGTTCTTGACTCGGGCGGTGAGGGAGAAGCCGATCTGTGAGAGGCGGGGTGGGACCTGGAACTCGTGGATGCTCTCGGCTCCATCGGAGAGTTCGATGTCACCGACCTCGCGGGTCGAGGAGACTCCATCGTGGTTGGTCGAGGTGATTCGCAGCCGCACGTCCTCGAGCACCGAGACCGAGACAGGCGTGCCGTTGACCGACAGTGATGGCCGGATGACGACCCGGGCCTTGCGCCGGTCGAGCAACGATTCGCGGTCGACCAGGATCCCGGCACCGAACGAGTAGTTCTCGGATTCGTGCTGGAACCGGTCGAACGAGGCGAAACCGTCGTGGACCAGAATGATCGGCTGGGGGCCCGGCGCGGTGCTGAAGGGGATGTGGATCGTCCCGTTCTTCCCGGCGGTGTACTCGCGGCCACCCAGCCAGATCGAGGCGCCGGCGACTCGTGTGCCGGCCTCGTCGAGGACGGCGAACACGTGCCCGGCCGGACCGGTACGGACCAGTTGACGCAGCCTGCCCTTGCGGACCAGTACCCGGCTGCTCTTGCCGTTGCCGATGAAGTCGATCACCCAGGCTCCCCGACCCTTCAACTCGGGGAACGCGAATTTCCGCCGCACCTTCCGCTGGGGGGGCTCGTCGTACTTCAGCGTCCGCTCGAAATTGGGGACCAGCCCGTCGAGATTCACGTCGGTGTTCACCTCGCGGGCCCGATCGCGGTAGTAGTTCAGCGTGTTCAGCTCGAAGATCTTCACGATCAGTGTCTGGACATTCTTGATGTCGAGTTCGAGCGAGATGTCATCGGCGGGGGCGAATTCGCGGTCGTTGGTGGCGACGAAATCGAGGTCCACCCGCTTCTGCAGCCGCCGATACTGGTCGGGGCTCAGCAATGCCGCCCAGCGGGACGGGTCGCCCTGCCCGGCCAGGATCTTGGTCTCGGCGAAGACCTGCTTGAGGTAGGTGTCGGAGAGGAACGCCCGAAACGCTTCGTAGTTCTCCTGCCGCTGGAAGAAGTGCCCGAGGTAGGACCGGACCAGGGGTTCGTCGTTGCCGACGATCGGCAGCCTGGTGACCGATGTGTAGTTGGCCTGGAGGTTGGCCAGGTGCCGTCGGTTGACCAGTTCCCGGATGACCCGCGGCTGCACGTAGACCATGTTGCGCGGCAGCCTGATGTAGTCGAGGAACCGTTGCCGGTTGTGGACGCCCCTGGTGTGGTCGAGCTTGAGTTGCCGAGACAGGACGTGGGCCTTCAGCGAATTGTGGACCGGGTTGAGCCGGCGGACGAAGGACCAGAGTCGGTCGAGGTAGGCGGCCTCGGCGACGGGACTGTTCTTCCAGTCGGTGTCGTTGTCGGGCAGCAGCTTCGAGATGTAGGTGGTGACGAAGTTGTTCTGGTTCTGCAGCGGTGGTTGAAATTCGATGCACTGGTCGAGCTGCTTGCGGAGCAGCAGGCGGTGGATGCCCAGCGAACCGAATCCGCTGCTGCTCGAAGCGGCGAGGTCGTTGATGATCAGACGGGGCAGTCCGGCCAGGTCAGGGCGGGTGAGCCGTGAGAGCAGGTTGCGGCGCTGGCCGGTGGTGAGTTTTCGGGTCGAGAGCCACTCGAGCGCGGAGTTTTCGAATGCCGTCAATGACGTCGTTGGGCTCAGGTGGCGATTGACCAGTGACTGTCGCGAGATCAGCTCGGCGTTGACGGTGGTGGGCAACTGGGCTTTCGCCTCGGTATTCCGCCGCTGGTGGTTCAGGCTGGGCTTCAGGCGATTCCGGAGAAAACCGAGTGTCAGCACCGGCCGCTGGGCGTATCGCAGCAGCACCTGCCGGTTCTCGATTTCCCGGTACAACGCGGTCGGCGACTTGGTCTTCTGCAGCCACAGCTTCATCACCGCGTCGACCTCGGCGTACTTCTCCTGGTTCTGCAGGTGCAGGCTGTGATAGTAGAAGTAGTCCTCGGTGCCCGGGATCAGGGTCTTGAGTGCGACCGAGCGATCCGGTGCCAGCGAGAAGTTCTCGAGGAAAGAAATCTCACCGGCGTTGGTCAAACCCCCACCCAGCAGCAGGACGGCGACCACGGCACGCATATGGACCAATTGACGACACATGGCAGAACTCCCGGTTCAAGAATCACGCAACGGTGAGATCACCGTTGGCATCGGGGGCCGACGTGTCATCGACCCACCAGAACAAATCGTAACGCGCCCCCGGACTACTCGCGACATACGAGTCGTCGTGTCCAGGGGAATACGTCTGGGACGTCGCAATCGGCCGATGAGTTCCCCGAGATTGGGAACTCAACTCAACAACTTGCGCACGACCCGCGCCCCGGTCACCTCGGGATCGGTCAGCCGTTCGTCTCGACCGTTGTGCGGAAACTGCAATTGGTGGTGGTCGATACCGAGCAGATGCAGGATCGTGGCGTGGTAGTCATGGACGCTGACCGGGTCGACGACCGACCGGTAGCCGATCTCGTCGGTGCCGCCGTGGACGTGCCCGCCGCGGAATCCGCCGCCGGACAGCATCATGCCGAAGGCATTCCGGTTGTGGTCTCGTCCGGTCTTGTTCTGGGAAATCGGCAATCGCCCGAATTCCCCGGACCAGACCACGATGGTCGAGTCGAGCAGCCCGCGTTGCTTGAGGTCGGTGATCAGGGCGGCCGAGGGCTGGTCGACCCGAGGGCAGACGGCCTTCAGCCCGGGCTCGAGATTGCTGTGGCTGTCGAAGGGGTTCGACCCGCTGGCGATGGGCACCATCACCTCGACAAACCGCACACCGTGTTCGACCATCCTCCGTGCCATCAGGCAGCGTCGACCGAAGTCGGAGGTGATGGGGTTGTGCAGCCCGTACAGGTCCTGGGTCGCCCGGGTTTCACCGTCCAGGTCCAGCAACCGCTCGGCACTGCTCTGCATCCTGGCGGCCAGCTCGTAGTTGCGGATCCGGGATTCGAGCCGGGTGTCGTCGGGATAAAGTTGGCGTCGGCGGTTGTTGAGTGCGTCGAGCAGGTCGAGATTGCGTCGACGGATCCTGGGGGTGATTGGCCGCGAGGGCTTGAGGTTCAGCACCGCGTCGCCTTCGGACCGGATCTCGGTGCCACGATAGATCGCCGGCAGCCAGCCGTTGTTCCAGTGGTTGGTGCCGCCGTCGGTGTAGCCCTTGGGATCCCGCAACACGACGAACGCGGGCATGTTCTGGTTCTCGGTTCCCAGCCCGTAGCTGACCCACGCCCCCAGCGACGGCCAGTTGGGGACGATCTTTCCGCTTTGCAGGAACCGTTGTGCCTGGGGGTGGTTGTTGTTGGCGCTGTACATCGATCGCACCAGGCAGATGTCGTCGGCCTTGGAGGCGAGGTGAGGCAACATCGAGCTGAACTCGGTCCCGCACTCTCCATGCGGCCTGAACCGGAACGGGCTCCCGACCAGCTTCTTGGCCTCGCTGCCCGTCTGCAGTGTTTCGAAGGTGCCCGAGGCGGTCTTGCCGTGAAATTTCTGCAGAATCGGCTTGGGATCGAACAGGTCCATGTGGCTGGGTCCGCCGACCATGTTGAGCAGGATGACCGAGCGGGCACGGGAGCGGAGGTCGCCGGTCCGCACCGTGGTGTTGATACCCCGTGCGGGTCGTGCAGCGGTGGACTCGTCGGCCAACAGGCTCTGCAACGCCAGCCAGCCGAATCCCAGTGACGAGGATTCCAGCAACTGGCGGCGAGACAGCGGGCCGTCAAACATGGCAATTACTCCCGGTAAAGAAACTCGCTGGTGTTGAGCAGCGTGTGACACAACTCGACCACCGCCAACCGACTCGCCTCGACCCGCGGTTTCCCCGTCGCGACGAGCGAGGCCCGGTTGTCGACCCAGGCAGACCGGCACAACCGGATTTCCTCGGCGTCGGGGTCACGGCAAAGTGTCCTGCGGTAGATCGCCCGGACGACCTGTTCGAATCGGTTCCCCTCGACCGGCCCGTCGATCGTCTCGAGCACTTGCGAGGTGATCCGCGAAGCGACCCCGTTGACGAACGGGCCGTTGATCATCGTCAGGGACTGCAGCGGCACGGCACTGGTTTCTCGATGGCTGCAGGTGGTCAGGATCGACGGCTGGTCGAAGACCTGCAGCAGCGTGATCGAGTAGCCGCGGCGCGTGACCATGTAAACGCTGCGACGCCAACGGTCGTGGGGTCGCTTCAGGCCGCCGGTGTTGATCGTGATCGAACCGTCGCTGTGGGCGATCTGCGGGACAGGCGGGCCGCCGAGCGAACGATCGAGCTGATCGGCGACGGCCAGCAGGCTGTCGCGGATCGCTTCGGATTCGAGCCGTCGCACCGGCATGTGCCACAGCAGTCGGTTGTCGGGATCGACCCGGCGGGCAACGGCCAGGCGGGGCGTTGGGGCCGGGCGGGATGTCTGGCGGTAGGTTCGCGAGACCAGCACCAGTTTCAACAGCGGCTTGGCCCGCCAGCCGTGATGTTGGAACTCGCCGGCCAGCCAGTCGAGCAGCAGGGGATGAGATGGTGGAGTGCCCTGGGTGCCGAAGTCGCCGGAACTCTCGACCAGACCGCGTCCGAAGATTGCCTGCCAGAAGCGGTTGACCAGCACCCGCGTGACCAGGGATCCGGCACGGGTGTCGGGCCGGGTCAGCCAGCGGGCCAGGGCGAGCCTGCGGCCGCTGGATGTCTTGCCGACCCGGGCCGGTTGCATCACCGCGTCCCCGGGCGTGTCGGAGAGGACGCTGAGATAACCCGGCCGGACCGGTGCTGCCGGGTAGAGGTGATCACCTCGCGTCAGGATGAAGGTTGTCGGAGCCTTTCCGACATCGAACAGCGCCTGGATTCGGCCGTAGCTTCTCTTCTGCAACTCGAGGCCGGCGATCTCCTGCTCGGCCTTGGAGATCGTCGCGCGTTCGGCGTCGCTGAGTGCGGCGTTGGTGTCCTGGTCGCTGACAGCCAGCAGCTTCTCGAATCGCTCGGCAAGAAACTTCTGCACTTCGTTGCGTTTCTTGCCGTCGGTGCCGATCGCGGTGATCACGTCGGCGCGGATTGCCTTGGGGACCGCGGCCCGCTTCTTCTCCAGGACGCGGGTCCGGGCTGCCTGTCGGACCGACTTGATCCGGCTGTTCCCGGCACCGATCTCGCCGTTGATCTTCCCGTTGTCGGCGTCGATCTGCTTCCTGGTTGTCTCGGTAACGTCAAGCAGCGAACGTTCGTTGACGGTCTTGTCGAAGCGGAAGACGGGTCGCCAGTCGGCGGGGTTGTAGGAGGTGATCAGCGAGGCCATCAGTCGGTAGTAGTCGCGTTGCGGGATCGCGTCGAACTTGTGGTCATGACACCGTGCGCACTTGACCGAGAGTCCCATCAGGCCGCCGGCAACCACGTCCATCGTTTCGAACAGAACCTCGTAGTAGTTGGGCGTGATCACGCCGACGCTTTCATGGGTCTGGTCGCGGGCGGTTCGCAGGAAGCCGGTGGCGACCAGGTGCCGGACCGTTTCGGGCGCGTACTCTTTCGCGTCCCGCCAGTCGACCATCTCGTCACCGGCCAGTTGTTCCCGGAGAAAACGGTCGAACGGGTGATCGCTGTTGAGGGCGTCGATGACGTAGTCGCGGTAGCGCCACTTGCCTTCGGTGAGGACCACCTGGGTCGGAACATGGTCGAAGCCGACGGTGTCGGCGTAGCCGGCGACGTCCAGCCAGTGTCGACCGAATCGCTGGCCGAATTCCGGTGAGGACAACACGGCGTCGACCCGGGATGCCCAGGCTTCCGGTCGCGTGTCGGCCAGGAACCGGTCCTGTTCGGCAGGAGTGGGCGGTCGACCGAGCAGGTCGAGCATCAGTCGTCGGTGCAGCGTGCGGCTGTCGGCCGGTTCGGCCAGCGACAGGCCGGCCTTCTCGAGCCGGGCCTCGACGAAGGCGTCGATCGGAGTGTTGACGACGTCGGCCGCGTCGACCGAGGGCACCCGGGGGCGGGCCAGGCGGCGGAAGGCCCAGTGGTCGCGGTCGTCGTCGCTGACCAGGTCCCGGGGCCTGGGAATCGTGTAGGGCACGTCGGCCGGCATGCCGGCGACGATCCACGACCGGATCGTTTCGATTTCCTGTTTCGAGAGCTTCTTGCGACCCCGGGGCGGCATCGCCTCGCGACGCACCATGTGCAGCAGGTAACTCTGCTCGGGCTTGCCCGGCACGGCGATCAGGCCACTGAGTCCACCTTCGACCAGGGAAGTGATGCTGCGGAGGTCGAGGTCCCGTTTGGGCTCCTTGGCTCCGTGACACGCGTGGCAGTGCCTGGCCAGGATCGGCAGCACGTCCCGTTCGAACCGCGGCGGTGCGGCTGCATGCGAAGCGGCCGCGGGAAGGACCAGGACGAGAGTGACCAGCTGGAGTCTCATGAGTTCGATTCTACCGGCCAGGACCATTCGACGACGACCGCGGGCACGTGCCAATCCTCCCTACACCAGGATCTCGTTGACCACGTGCCCATGCACGTCGGTCAGTCGCCGTTGCAGTCCGTTGTGATAGTACGTCAACCGAAGGTGATCCAGGCCCAGCAGGTGCAGGATCGTGGCGTGGAAGTCGTGTACGGTGAGCACGTTTTCGGCAGCCCGGAAGCTGAAGTCATCAGTCGCTCCGAAGCTGAACGGTGCTTTCACCCCGGCACCGGCCAGCCAGCAGGTGAACCCCCGCGGGTTGTGGTCCCGCCCCAGCGTGCCGCGCTGAAACATCGGCAGCCGACCGAACTCGGTGCAGAAGACCAGCAGCGTGTCTTCGAGCATCCCGCGACGAGCCAGGTCGATCAACAGCCCGGCGACCGGTTGATCGAGAATCTCGGAGTGGTGGTCGTACTGGGGTTTCAGCTTGTTGTGTCCGTCCCAGTTCAGCCGTCCGCCCGAAGCGTAGGCTCCGTTGAAGAGCTGGACGAACCGCACGCCCTGCTCGACCAGTCGTCGTGCCAGGATGCAGTTGCGGGCGAACTGGGCCTTGAGCTTGTTGTGGGGATCGTCGGCTCCGTACAGCGCCAGTGTCTCCCGGGTCTCGGATCCCAGGTCGGTGACGCGCGGCACCGAGAGCTGCATCCGGGCGGCCAGTTCGTAGCTGGCCAGCCGGGCGACCAGTTCCGTGTCTCCGGGGAACCGTTCGGCGTAGCGTCGGTTGAGCCGTCCGAGTGCCCGCCGGGCGGCGAGGTCGGTGCGGGCCGTGACGCCCCGGGGACGCTGGAGATAACGAACGGGCTTGGTGGTGCTGAACGGCGTGCCCTGGAACTGCGCCGGCAGGAAGCCGCAGGTCCAGTTGTTCGGTCCCGCCTGAGGGTTGCCCCGCGGGTCCTCGATGGCGACGAACGACGGCAGATCCTGGTTGTCGCTGCCCAGGGCGTAGCTGGACCAGGCTCCGATGCTGGGGTAGCCGTCGGGCACGAAGCCGGTCGACATCACGTTTTCGCCGGGGCCGTGCGTGTTGGTCTTGGTCGTCAGCGAATGCAGGTAGCAGATGCGGTCGGACTGGTTGCCCATGTGGGGGACCATGTCGGAGACCATCTTGCCGCAGCGGCCCCGGGGTCGAAACGTCCACAGCGGTCGTTTCAGGTTCCCGTTCTCGCCCTGGAAGGTGACCAGTCGCTCGTTGCCGGGCAGGGGCTGACCGTCGCGCTTGATCAGCTCGGGCTTGTAGTCGAACGAATCGACCTGGCTGAAGGCCCCGGCGCAGAAAACGACGATCACGTTCCTGGCCCGGGGAGCATGGTGCCCGGCACGGGGTGCGGCCGGCCGGGCCGGGTCGATGGTCGGAGCCGCTCCCAGTCGGCCGTCGGCATCCAGCAGGCTGGCCAGCGCCATCGCGCCCAGTCCCCGCGTGGTGTCGCCGAAGAACCGGCGGCGATCGAGCAGGGCCAGGGCCTGGGGAGAGGCAAGAGGTGCGGACACTCGACCGGTTACTCCAGAAA
>Ga0310123_10003385_pt1 | contig 12393 bp, 17 predicted proteins | sample CB6_AW_1057_MG_FD_203505 | JGI IMG/M metagenome (GOLD analysis project Ga0310123, IMG submission 203505) | Marine microbial communities from Western Arctic Ocean, Canada - CB6_AW_1057 | ecosystem: Environmental > Aquatic > Marine > Oceanic | place: Canada: Western Arctic Ocean | collected... | reverse complement strand
AATCGAGAGACCGGAAATGCAATTCCCAACGCGAATCAGTCCAGTGTACTTGAGTTGCGCCTGGCCGAGAGAATCTGTTCGACAGCGTTGCGGAGAAGACGAGGGAGGCCCTGAAGCTGCCGGATTCCCCCCGTGATACATCAATTTGTGTGACGACCGCTTTCATTTCGGGGTACAGACGCCGCGCGTCACAATGCGCACCTTGAGGCCTCTCCGTTCGAAATGACCGCGATAAAGGCAAACCCGCCGTGAGATGGGGGCGCAAAGCCATGGATCTCGTCGTGAGACCGCCAGACTACCGAACGGTTTTTGGGGAGAAGATGTTCATGAGTACGTCCGCGCTGCGCGCATTGTCCAATGACTTCAAGTCGTCCGCCGATTCGCGACCGGTCCGTCGCGGCATCAGCCTTCCGTTGCTGGTTGCGATTGTGGGTGTGACCGCCGCCTGCCTGGCCGTTGATGCCAACGCCGCCGATGATGGGGTGCCCATTGTTCGCGTCGAGTAGGACTGGGTGATCCAGATCGGCATTTCTTCGCCGGCAAGCGATGCCCCACAGATCGTCAACGTGATGACTCCGTATTGCGATATTAAGCACTCGCATATTGTTTTCGAACTGAATCATATCACTTGACCGGAATACAGCCCGGGCGGGCTTCAGCTTCAGCGATGGTGCGGCGAGACGAATAAGACCAATCACCGCTTTCCGCACTACGGCATCTTGGCCACCAAAAACGAGACCATTACCTACACCATGGGAATGTCGCTCAGTGGTGGCAAGCTGTGGTTTGAGGTGACTAACGGACACTCGAAGTCGTGGGGAGATTTCGGCGATCAGGGTTATTTGAAGACCGGAGTCGATTCGGCGCTATCCCACTTCGATCACTGCAGCCCGGCGACTTCGGCCAAGTTTTCACGCATTGGCTACGCGAAGAACCGCGTCAAGAAAATGGTTCTTAAGCAGGTGCGCTACTACTCGACTGACGGACTGGTCAAGACGGACACCCAAGGAAAGACCGTGCATCTCGAAGAGTAAATGGCCAAACCTGGTCGAGGACGCACCATCGGCCGGTCGCGGTCTATTTCCGAATGGTACGCGACGGCGAGCTCACGCACGATTTTGATTGTTACTCAAAACAAATAGACCGCTGGAGATTGACATCATGAATACTGGCAACTCTCGGAAGAACTGTAAGAAAATGCTGAGTAAACTGAAACGCCGGGGCAGCATCGACATGTTAGCGGCTCTCGTCCTGGTGATGGTCTTCGGGTTTCTCTCTTTCACGGCTGACATTGGATATATCGCACTGACCAAAGGACAGATGCAAACCGCAGCCGATGCGGCCGTGTTGGCGGCGGGACAAGACCTGTCTGAGGGCTGGGGGGACTATGCTTCTGTTGGGGCGACTGACATCGCAACCATTGCTCGTCAATCGGCCGTCGACGTCACAGCAGCGAATCGGGCCGGCGGTCTCGATTCGGTTTATGTGGACGGTTCCCGTGACGTCCGGCTGGGACGGCGTGTCTGGGACTCATACTCCGGGTCGTTACCGCTGTTCTTTGTCCCAATTATCGGGCACGAGACGGCTGATCTGTCCGTCACGGCTTCCGGGATGCTGGCACCGGCCGTCGGCTTTCGCATCGTATACGGCAGCAGCCAAACCGCAGGCGTTCTGCCGATCACGCTCGACCAGGATACTTGGAATGACATGATTGGGGAGCAGTGGGGCCCAGACAACTTCTCGTACAATGCGGCCACCGGAGTCGTTTCACCGGCACTGTAGACTTTGGTAGCTCGAATAACAGCACCGCATACCTGTCGCGACAAATTGTGCACAGTCTCAACGACGGCGGTCTGTCGTACTTTGGCGGTGAAATCCGATTCGACCAAGGGCCGTGGCAGATCAATGGTGACACGGGCATTAAGGACGAGCTTGAATCCATCAACGGGCTGCCCCGCGCCATTCCCTTGTTCACGGAAGTTACCGCACCCGGTAACAACGCGATGTACACCATCGTCGAATTCGTCGGCATTCGGATCATGGACGTGAAGCTGGCCGGCGGAGACAAGCATGTTTACATCCAGCCGGCCCCGTTCATTGATCCGTCCGCCATTTACGGCTACCCCAGGGCTGGTCAGTTTTTCAATTTGGGGTTTCGGGCAGGGGTCTGGCTCTCTCCAGAAAAGATTGTCGCGGATTGATGCAGATCGGTGGTGCTGAACAGTTTTCTCTGACAATGGGCCAAACCCCCTTTCTCGGTCACCCTGCTCCCGTTTGAAAAACCGACCAGCCCTGCAGGCACCCGGTGAAGCTTCCAATTACCATGCAGAGGTGTAAAAATGAAAGATAGCTCACGAACCACAACCACCAAGAACGACCGCTCATTTCGTTCATCCGGTACGCAGAGTCGAGCGAGCACTGGCCCGTTTGAGGGCACGCCGATGCAGCGCTTCCAACATTTGATGGTCTGCTTAACCCGTTCGAAATTCGATTTCGGACTGATCCGGTACGCAGTCATGCTGTCCGGATTGGATACTGCGATGGAGGTCCGCTTCGTCCACGTGCTGCCCGCACCGCAGGCCGGGTCGCCGGCTCACGAGCACGATCGTGAGCTCCAGGAATTGGAGCGGGCTGTTGGAGCGGCGTTTCTGAACGTCCCGGACAACGTGAAGGTGTACTGTGATGTTCTCAAGGGCCCACTCTTGGACCGTCTCTTGGGGTTTGCCGCCGAGCAGGAGGTCGATTTGATGCTACTCGGCCATCGGCCGGACCATCCACCCGGACGAGGGTCGCTGATTCGCCGTTTGTCCATGCAGGCACCGTGCTCGATTTGGATCGTACTGCATGGTTCGCCTCCGTTGCTCAAGCGCATTTTGGTGCCCGTTGACTTCTCCGAACATGCCGCTGATGCCATGCGCGTGGCAGCGTCAATGACCAGGTTGTGCGGGGAAACAGAATGTCTGGCCCTGCACGTTTATTCCAACGAAGCCGTCCTCACCTATGAAGAAGACGACCCGGTGCTACTGGGACGAAAAGAGGAGAATTTCGAGCAGTTCATTGCGACCATCGATTGCCGTGCCGTAGCGATCACGCCGATCTTTGAAGAGGAGACCAACGTGGCCCATACAATCCATCGCGTGGCATAAGAACAGAACGTCGGCTTGAAAGTCATGGCCACGCGCGGCCGCAGTCGTTCGGCAACGATTCTGCTGGGAAGCGTGACGGAAGGCGTGATCATCGAGGCTCGCACACCCGTGTTGGTGGTGAAGCACTTTGGCAATCGGCTCGGCGTGCTTCAAGTTCTCATGGACAGACGCTTTCGCCAAGGGGGGGATCCGCAATTTGACTGATGCAGTTCCCGACCATGTCTCGGTCGACCGTCAGTCAAATCGGGAACGGAGATTCAGACAACAGCGTGTGCTCAGTGGAATCCTCCTTCAATTTCTTATTGCAAGTCGCGGGAGCAGCTACGTTGATTCGGTTGCCGCTGCTTGCGTCTGAACTGGAGCGTGTGCCGCACAACGTAGAACTGCACGTCGACTTCGAGCATCTCAATCACATTGATCATGGCTATCTCGATCTGCTGATGAACTGGCCAAACAGTTCGAAGGCACCGACGGAACGCTGGTCATCGATTGGGAATCGTTGCAGACGAACTTCCACCGTAAGCCACATTACATTCAGTAAACCCGCCGAGAAACGACCGCCCGAGGAAAAATATGAAGCAGCTCAAAGACGCATTTGATCAGGGCCACGTGGTCCTCGACCTCGACGCTTCCGACATTGCGTCGGCCATCCGTGAGACAGTCCGCCACATGGTGGTGGACGGCATTTTACCGGAGCAGGCTGCGGATCAGGTTGTATCGGTTTTGTTACAACGCGAACAGGAGGCGCCGACTGCGATCGGCCATGCCGTGGCGATTCCACATGCGTATCTCGACGTAATCGCGGAACAGGTCGTCCTATTCGTTCGACTCGCTCATCCCGTGAACATGGGAGCACCTGACGGGATACCCACGCGGTTCCTGTTCTTCCTGGTGGGGCCGCCTGGTTCAGCCGCACAACATCTGGACACACTCGCCAATGTGGCCCGGCTCATGTCGGATGACGAGTTCCGCTATGAGGCGGGTGAAGCTCGCTCGGGCGACGATCTGCTGGCGGCTCTGGATCATTTCACAAAGCGAACTTCACCCGAACCAGTTGCTGAAAAGAAGAGTTCCGAAGGTCTGACTTACACGGGTCAGTTCTGCGGCGGGTTGAGGCAAGATTTGGCTCGCCGATTGCCCCATTACGCCAGCGACTTTGCCGACGGATTTCACGTCAAGAGCGTCGCATCAACCATGTTTCTGTTCTTCGCCTGCATGGCGCCAGCCATCACGTTTGGCGGCATCATGGCCGAATTGACGGAGGGAAATATCGGTGCCGTGGAGATGATCGTTGCGTCGGCGCTGTGCGGCGTGGTGTATGTGCTAATCTCGGGCCAGCCGCTGATCATTCTGGGCGGCACCGGTCCGCTGTTGATCTACACCTGGATGCTGTACGTGCTCTGCGGCCAACTCGGCTTGGAGAACTTCTTTCTGGAAACCCGTGCCTGGGTCGGTCTGTGGACTGGGGTTTTTCTGATCCTGCTGTCCGTCACCGATGCGAGCTGCCTCGTAAGATACTTCACCCGATTCACCGACGAGATCTTCGCGGCGTTGATCTCGATCATCTTCATCTATGCGGCGATTGAAGCGCTGGCGCACATCGTCTCTGACGTGTACGCCAACGAGCGGGTCAGCCACGACCGGGCGCTGGTGCCGTTGATTTTGGCGATGGGCACGTTTTTCGGCGCCTTTTGGCTCTTCCGCTTTCGCCGCAGTCGATATCTGCATCCGCACGTCCGCGAGTTTCTTGCCGACTTCGGCCCTGCAATCGCCATGGCGGCGATGACGCTGGTCGCCGTGAGATGGTTTCACGATGTTCGCACGACGACGCTGCCCGCGCCCGATTCGATCCAGCCGACCATCGAGCGATCGTGGCTGCTGGACCCTTTTTCGGCGCCTCGCTGGGTGTGGCTCGCCTCTATTGGTCCGGCGATTCTGGCGACCGTGCTCGTCTATCTGGATCAGAACATCACGGCGCGGCTGATTAACAGGCCCGACCATAAGTTGCAAAAGGGTGCGGCATATCACCTCGACCTCGCGGTGATGGGCGTGCTGATCGCGGCCTGCTCGTTGTTTGGACTGCCGTGGCTGGTGGCCGCCACCGTGCGCTCGCTGAATCACGTGCGCAGCCTGGCGACGATGGAGACCGTCGTGGATAGCAGCGGCGAGTCGCACGAGCGGGTGTTGCACGTCCGCGAGACCCGTGTCACCGGACTGCTGATTCACCTGCTTATCGGTCTGTCCATTTTTGCTTTGCCGCTATTGAAGACGATCCCGATGGCGGTGCTCTACGGACTGTTTCTGTTCATGGGCGTGGTCTCCATGGCGGGGAACCAGTTCTTCGAGCGGTTACGGCTGTGGTTGATGGACCCTTCACTCTACCCGACGACGCACTACATTCGCCGAGTTCCGCTGACGACGATTCACCAGTATACGCTGTTGCAGTTGATCTGCCTGTTCGTGCTGGGAATCGTCGAGCTCTCGCCCTTGGGAATTCTGTTTCCCGTCTTCATCTTACTGTTGGCCCCAATTCGCTTTCTGGCCGGACGTTACTTCTCGGCCGAACACTTGGCGGCGTTGGACTCCGAGGAGGAACCCGAGGAAGAGGAGACGCAGTGGGCGGATTGATCGGGGTGCAGTCACGCTGGTAGCGCAGCGTGAGCGGTAGATTGGTATCAGAGAAAATGGCGCCCTTTTCACCACACTGGCGTTTCATCAAAGCTGGTCCGGCGATGGTCTTTGGACTTCCTCCTCACGAAGAGCTTACACTTTTCTCGGAGCGCCCACTATTCCGGGGGAAGTCCAAGAAGGACAAGGCGTCGCTTCAGATGGGTTCCTTTTTCATCGTATTTCGTTAAAGATCGCTTCAAGATTATTGACGCCCAAGTCAGCTATTATGGATCCCAGTATTCCGAGACAATGACTCGTAAATAAATCCGGCATCGACCTCGAAATATCACTGTACAAACAGCAGTCCGTTGCGTACAACCAAATATCCGTCGTTTTTCGGAATCTTGCGAGTTGCCATTGGACGTGGGACATCGCAACAGCCCAACGGATCGACCAGTTCCGCGAGCGTACAGTCGCGTCAACAGGCGTTGAGCGCAAGAATGTCACTCCCGTGGTAAATAATTTCGGTCATCTTCGTTGCGAGTACCTGGCACTTGAATTCACAAATAGCAACGGAGCACATCTTTCACTTTTATCCCATGCTCTGTATCGTGGGATCCAACCAGCATGAATTTGCGGTGCTCGATCTACGAGAAATTGCGGGCACCTGGTCGCTCAATACATTTCACGAAGAAGAGGGTGTTCCACCCGACTCCCAGATAATCAGCTCAAACTGTAAATGGCCAAAAAATCTGACCCGTGAATCATCTCATGGTGGGCTGTTCTTCAGCAGTTCTAGCCTTAATCAAAATCGAATGAAGAAAGCAGTCGAACAGGTCACTCTCGGAAACTTCACAGTGCTCCCGTATTCGTGTGAATTCGCGTCATTGTCCTTTTACAGTTTGAGAAAAAATCCGCGAAAGTATCAAGACTTGATGACTCTATTCAACTGATTGGGAAACAATTCGTTCACAGTTCCTGAGATCACGTGTTTTACGTAGCGCCCGTCAACTCAGGCGATCATCGACCGCCCCACAAAACTTGACAACAGGAAGGGAAACATCATGCGAATTTGCCGATTCCGTCATCAAGGGGCTGGACAGGTTGGCTTTTACTGTGACAAGGGTGTGATTTCACTGGCTCGGGCCGCCGAGTTGCAGGGGACCGAGCTTGTCCAGTCCGACTGTCTGCTCACGTATTTGCCGGGCGGCAATGCCCGGCCGGCGGTGATCGAGCTGCAAAATCAACTAGTCGGTCTTGCAGAGGCCGATCGGTCTGCACTGTCGGTTCCCCTCGAAGAGGTCTCGCTGTTGGTTCCGATTCCGTCGCCGAGCAAGCTGCTTCTGTTGGCTGGCAACTACTCGAAGCACATCGAGGAGGGGGGCGGCAAAGTAACCGAACGGGCTCACACGTTTCCTTACGTCTTCATGAAGCCTCCGCTAACGACGCTCACCAATCCGGGCGATCCGGTCAAAATTCCGGCTGTCTCGCCCGACCACATCGACTGGGAGCTGGAACTGGGCGTGATTATCGGCAAACGGTGCCACGCTGTCGGCGAGGCAGACGCCCTCGATTACGTCGCCGGCTACACAGTCATCAACGACATCTCCGACCGCCAGTTCAAACCGAATCCTAACCGTGCCGAGCGTGCCAAGGACGGCTTCTTCGACTGGCTGCACGGCAAATGGCACGACACATTTTGTCCCGCAGGCCCTTGTGTTCTGCCTGCCGACGAGCAAGCCGACCCACAAACGCTTAAACTCGCGCTGAGGGTCAACGGCGAACTCGAGCAGGACGGATCAACCGCCGAGATGATTTTTCCGGTGGCGGCGGTCATCGAATTCATCTCCAGTTTTGTCACCCTTGTGCCGGGCGACATCATCTCGACCGGCACGACCTCGGGAGTCGGGGCGGCGAAGGACAAATACCTCAAGCCGGGTGACGTCGTCGAAGCCGAAATCGAAAACATCGGTGTTCTTCGCAATCCGATCGAGTGAGTAACTCGAGCCACGGGTCGGCGAGACACAAGATCGATCGATCAGGCGGCCATGGCCGAAAGTCTGTTTCCACCAGCGTCCGTCGCAACTTTCACCTGCGACGTACGCACGGCCCAGGTCCGGGCGGCGCTTTCGCTCACGTCCCGCTACCCGTCCGATTGTCATTCAAGAATCAACCGGCCCGGTGTATTGATTCTCTAGGTTCCTCTTCGAGATGCGATCAACGGGAGATCCCGTTTGTGTCGACCGGCATAAGTCCAACAATGAATGTGTCAGTTCGGCCAGTTGCAGCCAATCCTGATCGGAAGCGATCTACTCCTCAAGGTCACAGGCGACCGCCGCAATCTGCGGGTCACCGATCTTTGCGGCTGATGATTTCAGCTCGTCGGTATGCTCTGCGATGGCGGGGATGTCTCGGTTGTCGAAGGCAGACTCCAATTTCTCGAGCTGCACTGCGATCCGCGATGCCGTTTGGTGGAAACGACTAGGAACGTCAGCCTTTCGACTCTCATCGCTTGCCTGCAGTGTGGTGATGAACGTTTCCACCAAGTCTGGATCGAATTGAGTCCCCGCGCAGCGGCGCAGCTCGGCAAAGGCTTCGTCCGGACTTCGGCCTTTGCGGTACACACGGTCGGAAACTATCGCGTCGAAGGCGTCGGCAATCGTCAAAATTATCGCTTCGCGCGGAATGGAGCGTCCCGTCGGTAGATTCGGGTTTCGAGGATTTCCACCGAACCAGGCATGATGCTTACGGATGATGTCGACCGGCCGCGCAGACTGGCAGGCCGAGGCCACGATGTCGACCCCCATTTCGTCATGAGCCTTCATGATCTCCCACTTCGACTCGGTCAGCGGTCCCGGTTTGAGCAGGATGGCGTCGGGCACACCCAGTTTGCCGATGTCGTGCAACAGGGCTGCGGCCTCCAGGACGGCCGAGTCACTTTCGGACATCAGTTCTTTGGCCACGCGCCGCGAATGAGCCGCCATCTCCGAGTCGCGATGCGCCAGCACCGTCAGCAAAGAATCTACGACCGAGGTTGGAATCGGCGCTTCGATTTCAATAAATTCCGGTTCTGCTGGTTCGTCGAACAAGGCAGGACGATCATTGGCCAGCGCTGGTTCGTCGATTTTATCGAAGCGAGTGACGCGGTTTCGCCCCGCTTTTTTGGAGGCGTAGAGGGCCTGATCGGCCTGCTCGACGAGTTCGGTCGTGCTGTGCGAACCGCAACTGACTGCGGAAACTCCCAGGCTAATCGTTACGCCGTGATCGGCCGGCCGTGCGGATTCAATGTTGCGCCGAAATCGCTCGGCGGCAATCATTGCACCGTCGATGTCCATCAGCGGTAGCACGACGCAAAACTCTTCGCCGCCATAGCGGCCCAGGATGTCGGAACCACGCAACGTCGACTTCAGAATGCGGGCCACTTCCTGCAAGACTTCGTCACCGGTCTGTGTCCGTGCTGGTCATTAAAGGTCTTGAAATGATCTATGTCGAGCATGATGCAACTGAGCGGCTGCGTCTGTCGGCAGGTGAGTTTCCAATGAGTCTCAAATTGCTCGAAGAACGAGCGGCGATTCAAACAGCCGGTTAACGGATCGATGGACGCGAGGTGCTGGAGTTGCTCGTTCTGGCGGTGAATTTCGGAACGCGATTCATCGAGACGCTGTAAGGCCCGTTTTAATTCTTCGTTTTGCTTCTCGCTTTGAGAGATGTCGTCAAATGTGGCCAGCGCTCCGCGGAAAACCCCGTTGTCGTCGGTGATGGGCGAGGTGTTGACGGAAAACTTGGTCTGCCGGCCATTGTCGGACTTCACCCCGAGCACCACCCCCGTTTCCGGTTGTAAGTTCTTGACGGCGGCCCCCCAGGGAAGATCGCGATCCTCGTCCTCGCCCTAGGGGCGGAACCACGACAGTTTTTTCGCACTGCGGCCTTCCAGGTCTTGGACCGACTGGCCAACTGATTCTGCAAACGCCGAGTTCGCCAAGGCGATTCTCTGGTTCGTGTCCATCATGAGCACTCCCTCGACCAGCGTGTCGAGAGTGGTGCGGACCCGTTCGGGGATTTCAGAAGATTTCGATCTGGCGTGGCTTCCCATGTTCCGCGACAGATACACAAACGTCAGCAGGAAGACAGCGGCCCCGGTGAGGGTGATGTGGGGAGACACTAGGTGAACGTAATACGCCATCACCCTCTGTCTACTGAGTGGTTGAAAACGGAGTTCCACTATTCTCCACACCTCGCTGTCGTCCTGGATGATCGGGACCTGAACCTGATCGACGGTCGACTTCAAGCTTTCGGTCTGCGTCCAGATTTCCGCGTGGTCACCGACCTCGACGATGAACGTGCCGTCGGCTTTGCGAAGGGCACCCGACAAAATGTCTTGTTCACGCTGTCAGACAGCCCGCACGATCTTCTGCAGCCCGGCTGGCTGTTTTTGATTCACCTGTAGCAAGCAATGCATGGCCAACTGTTCGAAAATCACCGTGCGCCGGCTGGTGATGACCGTCCGCGGGTCTGAAACGAGTTGCAGGGCCGTCAGCACAAACAACACGGAAAAGACCGTGCTCGGAACTCCCGCGGCGAGCTTGAATGAAGGGGAAAACCACCGCACGGTCGCGTTTCCTATTAGTGGCTTGACGATTCGTCGACCGGCTCCAACAGGGTTTCCGCATCGTGGCCACTGGCCGCGGCGTCTCCCTTGCTAAGCGAATCGAGAACATCCAACGGATCGAACTGCTGCCAATGAGGCACTGCAGAAAACAGGGCGCTCAACACCGAGACTTTGCGGATATCGTAAAGAAGGTAGCCGGCTGCCGTGGTGACCGTTGATGCGATCGGGACTTGTCCCACCGGCGACTGAAACGATTGATCGATATTGTCGGACATCTCGTCGAGCCGGGAGAACAGCTCGCCCGATTCGGAAAAGACGGAGTCCACAGAATCTGTTCTGAGGGTGGCTGACGGCGACAACATCGATGTTTGCACACGGGGACTGGGGCTGACGATGCCGTGGGCCACCGTGACGGCCGAACCTGTCTGGGTGCCTGGCAATCCCAAGCGGCCGCCATTCGGAGTTGCTTGGCTTTGAGTCGCCTGGTTTGGCTGGGCATCCTGTGCCGGGGCCGTTGCGACGTCTTCGGGCGTTAATGTCTCTGTGTCCGGCCACCAGCACGGTCGACAGCGAGTCGCTGTCGATGTCGCTGTCGTTGGCCAGCACGCCGGCCGCCGCCACGTTCAGCGTGTTGTCCTCGTTGACGGTGTAACTGTTGGGCGACGCCGTTGGCGATCCGTTATATCTTTGCAGAAAGACGCCGTCGGAATCACCTGGTCCGCCGCCCTCCCAGGCCACGACGAAGTCGCCATTGCTATCCATGGCCACGGCAGCGTTTTTATCGTCACCTACGGTGGTTGTGTTGACCAGGGTCTCGCCACCGACCGGCGAGGCGCTCAACAGCATGCGGATTTCGAGCTTCTCGATGCCCAGAACTTGGGAAAACCGGCGTCGGCGCCTAGGCAGGGGCTGGCCCAACAACCGCTCGACCCGGCGTTCGACTCGCAGATGCAGTTCACGAGCCCGGTCGTTGATTGCCGCCGCCAATTCTTGTAAACCCAGCGCGCTGCAAGTATCGATCCGCAACCCGAACCGGAGCCTCGATCAATCGTTGAAGCTTATTGTCCGCCAAGTCGTTGCCGACGGCAGTCTGGTGACCGTGCCTGGGATTTCTCAGCTCGCCTGTCAGTGGTGTCGCAGGGTGATCGAAAGTTCGTTCATGACTCGTCTGGTCCGCGTCTTTTCCGTTGACAGTTTGAGTTCATTTCTCCACGAAAACTCTGCGGTCACAACACTCGAAACGAGTGCAAGCTCCTTAAAAATTACTCTGGGATTTCCCTCCTTTCCGGCCGAAAACCACGACCGCTCAGGATTGTCGTGGGCGAATTGTCATAATTCTATCGAAATCGGAACAATCGACATGGTGCGCGCATTTTCGAGCCGTCGCCCGGTCGTTGTGTCGCACGCAGTTTGGTCGCTGGGACTGTTTCAGCCCACTTTTGCCCGAGATTCCGGCATTGAGGGTCGTTCCGGTGATGCGCTTGATAGGAATTGGTCGAGCGGGTTAGCTTGCGATCCGGAAAAACCGGGCTGGCCGACGATGTTTCGTGACATATCCTTCTCGAATGCGTCTATCAATCTGTTTCGCGCAAGGTTCCGGAACAACGACATTCGCCTGCCGAGGACTTAAGAGATGACATTCAAAAACACGAACGATTTTCTGTTGTTTCTCCAGGACCGCTTGGCACTCGAAGACGGGGAGCTGCCGGTTTCGGGAGAATGGGCGAACATGGGCAACACCATCGGCGCCATCGCCTTGTGATCCAGTCTGTTGTCGCTGGAGCAAATCGAGCAAACCTTGGACGTGCAGGAATCGGAAGAGGTGCCCAGACTCTTCGGCTAACTTGCGATCGAGCTGGGTTATCTCGCTGCTCAGGAAGTCGACGGTCTGCTCGCGATCCAGGAACTCAACGTGCAGCTATTACTGACATCTCAATTGGTACTGAGAGGTCGGCTGGAGTTGCCGGCGGCCTTGGAACTCCTGCCGGAATTTAGCGATTCTCGTTCCACCTCGGCCAAACGCTCGGG
>Ga0310123_10003384_pt1 | contig 12393 bp, 8 predicted proteins | sample CB6_AW_1057_MG_FD_203505 | JGI IMG/M metagenome (GOLD analysis project Ga0310123, IMG submission 203505) | Marine microbial communities from Western Arctic Ocean, Canada - CB6_AW_1057 | ecosystem: Environmental > Aquatic > Marine > Oceanic | place: Canada: Western Arctic Ocean | collected... | reverse complement strand
TACATCGATTATCACGCTGCGTTCGCGCCCCATGTCCTGGGTCACAATGATGATGAAGTTAACGCGGCCGTGAACCGGGCGATGGCCGATAACTGGTCGCTCATGGGCGCCGGGACGACGCCATGGGAACTGCGTGTGGCGGAACTGCTACGCAGCGCGGTTGCGTCGCTGGAGTCGGTACAGATCGCCAATACGGGGAGCGAAGCGACGGCCCATGCGATCCGGCTCAGTCGTGCCTGGACCGGGCGGGAGGATATTGTTGTGACCCTGGGCGGGTACAACGGCTGGCATAATGACGTTGCGCGGGCGGTGATGCCGCCGCTGAGCGCGACGGGACCGCGCGTGTGCCCGGGAGAATATCGGTTTCTGCCCATGTCGGCGGGCATACCCGAGTCGGTCACGCGCCGGGTTCATGTGATCAATTTCAATGATCTCGAATCGGTCGAGTACGTGCTGCGACGGTATCCCGTGGCCGGCGTGCTTACCGAACCGGTGTTGCAGAATATCGGTGTCGTGCCGCCGCGACCGGGTTATCTGCAGGGGCTTCGCGACCTTTGCGATCGTTTTGGCGCGGTGCTGACGTTTGATGAAGTGAAGACCGGCTTCCGTTCGGCCATCGGCGGGTACCAATCGATCGCCGGCGTGACGCCGGATCTTTCCGTGTTCGGCAAAGCGATTGCTAATGGCTATCCGATGGGCGCCATCGGCGGCCGGGCAGAAATCATGGCACAGTTCGATGCGTCCGACGAAAGCCGGCGCGTCCTCATTGCGGGTACTTACAACGCCCATCCGCTGAACTGCGCCGCTGCCGTCGCCACGATCGAGCGATTGCAGCGTGATGCCGGCGCCGTTTATGGGTGGCTTGAGGAACTCAGTTCGCGGCTGCATCAAGGCCTGGACGGCATCTTTCGGGAAAAGGGAATCCCGGCAACGGTCAGCCGCATCGGATCAGCCTCATGCACATACTTCTGCGATCATGTGCCGCGCGACTGGCACGATCTTGCCTCGAGCCACGATTTCGACACCGATGTTCGGTATCGCCGGAAGTTGATCGAACGCGGCATCTACCATTTTCCAATGGCATGCAAACAGGACTCGGTGAGTGCGGCACATACGGAAGCGGATATCGATCGGACGCTGGAAATCACGCGTGAGGTGGTGCAGGAATTATAGTCACACTGTGCCGGTTTTCGGTGCCGAGTTGCGCGCCGTTACGACTTCACGGAAGCCGGCAACGGCTTTGGGCGGCATCGGGATGTACCGTTTTCGACGTTGGCGCCGTTCGATAACGTCGGCGGTGATCGACAGGGATGTGATGTGGCGTCCCGCCTCGCTGAACACGTGCGCCCGTCCGCCTTTGGCAATGACAATGATCGAATCGTGATGATTGTCTCGGAAAAAGTCCTCAGCCCCTGCCGTCCGCAGGTCCTCGAGCGCTTTGTGCACCGGCCGCCGCTGTTTCGAACGAACTTCCGCATGGGACGTCCGTCGATTTTTCTGTCGGCCTTTGCGCTGAATGGAATTGGACAAATGGCGGAGTTGCGTGAACAACTGCTCGCGCAGTCCGTCGCGGTCGGCCTTTGTGTTGGCGGCTAGCCAGCGTCCGGACAGGTTGCGAATTCGATTATTGAACTCGCGTAAGGCGTCAAACGTTCGATAGAGGGCGGATCGCCGGTTCTCCGGCGCATCGGACAGCGCTTCATTGGCGGCATCGGGTGTAATGACCTGCACACTCAATTCTCGGTTCGGAGTCTGCACAACCTGTACGGTCATGGCGCATCGGACACCACGAATCTGGAAGTAGCCGGCGACGACCTGGCCGACAATGTGGTAGGTCAGGTGGTTGCGGCCGAAGGTGTCCAATTGCTGTGAAATCAGCTGTCGTCGTCCGACGACGCGCCCGAGCAGATGTGCGGACGGCGCGAACAACAGGTCGACCCGCGTGTCGCCGACGGCGGCCAGGAAATTGAAAAGCTCTTCCCAAATCGGCCGGCCGGTGTCCCGGTATCCGGCAAAGACTTTGCCGTCGCCGTTGGGCGTCGAGTGCTCACAGTCGGAGCGCGTACAATGGTAACAATAGACGCGGCCGGGGATGATCTGCGCGTCGTCCGATACGGCCCGCCGGGAAATGGCGAAGACCTGCTCGGCGAACTCGGCGGCGGACATTGCGGGCGACCACTGAATCACCCAGTCGTCGGCGACGGGTTTGTCGGGGGAGTGCCCGCATTCGGCGAGACTATGCTGATGAAGTTCTGCCAGGATCTCATACGCATGTCGCGCCTGTGCCTCGATGGCGGGCGGAATGTTTTCGGGCTCGGCGCCGTGATCGGCAATCATGGGACAGCCTCCGGGAGATGGGAGAGGGAATGGGATGTGGTCGGTGAGTGGTCGGTGTCCTGTCACGACAGCAAGATACTTGGTCGACAGTCGTTCTCCCCGCCGAGACCGTTGATGTCGAGCGGCCGCATGGTATTCTGTGGAAGCTGAGGCATCGTCAAAAAAATATAAGAACATTGACGGCAAGTCAAGACGCCGCGGATTCCGTGGCCGGTCCGGAGACGTTGAGTCCGGCCGTTTCCACGGCAGGCAATGGCGAACGGTGCGCCACGGTATGGCTTGAGAATCCGGCCGCCGCATCGTAGATTATCCTCATGCCAAAATCAGCCACGAATTATTTCACCGAATCCGGCGTTTTCAATATTGTCGACGGGTTCATGCCCGCCTCCTCCCATGTTGCCTATGTACAGGTCCAGGCGACCGGGCGCCGCCACTATTCCGATCCTGAAATACTTCGCCGGATGGGGATAATCGAATCGGCAGACGATCCGGCACTTCAAGACTGGGGGGCTCTGATCATTCCCGAGCATCGTCCCATGTATCAAAGCGTTATCGAGAAAGCGCGCCAGGAAGGCGGCAGTCATAAGGTGCAATATCGTGTCCGCGGCGCGCAGGGGGGCAACGTCGAAGTATACGATTACTTTGGGATAACGACAGTTGCGGACGGCTCGCAGGTCATGGCCGGCTGTGTCATTTTGAATCGTAATCTGTATACGAAGAGCCAGCGGACGGAACGCCTGGCGTTGTTCGGTCGCCTGGTGGGCGGCATGATCCACGATTTCAAGAATGTTCTGGGTGGCATCCGCAACATGTTGGAATGGTGCATCGCACAGTCAAGCCTGGAGGAATCCGTCTACGAAAAGCTGACCAAGACGATCGCTCACACCGACCAGGCGAACAGCCTGATGACGAGTACGCTGCAACTGATTGGCGGCAAACCTGACGAGACGATTGAACACTTTGAGGTTGACCGGACGATCGCGGAGCTGGAGGAACTGATCCGGCAAATAATGTCCGCCGGAATCGCCGTAGAGTTCGACATCGGCGAGAACCTGCCGCCGCTTCTGGGGCATAGCAGCATCTTCCAGGATATGCTTCTGAACCTCTGTATCAATGCCCGCGACGCCATGAAAACGAAGGGCAGCAAGCTTGAGGTGGGCGCCCATCGGACAACCATCAAGGACGACAGAGGCCCGCCGCGGGAGTATGTCTGTCTGCGCGTTTGGGATGACGGTTGCGGCATGACGGCGACCGAGGTAAAATCTATATTCAAGCCGTTTTATTCGACCAAAGATGAGGGCTCCGGCCTTGGCTTATGGATGGTTCAGGAGGCGGCCATGGCATTCGACGCCCAGGTCAATATCGAGAGTGAGAAAGACGTCGGGACAACCTTCGAAATCCTGATACCGGCATTCCGCGGTGCCGCACCGGTGGAGGCGGCGAAGACCGAAACGGGAACACCTGAAGGCGGGCCGGCGATCAAGCCCTTCGATTTTGCCACCGAGAAGACAATCCTGGTGATCGAAGATGATCCATTGCTGCGCAACGCCATATCGACATGGCTGAAAACGCTGGGCTCCCGGGTCGTCCTGTCTGAGGACGGCGACCAGGCGTGGACTGAATTTCAGAGGAGCCATGGCGAGATCGACCTGATCATTCAGGATCTGATTCTGCCGGGCAAGCGGCGCGGCGAGAAACTGCTCGCCGAGTTCGTTGCCTTGAAGCCGGACATACCGATAATTGTCACCAGCGGTGCCGCGGAGCTGACGGAGGTGGATTGGGTTAATGATACGGGGGCCTTCGGCTACCTCGCGAAGCCTTTCAAGATTGAAACGTTGATCGAAATGGTCCGCGCCGCGCTCGAGGGTTCGTAGTAAACCGTGGCGGAACTCGTTCCGCCACGGTTTACTAGTCGTCGAAGTCGATGTCGTATTCCTCGATCTTTTTGTGCAACTTCGTGCGATGTACGCCGAGAATACGGGCTGCCTTGTTCTTGTTGCCCCCCGCTTTCCTGAAGGCGGCCCGGATCACCATCTCCTCCGCTGTCGCCAACGGCATTGCCGGTAGCGATTCGATCGAATCGGCCAGGTTCAGATCGTCCACCCCGGGGATGCGGGGAAACATCAGCTCGAGATCACCGATGGTTTCGTCCTGCGTCAGAATACATCCGCGCTCGACAACGTTGCGGAACTCCCGAACATTTCCCGGCCAGGAATGGGCCTGCAGGGCTTTCATGGCGTCCGGCGTGAACCCTTTGATCTTCCGTCCTAATTTGCGAACGAAGAAATCGACGAAGTGATCCGCCAGCAAGGGAAGATCGTCGACACGGTCGCGCAGGGGCGGTAAAGCGATCTCAATGACGTTGAGTCGGTAGTAGAGGTCGAGGCGGAATTTTTTCATTTTGATCAGGGTTTCAAGCTTCTGATTGGTCGCCGCGATGATGGCGACATCGACGGAGATGTCATCAGTGCCGCCGAGCCGGCGGAAACGCTGCTCTTCGATGACCTTGAGCAGTTTCGCCTGCAGGGCGATCTCCATGTCGCCGATCTCGTCGAGAAACAGGGTGCCGCCATCGGCCAATTCAAAGAGGCCGATTTTCTCCTCTTTGGCGTCCGTAAATGCGCCTTTGCGATGACCGAACAACTCACTCTCGATGAGCGTAGCCGGCAGCGCCGAACAGTTGATGTCGACGAACGGTTTGTCCGCCCGGCTTCCCATCTGATGAACGGTATGCGCAATGAGCCCTTTGCCGGTGCCGCTTTCACCTTGGATCAACAGGCATGAAGGACCGCTTTCGGCCACCCTGCCGACTGTTTCTAGAGTCTTGGTTAGGGCCTCGGACTGGCCGACGATGTCAATCGTTTCGGACCGGTGGTTGATTATCTTTTTGAGTACCCGTACCTCTTTCTGAAGTTTCAGGGTTTTTGCCGCGTCTTTAACCGCTTCGATCAGCGGCTCCTTGTCGATGGGCTTGGCCAGAAACTTATGGGCGCCCTTGCGACAGCACTCGAAGGCCAGCTCACACTCGGCGTGCGCCGTGAGGATAATGATCTCCGTATCGGGGTATTTCTTTCGCCATTGCTCCAAGAGCGTTTCCCCGCTTGTATCCGGCAAACCGATGTCGAGGATGATGACCTTGAAGGATTTCCCCTTGAGCGCCTGCTTGGCCTCGCTACCGGATTGAACCGCCTCGGCATCGAAACCCGCGTCGTTCAGGATGCCCTTGATACTGATGTTGACGAGTAATTCATCCTCGACGATGAGGACGGGTATTTTCTTCATTGCGAGTCTCCTTAGCGGAAAAACGAATTCGCACAACGACGGATTTCGATGGTTTATGAACGAATTCCAGATCGGCTTTCAGGGCTTTACACAGACGGCGGACAATGGCCAGGCCAAGGCCGTCGTGACGGCTGCGACTGGTGTAAAACGGCCGCGGCGGCGCCGTTGGTATATCTTCGGGAATCACGGCCCCCGCGTTGGCTACGGTAATTTCCAGGGCGGGCCGGAATTTCCACGTCATTTTTACCTGTCCATTCGTGCCGACAGCTTCGGCGGCATTGTCGAGCAGTTCCTGAGCGGCGAGCTGCAGCCAATTGCCGTGGCGCACCGACATCGTTCCCCTGGCGCCCTTGAGTTGAAGTTTGCAGGCGGGATGGCGTTCGGCGAATCTGGTTTTCGATTCGTCAATGACTTCCCGCAGGGTCATGTTCCGGGGCCGCGGCAAGCGATCAAATACCAGATCCATGCGTTCGGTGAAAGTTTGTAGTTTGTCCATCTCCGAAAGAATGACCGTGCTGATCTCGCCGATGTCCGGATGCGTGGCGGCCGTTTGGTCGGCGATGCGTTGTATGGACATTTTCATACCGGCGCATAGATTCCGAAACCGGTGCCGCAGAATGTTATTCATCTGCAACGTGTTGGCGGAGTCCAGGGTGCACCCGTTTCTCGAAAATGCTGTTGTCATGGTGTCGTGGCCTCGCGAAAAATCATGGTGATTTCTTTCGCCGATTAAATCTAATCAAATTCCATACCGTTTCAATAGCCTGCGTTTGGCGTGGGTGCACGCCAAGGTTAAGAATCGCCGTTTTATCAGATTCCGGGTGGGTGTCCGTTTCGGGGCGTTTGGTGTCGCGGCCGCATCGTCGGCACTTGAGTGGCCATTCGGTGCCGGATCACGGAGTCAAGGAAGTGCCGACCGCGGCGCCGGCCGATGTGATGATTCTCACATGGTTGATCTGCTGTGTTTGGCCCATAGTTGGAACGGTTCCTGCGTCCTTGAAGAATTATCGGGCCGCGTTATAGTAGATGCAGGCGGCCATAACATTAGACAATGTGTTCATGGACTTACCTTCTTCCTACCGCTTGGAGTGACCGTCATGCCCCTTGAAATGACCCAACAACTGCAGTCGGTGCAACTGCTGCGTCAAGAGCAGACAATGACGCATCAGCAGATCCAGGCACTCGAACTGCTGTTTGCGCCGGCGCTTGCCCTGCATCCGATTGTCAACGAGGCAATGGAGAAGAATCCGGTGCTCGAAGGTGAACCGGATGAAGCGGACCAGCCGTCCGTTGTCGAGGGTGACGACTGGCTTGAGAAGATTATCAAGCTCGAGGAAGAGAATCGGTATATCCGATCGAACTATTCGCATGTCTCAGCGGACGAGGAAGAACGTCGCCGCCATTATCTTGAATCGGTCAGCGTCGAGAAGTCGCTTCAGGAAACGTTGCTGGAACAATTACGTTTTCTGGACTTGGAGATTGGGCTTCAGGCCTGCTGCGAAGTCGCCATTTCCAGTTTGAATGACGATGGCTATCTGACCTCGCATCCGGCCGACCTGGCCATGGCCGCCGGCCAGGCGCTGCCGATGGTGGAACAGGCGACTCGCATCGTGCAGGACCTCGAGCCCGCCGGCGTCGCGGCGCGGGACCTGCGCGAGCGACTTCTCATTCAACTGGATCGGAAAGGCCGTCGGGAGTCGGTCACCTATTCTGCCGTGCGCGACCATTTGCGGGATATCGGCGATAATCATCTGCCGCTCGTTGCCCGGCGAATGGGGATTCCGATCGACCAGTTGAAGGAGGTTGTGACCGAGATTCAGAACCTCAATCCGCGTCTCAAGGCCGGAGAAGTACGACCCAATGAGTACATTTCCGAGGAGGTTCAGGTCATTGAAACGGACGGTAAAATGTCGGTCCAGATGAATAATGACCACCTGCCGAATCTCTTCATCAGCAAACAGTACCGCAACCTCATTTCCGATCCGGACACGCCGCGGGAAGTCAGGGACTATATCAAAGAGAAAATTCGCTCGGGCGTCTTCCTGATAAACAGCATCATTCAGCGGCAGACGACGATTCGCAAGATCGTCAACTCGATTGTAAGCATGCAGGAAGACTTCTTCCGCTTTGGGATGGAACACCTAAAGCCGCTGACTATGGCCAAGGTCGCCAAGGATGTCGGAGTACACGAGACGACCGTTAGTCGTGCGGTCGCCGGCAAATACCTGCGCTGCAAGTACGGCCTTCTGTCCTTGCGGCAGTTCTTTTCAACAGGATATGAAATTGAGGACGGCCGCAGTGTATCGAACGCGGTTGTCAAAGGCACGATTCGGCAGTTGATCGATAGTGAGGACGGCTGCAAGCCCCTGTCCGACAGCCAGATCACTAAGGAACTCAGCGCCCTGGGCTACAAGGTTGTGCGGCGGACCGTCGCCAAGTACCGTGAAAGCATGGGGATCCTGGCATCCAACCTGAGGCGGCAGTATTAGAAGAATCTTCGATTTGCCATCTGCTATCTGCGATCTGCGATCGCATCCGTATTCATGGTATTGATGATGGATTAGAACGGTCTCCCATTGCAGTCGCGGACTCAACGGGCCATTGCCGCACGCGTCGCCAGCCAGCAATCTGCAATTCCCAATTTTTCAGTACCGCGGTGGCGGGGCCCATTCCGTGAGGGACGTTGTCCCGTCGTGACGGGACTCACGTCCGCCTTGGGCGGAAACCGACGTAGCTAACAGTCTTCGCCCTCCGCGGCTTCGACTGGCTGCGCCTGAGCGAAGTCGGCCCGAAATCACAGCCATCCCATAATTCAGTGTAATCGGGAAGAATCAATCGTCCTTAAGCGTAAGTCCGGGTTGATTCATGAGACCCAATTTTGCATTTCTGTGCGCCTTTGTGCTCGAATGCACCTTCGCGACCGGGGCCAAATACGACCAGATTAGGGGAAAGATTAGGGGGAGAGCGTACCCTAATTTATCCCCTCGATTTTTCTCCCTAATCTTCGGAGTTCCGAGTGAGCCCATTCCCGTAAGATGGTTGTGACCCGCAATCCGCAATCCGCAGATAATGGCTATTCCGACCTACCGCGAACATGTCCAAAGGATGGGTGAGCTGTTGTCACAGCTTGAAGTGACAAATGGTGACGGCGAGGTGCTGACCACCGAGGAAGGATTCGAGATGCTCTATGGTCTGGCCGTGGCCGCTCGAATTCCGCCACGGCGTCTGTTTCTGATCGGGAACGGGGCGAGCGCCTCGATGGCCAGCCATTTCGCCGCTGATCTTTGTAAGAACGGCGGGGTCAACGCGGGTGTCCTCACGGATCCTGCATTAACGACGGCGTTCGCCAACGATATCGGGGCAGATCAACTTTTTGCCGAGCCGCTGCGGCGCATGGCGGCGGCGGGTGACGGTCTGCTCGTCATCAGCAGTTCCGGCGCTTCCGCGAACCTCATCGCCGCCCTCGCCGTTGCCGGCGAGCGGCAACTGTCCGTGGCCACGATTACTGCCATGTCCCCGGAGAATCTTCTGCGCCGGGGCGGGGACCTGAACTTCTATATTCCGGCGATGACGTACGGGGACGCTGAATCCTGCCACGCCGCCGTCCTGCACTACTGGCTTGACCGTGTTGCGAAGGATGGGACGAGTTCTTAATCATTCTTGCGGACTCCGCCGGATCATCGCCTCGCAGCCGCGGAACGATCACAATTTCAATTGCCGAGCCCGTTCGACGAATGTCTGCCGCTGCGGTTTCATAGCATCCGGCTCGCGACCATCCGGCCACGGATTGAAGGCGATCGGTATCTTGAACCGCGGCAGCACCTTCTCGAGCGCGGCGGCAATTTGGGCGGAATCCAAAGGCCGGCCCCTGGACATTCGCAGGAACGCTACCGGGCGCTGACCGAATTCGGCATCGTCCACCGGGACCACCACCGCTTTCGCGACATCGTCCAGATCGCAAAGGGCGCGCACGATTTCTTCCGGATGAATATTCTCCCCGCCTGAAGTAAAGCGCCAGTCCTGGCGCCCATGAATCGTCAGGTAGCCGTCGGCATCGACGCTGCCGGTGTCGCCGCTGGGAAACCATCCCTCGCTGTTGACGACCGGCAGTGTGCGCTCGCCGTCCACGTAACCGCGGCACAACGTCGGGCCGCGGACAAGGATCTCCCCATCGTCGGCGAGCCGCAGCTCGCGATGGGAGAGTAGCCTGCCTGCCGATTGCAGCGAAACGCCATCGCCCCCGGGAGGCGTCGTTGTAATCTGAGATGCCATTTCCGTCGATCCGTAGCTTGTGTGGACAGGCAGGCCGCGATCATATGCGGCACCGACCAAGCCCCGCGGCACCGCTGCCCCGCCTACCAGCACAGCCTTTAAGGACGGCGCTGAATGGGCCGCCGACAACTCGTTCAGCAGGCGGGACAGCTGCGTCGGTACCAGTGAGACATGTGTGACATGGTGCCTCTCGAGGCTTTCGGAAAGGCATGCCCGGCGCTCGGTAAGGACGGCCGCGGCGCCGGCAAGCATGCATCGGAACAGGATTGCCAAGCCGCCGACATGGTAAAGGGGCAGCGACAGAAGCCAGCGGTCTGCAGACGAAACCGGAATATTCTCGTTGGACCCCGCGGCGCTGTAATAATGGTTGCCGAACGTATGCAGAACTGCCTTGGGATAGCCGCCGCTTCCGGAAGTCCAGATGATGGTTGCATCTCGATCCCGGCTGAAGGAAATCGCCGCCGACGGTCGAGCGGCGGATGCCGGCGCAACGTCCGTTGCCGCAGCAGTCGAGCCCGCAAGCGATAGCAGCGGTAAACATTCGGTGCCCTCGAACCGGGCACCACCATCGGTCAGCAGAACACGGCAGCGCATGCGGTCGAGATGTTCTTCGATGGTCGCGGTTGGTATCCGCGTACTGAGCGGACAGGCACAAGCCTGCAGCCGCAGCAGCGACATAATGCCGATGACGTATTCAATCGAATTAAACGCCAGCAGCCCGACCCGTTCTCCGGGCGCAATGCCGAAGCGGCGAAGTCCTTCCTCGGCCCGTGCCACGCAATCGTCGAACTGGGCATACGGCAACTCCCGGCCGGGGCCGATCAGAGCGATTTTTCGTGGATGCTTGCGCGCCATCTCACGGACGGGGCATGGCAGGGATAACATGGCTGAAATTGTTCGGCTTTGCAGTGGCTGTTGACGCTGCGATTCGAAATCGATCGATTCCGAGTGAGGCGCTGCCGTCTGTCAAACACAAATTTCCAGGCGATCAGGTTAGAGCAGCCAGCCGATAACAAAGATGATCGCGTACAGCAGCAGCATCCTGCCTGTCGCTGCGAGGACATTGTTAAGCAGCGGACCGTTGCCTTGAAGGAACACGGTGCGAATTGACGGGATGGCGGGGACAATGATAAGTGCGCAGGCAATGACGTAAAGATGGTCACCGGTTCGCAGGTGCAAGACAACCGGAATCAGGCAGGCGAGCAGGATGGAAAACAGATATTCGAACTTCGCAAATTGCGGGCCGAAAAGTACCGCCGGCGTCCGTTTGCCGCTGCGGCGATCGCCGGCCACGTCACGCAGGTTGTTCACTGTGATCATGGCGACAGCAAAAAAGCCTGGGGCCAGGCCGGCGACCACCGCATTGCTGTCGACGCGGAGCGTTTGAACATAGTGCGTCGCCCCGGTTGCAACCGGACCGAAGAAGACGAAGGCAAACGCGTCGCCCAAGCCGATATAACCTAGTGGCAGGGGCCCGGCCGTGTAAAGGATGCCCGAGGCGATGGACACGACACCGAGCACCAGGACCCACCAACCCGCCCGGTGACCAAGGTAGAGGCTGGCGACGAAGCAGACGGCGAAGGCCAGGACGAAGGCGTTCCGCATCACCGCCGGTGCGATGAGCCCGGCCTGTGTGACGCGTGTCGGACCGATACGCTCGCTGGTGTCGGTGCCTTTGATGAAATCGAAATAATCGTTGGCGAAATTCGTACCGATTTGCACGGTCAAGGCAACGACAAAACAGACCAATGCCGACGGCCAATGGAAGCCGCCCGCATCGACAGCCATCGCCGTCCCGATCAGAACCGGCGCGATGCCGGCCCACAGTGTTTTCGGGCGGGCCGCAAAGAAAAAAATGCGAATCGAATGCATTTACCGTCCATTCCGGAACTATTCCCGGCGATCTCAGGGTCGACGCGGGAATTTCGAGAAGTCCGGCTTGCGTTTCTCGACGAACGCGTTGCGGCCCTCCTGGCCTTCTTCGCTCATGTAAAACAGCATGGTCGCATTGCCGGCCAGTTCCTGCAGACCGGCCTGGCCGTCGCAGTCAGCATTGAGGGCCGCTTTCAAACAGCGAATGGCGATCGGCGAGTTGGCCAGGATCTCCCGGCACCACTGTACGGTTTCCTCTTCCAACCGTTCAAAGGGCACAACCGCATTCACAAGCCCCATCGCCAACGCTTGCCCGGCCTCATATTGCCGGCATAGAAACCAGATCTCCCGCGCCTTTTTCTGGCCGACGATCCGCGCCATGTACGAAGCACCGTAGCCGCCGTCAAAAGACCCGACGCGCGGCCCCGTTTGGCCGAACCGGGCGTTATCGGCGGCGATCGTCAGATCGCACACCAGGTGCAGAACGTGGCCGCCGCCGATGGCGTAGCCGGCCACCATCGCCACGACGGGTTTCGGACACGTACGGATCTGCCGCTGAAAATCAAGAACATTGAGCCGTTCGACGCCTTGCGGGTCCTTGTAGCCGGCATCGCCGCGAATCGTTTGATC
>Ga0310123_10003383_pt1 | contig 12393 bp, 9 predicted proteins | sample CB6_AW_1057_MG_FD_203505 | JGI IMG/M metagenome (GOLD analysis project Ga0310123, IMG submission 203505) | Marine microbial communities from Western Arctic Ocean, Canada - CB6_AW_1057 | ecosystem: Environmental > Aquatic > Marine > Oceanic | place: Canada: Western Arctic Ocean | collected... | reverse complement strand
GCAGTGGGCCAGCGATGCACCGTGCCGGGGTGCGAGGCCCAGGTCCAGTTGACGGTCGCGGACGCCCAGGTCGATGCTCCGAGTCGACTCGGACAACTCACCCAACCGCCCCACCAGTGTCGCTCGCTCGGCCGGAGCCAACGAGATCCTGCGTGGCTGCGACGATCCGAATCCGCCATACGCGGGTCCGGTGATGGTCTGCGTGGCCACCGAGACCTCGACCCGAGTCGACTCGTCGCCCTCGATGTCCAGTTCCAGCCCCATTCGGTATCCACACCCCCACGCATGGAAGCGGACGAAGCGGTCGGTCTGTTCGACGACGTGCGACCGCGGGCTGTCGAATCGCAGCGTCCGGGTTTCGGCAATCCGGCCTCCATCGACGGTGACCGTGCCGTCCCAGACGATCCCGCTGTAACTGGTCTGCCGACTGCTGCCCTGCCACAGCACTCGCACCCGGCCCGGTTGTCCCTGAGGGGCCTCGTCCCAGTGTCCCAGCAGTTCTTCATTGCGAAACAGCTCGACCGATTCCAATGCCGCGGTCCCCATTACGTCGACCTCGATCACCGGCAACTCGCTGGTGGAGAACTGCGACCCGATGCCGTGACCTTCGACGTTGACCTTGGCCACGATCCGGGCCCCGGTTGTCGCGTAGAACCGGCGTGCCCTCATCGCCTCGAAGAAACTCTCCAGCGTCACCTCGTCGCAGTAGATCCCGGTCAGCCCCGCCTTCGCGTACCTGCGTTGCTGGTGACCCGGCCGGTCGTCGCCGGGTCGGCCGGTGTAGCTGTCGCTGCCGCCGAGGAATCCCAATCGGTAACCCCGTGCCAGGGCGTCCCGCCTCATCCACTCGAACGCACCGTGGCTCGAGACGATCTCGACTCCCGGCTCGAGCGTCGGGTCGTGGTGGTCGAGGTCCGAGTGTTCTCCACCGACGTGAGGGGTGATGATCGTGTCGGTGCCTCGGTAGTGGTCGAACAGATCCCTGACGTGGTGCAACTCGGTCGACTCGTCCACCGATTCGGGTGTTTCGGCGGGAGCGTTTCGGTGGATCGGCTGGTGGTGGCGGCGGAAGTAGACGTTGTGGTGGCCTCCGTCCCAGGTTTTGCCCGACCACTCGTAGCCGGGAATCGCGATGAAGCGGCCCGGCTCGTGGAATTGCAGTTCGACATCCTGCTGCACGACGAGGTCCTGGGGATCGAGCACATCGGCGTTCCGCTGGAACCCGGCAAACTGGATCCCGGCGACATCACGAGCGTGCTCGAAGAACCCGGCAAACTTCTCGCGGTCGACCAACTGCCCGCCGTGCGGATCGGCCCAGTAGAGTCTCTGCTGAGCAACATGCTCGGCCACGCACAGCGGATTACTGGTGCCAACCAGTCCCGACTCGGCATCGGTCGCCGTCAATCTCAGCACACCGGCCCCCTCGGCGGCCGCCCCGTCGATCCAGCACGCTCCCGCGTCGGACTCCGAAAAACTCAACGTCTCGTGCTCAAGCGCCACTCCATCGCCGCCAAGCAGCACCGTGCCGCGGTACCCGTCCGACGCGTTCCCCCAGGCGTCCTCAGCCTTGACCAGCACGGGGAAGGGTTCCCCAGGCGGCAGTTCGGACGGCACAACCACAACCAGTCGCACCGGATCGCCTCCGACAATCTCCAACACCGGCGAATCAGCGATCGCTTCGATCTGCTGCCCCTGCCCGAGGTCGACGGTCACGGCAAAGACGCGTCGCCGTTCGCGAAAGGTCTGAGCTCGCGAGCCGGGTGATCCGCCGGAGGTGTCACCGAGCACGACGGAGATCTCGTCACCGGCCTCGAGTCCCTTCGCTCCGATCTCGACCTGGAACCCCTTGACGCCGACGGTCCGGGCCGCCATGTCGACCCCTTCGGGAGCCGTCACGGTGGCGTACTCGGTCGCCGTGGGGTCATCGAACTGCGGTACACCCCAGTCGGTATCGGTGTCGGTGCCGACGCGGATCGTGGTGCCGCCGGGCAGCCCGGCATCGGCTGCACAGAATCGCAGTCTCCAGGTGCCGACGCTGCCGGCGGTGACCGGAGAGGCGGGTTCGATCGAAGCGGTGAGAATCGGGTCACTCATGAGATGTCTCGGTCGATGCGCTTGCGTTGTGGCTGGCTACACTTTTAATGGTTCACCCACCGAGTTCGCCATCCATCACAGTCCGCCTTCGACGGACCGCCACCAGGAACTTTCCATGGACGCCAGCCAGCTCAAGGCCCTGCAGGCTCCTTTAAAGGAACAGTATCGCGAGAGTCCCGAGTCGGCTCGGTTGACGCTGACGGCCAACGGGACGTTGGGCGAGGAGGCGATCACGTGTCGAGTCGAGACGGGGCAGCAGCTGGCCGAGGCGGGTTTGCATCCGGCCACCGGAGGTGACGGCACGGCGCTGTGTTCCGGGGACATGCTGCTGGAATCGCTGGTGGCGTGTGCTGGGGTGACACTGCGGGCGGTGGCGACGTCGTTGGAGATCCCCGTGCGTGGCGGCACGCTGACCGCCGAGGGGGACCTCGACTTCCGTGGTACTCTGGCCGTCGATCGCGAAGCACCGGTCGGGTTGCACTCGATCCGCCTGAAATTCCAACTCGATACCGACGCCGATGATGAGCAACTGGCGACGTTGCTGAAGTTGACCGAACGCTACTGCGTGGTGCTGCAGACGCTGGTGGGTGAGCCGGAGGTATCGCTGGAGTGCGTGGCGGCTGGATAGCCTGGGGTCAGACGCCGCCTGCTTCGGGTTTTCAGCCCTCCATACGCGGCGTCTGACCCCAGCGGCACGAAACCGATCTTGCCGATCTCTGCCCGGGCGAATTAAAACTCGCCGCTGCTTCAACACGCTCGCCCACAACCCGGCTCTCGATGCCCTCAGCACTCGCCCCTCTGCGAATCGTCTACATCGTCGGTGCCGGCCGCAGTGGTTCGACCGTGCTCGACACCGTGCTGGGCAATCACCCCCAGGCGGTCAGCGTCGGAGAACTCTCAAACCTGCACCGCTCGGCGTGGGTCAACAACGAATTCTGTGCCTGTGGCGAGCCGGCCAACGACTGCGGGTTCTGGAACGAGGTCCGTTCGAGGTGGCTTCGGTCGACATCCGGAGCGAGCATCGAGAGTTACCTCGAGTTGCGTGACCGGTTCGAGCGGTTCCGTTCGGCGGCGTTGTGGCGAACCGAGACCGCTTCGTTGTATCGATCGTCGTCGGCACGACGGTACCTGGAACAGACCGGCATGCTGCTCGAATCGATCGCCGCGGTCAGCGGCCGTCGGGTGATCATCGATTCGTCGAAGACTCCTCTGCGGGTCCGCTGGCTGGCTCGGCTGCCCGGCATCGATTTGAGGCTGGTTCACCTGGTCCGCGATAGTCGCGCGGTGGCCTGGTCGAGGAAGAAGGCCCTGAAACGGAACGAGGAGGCGGGGGTGCAACACGACCTGGCCGCCCGGCCCGCATGGTACTCGGTCGCCTACTGGACCGTGTCGAACCTGCTGGCCGCCCGTTTGAGGCGTGGGATGGGAAAGCGGGGGGTGCTGGTCCGCTACGAGGACTTTGTTACCGAGCCGGGGAGACAGTTGCTGAGGATCGGCGAGGCGTGCGGTTTGGACTGCGGGTCGCTGGCCGAGGCGTTGGAGGCGGGTGAGTCGTTTTCGGTGGGGCACACCGTGGCGGGGAATCGGCTGAGGATGGCCGGGGCGGTGCGGCTGAAAGCGGATTGGGACTGGATTGAGCGGTTGGACGAGTCGGATCGTCGGACCTGCTGGAGACTCTCGGGGTGGCTGATGAAACAGTACGACTACAAACGAGAGGTCAAGGCGGCTTGACGCGGCGTCTGACCCCGGGGCGAGGAATCGAAAGTGCCAGGACCCACAGCAACAGGCCTCACACCCACCTGGGCACCCTGGCCGGTGTTCGGTGAGCAGGAGATCTCGGCGGTCAGCGAGGTGCTGGCTTCGGGCCGCGTCAACTACTGGACGGGTTCTCACGGTCGGGAGTGGGAGTGCGAGTACGCCCTTTCGCTGGGCCGCCAGCACGCGGTGGCGGTGGCCAACGGCACGGTGGCTCTTGAACTGGCACTGGAGGCGACGGGCATCGACGTTGGTGACGAAGTCGTTGTCCCCTGCCGCAGCTTCCTGGCCAGTGCCAGTGCGATCGCCGCCCGGGGTGCGATCCCGGTATTCGCCGATGTCGATCGTGATAATGGGAACATCACGGCCAAGACGATCGCCGAGGTGCTCTCGCCCAGGTCCCGTGGAATCCTGGTGGTGCACCTGGGTGGCTGGCCCTGCGACATGGACCCGATTCTCGAACTGGCCGCCGAACGGGGATTGAAGGTGATCGAGGACTGTGCCCAGGCCCATGGGGCAATGTACCTCGGTCGACCGGTGGGCAGCCTGGGCGACGTGGCCGCGTTCAGTTTCTGCCAGGACAAGATTCTCTCGACCGGAGGCGAAGGCGGACTGGTCGTGACCGACGACGAGGCGACCTGGCGGCGGGCATGGAGTTACAAGGACCATGGCAAGGACTACGACGTCGTGCATGCTCCGTCGAAGGGTGCCGTGTTCCGATACGTCCACGGTGGGTTGGGGACCAACTGGCGACTGACCGAGATGCAGTCGGCACTGGGACGGATCGTGCTCCAGAAGTTGCCAGGCTGGGTCCAGCAGCGGCGCCAGAACGCGGCCGTACTCGAGGAGCGGCTGGGCTCGATGGAGGCCTTGCGTGTGCCCAAGCCACCGGCGGGGTTCGATCACAGCTACTACAAGTTCTATGCCTATGTGCGTCCCGAGTGGTTGGCCACGGGCTGGTCGCGGGACCGGATCGCCGCGGAGATCTCATCGAGGGGCGTTCCCTGCGGAAGCGGGGCGTGTCCGGAGATTTATCTCGAGGCATCGTTTGACGGGACCGGGTGGCGGCCGGCGGAGCGGTTGAGGGTGGCTCGCGAACTGGGCGAGACGAGCCTGATGTTCCAGGTGCATCCGGGCCTGGAGGCGGGGCACATGCACCACGCAGGCGACGTGGTGGCCGAAGTGCTGGGGTTGGCTACGGGGCGCATGGCGCAGGCGGCCTGACCCCAGCCCTTCGATGGTTACAGGTACGACCGGTTCACCTTGGCGGCAATGCTGCCGCCGTCGTAGTAGCCGACCGAGATTTCTCCGACGTGGGTCAGCAGGTCGTAGGCCTTCCAGCGATCCCAACCAAAGTCGGACTCCATCCACAGGATCAACTCGGCATAAGCCCTCGCAATCGACCTCTCGGCCGGACTTCCGCTGGTCACCGCCATGATCTCGGTCTCGTTCTCGATCCGCGGCCACGCCAGCGGCTGGTTCTTCTTCAGCTCGACGGAGATCTCGGTCACCGCCGACATTTCCAGGCCTGTGGCCGAGAGTTCCCCGTGCCCCATTGCAGCGTGGGCGTCGCCCAGGAACAGCTGTCCGCCGGGGACAAAGACCGGCAGGTGCACGGTGGCTCCGACCGCGGTCTCACGGATGTCCATGTTCCCTCCGTGAGGCCCACCCGGCCCGGTCGTCGGCACACCCCACTCGGGCGCCGTGCCGATGCAGCCAAGCATCGGGGCGTAAGGGATCGTGATCTCGTCGCTCCAGTGGATCTTCCCGTCCTCGATCGGGCAGACATGGCCTCCAGGCGGCACGTCGGTCCCCAGCCACTCGCACAACTGCTTCGGCGATCCGGTGTAGGTCGCCGCCTGGGGCCGCCAGGGTTCGATCGAGTGGATCGTGACCCGCAGCACATCACCCGGCTCGGCATCCTCGATCTCGATCGGACCATTGACCGGGTTGCTCTTGGGCACCACGGCCTTGTCCCGCTGGTCGCCGGGCGAGGCGATCTGGGCCGAGAGTGCGTCTTCGGATTCAACCAGCAGGTGGTCTCCCGCAGCGATCGTTGCCCGGGGCGGCAGGTGCCGGGAGAACTCGTAGACGAGCGGCACGGCGGCGATCAGCGGGATGGAATTCATGATACGGGTCACTTCTTCGGAGCAGTTTTCTTGTCGGCCGGTTTGTCAGAAGGAGTGACCGACAGCAGCAGCGCGTCGGCGACGCGTCGCGTGGGGGCCGGTCCCGCCAGGTGCACCAGCGGCAGCACGTCTCGAGCAGGCTGCTTGCCGGGTGCCTGGGCGAGAATCCGGATCGGTAGCAGGCCCGGCTTGGCCTGTGCGGTGGCGGTGAGCGTGAGCGTGGCGACGGGCTTGTCGGCCGGCACGCTGAGCGTCTTGGCCGTGACTCCCTCGGGCAGGCCCTCGACGGACAACTCCACAGCCATCTTGGCACCGCCGCTGCGGACGACGACGATCTGCAGCGTGGCCTTCCCCCCGGCGGCGATGGTGAGTCCCGAGTGTGACTTGCCGTCTCCGACGACCGAGAAGGCCTGGAATCGCGGCCGGGGCGGGCCGACCACCAGTTGGTAGGCACGATCGGGACCGAACAGGCTGCCGCCGAAGAGATCACGTACGACAATCGTGTAGCGTCCCTCGGCGGGTGCTTTCCAGTCGCCGTGCGGGTCGCTGGTGGTGAACGGGAATTCGACTCCGAGTTTCTTGGGAGCGGCGAGGGTTCCGATCGTGGCCAGGGCCTTGCCCGACTTGTCGTGGACGATCGCCTCCAGCCGCATCGCCCGGCCCAGCCGTTCACCCCAGCCGGTGATTTCGAGTGTTTCGCCTTTCTTGAGGTCGACCGAGTACCAGTCGATATCGGCCGGTTTCTCGAATCGGCCGCAGACTCGGGCGGGCAACGTGAGTGCCTGGGCCGAGGCGGCGGTGTCGTTGGCCTTAGCGGTTTCTACAACGACCGGTTCTTCGGAAAGCGTGACCCAGGGCGAGCCGATCGAGTCAGCCAGGCTCATACGAAACCCGTCCTGCAACACCCCGACAGGCCGGCGATCGGGCCAGTTGGGCGTGGAGGGGGGCCGGTCGAATTCGACGGCCAGGGTGGTCCATCCACTCGACCGGTCCACGGCACCGCCCGGCAGCAGGTGGCCCAGCAGGATCAGTGGCGGGGAATTGCTGGAGAGGGCCGTCGGCGAGGTGAGTACCAGTCGCGGACCGGCCAGCGCGGTCAGCGTGTAGATGCTCGAGTCGTTGTGCCCGAAGCCCCGGTCGACGACCGTGACCAGGTAGCGTCCGTTGACGGGCAGCCTGAGTGTCACGATGGGTTCGGACTGGTGGACCGGGGAATGCACCAGCTCTTTTCCGTCGGGTCCGTTGATCGAGAGCACTGGTGCGACGGTGCCGTCGAGGCTGCTGGAACGACAGGTGAGGTGGACCAGCTGGTTGGCCTGTCCGGTGAAGGCGAACGTGTCTCGGTCGGCGGCCCGATCGAGCTTCGCGGCGACGGTGCCCGGAAGTGAAATGGGCGAGGCTTCTGCGTCGGGAGTCTCGGTGACGACCCGAACGGGGTGAGTCACCACGAGCAAGGCTCGAGGGTTGGCCAGGCCGGTGGAGGTCAGTGTCCAGGCATCAATCAGTCGTGTCCCGGTCCCGGCCGCGACCCGGACCGTCACCGCGTTCTTCTTGACCGACTCGGTCTTGAGTTGACCGGTTCCACTGGCGAGTTGCTTGATGGTACCGAGGTTGCCGCCGCTGACGGTGATCGTGGATGTCTGACCCGCCTCTACGACGGGTGGAAACAGCTGGGTGACCGAGGGTGGTTCGGCCGCGAGCGAGGTGGTGTTGGCCGGACCTGTCACGACCACGGCCAGCAGGGTGGCCAGCAGAACAACGGGGTAGTGGGTAACAGGTCTGTGCATGGGCGGCGTGCGGGTTGGCTGTCTTCTTCGGCGAGACTATTATACTCGCCCCCGGCACACGGCGGCACGCTCTCGCACGGCGAGGTGGTCGTCTCGAGACAGCCATGGCCCAGACGAAACCAGAGACTGACCAGGACGGGCCGCAAGTCGACCTGCGGCAGGCGGCCGCGTTGCCGTTTCGGCTCAAGAAAGGTCGAGTCGAATTCTGCCTGGTCAGCGTCCGCCGCGGCGGCTCCTGGACGATGCCCAAGGGAAACATCGAAGCGGGGGAACAGGGGAGCGAGTGTGCGGTCCGCGAGACGTTCGAGGAGGCGGGGTTGGAGGGCCGGGTGCTGGAACCGGAATTGTGCCGTTACGTCGATCGCAAGGGGAAGAAGTCGATCGAGGTGAGGGTGTGGCTGCTCGAGGTCGGGAAGTCGCACAAGAAGTGGCCGGAACACAAGCGGCGGGCGCGGCAGTGGGTTTCGCCACGCAAGGCGATCCGCCTGCTGGCCCGACCCAAGCTCGTCGCCCCGATCATCGACGGCATCCGGCGGCTCGGTCAGGTCGATTGAGGCCCCGACTCGCTACGGGGACTCGCAACCCGGGTCGGTGCTGCCTCCGTCGATCGTGTCAGCGATCGTGATACCCGAGAGGTCCTCGGTGGCGGTCGGGTACTGCGGATCGAGCGTCTCGAGCGTCTCGACGATGGCCCGGGCGATCACCGTATTGCGGTACCACTTGCGATCGGCGGGGATGACATACCAGGGTGCGGTTTCGGTGGTGCAGAGTTGGAGCATGTCCTGGAAGGCCTGCTGGTATTCATACCACTGTTTTCTTTTGTCGAGGTCGCCGCGTGAGAACTTCCAGTTCTTTTCGGGTCGTCTCAGCCGGTCGCGCATTCGTTCGGCCTGTTCTTCGGGCGAAATGTGCAGGAAGAACTTGAGGACGGTGGTCCCCGATGCGGCCAGTTGGGCCTCGAATTCGTTGATCTGATCGAACCTCGCCCGCCAGGTCGATTCGGGCACGATGCGGTCGACTCGGACCACCAGGACATCTTCGTAATGCGACCGGTTGAAGACGGCGATCATCCCGGCGGCGGGTGTCTGCTGGTGGATCCGCCAGAGGAAGTCGTGTTGTCGTTCGAGTTCGCTGGGTTTCTTGAACGAGGCGACTCGAACGCCCTGCGGGTTGACGCCACTGAAGACCTTGCGGATCGTCCCGTCCTTGCCGCCTCCATCGATGGCCTGAAAGACGACCAGCAGCGAGCGTTGTCTTTCGGCGTAGAGAGCCCGTTGGTGCCCGACCAGTTGGTCCCGCAGCGTCTTCAGTTCGGCCTCGAACGCGTCGCGGTCTCCCTGGCCGGAGGTGGGCAGCTGTGAAAGATCGACGGTGTTGCCGGGCAGCAGGCGGTGTGAGGCGGAATCGGTCATGGCGGTTTCTCTTCGACCAGATCCCTACGCCATTCCCTCGGCTTCGATATCTCGTGGCCGCCACAGTTCGACGAGATCGGCTCGAGGGATCAGTGTGACGTCGAACCAGTTCTCGATCGGCAGCGTCAGTTGAGCGAGTGCCGCGGTCGACATGCGGTGATGTTCACCCCCCAACAGCAGGATCATCTCCTCGATCCCCGGGTTGTGTCCGACCAGCAGAGCCCGGTCGGTCTCGTCGGGCAGCTCACTGACCACGCTCAGCCACTCGGCTGTGGAAGCGTGATAGAGGTCGGCGGTGGTGAGGATATCGTCTTCGAAGCCGCAGGCGTCGGCGACCAAATCGGCGGTGCGGTGGGCTCGGCGAGCACTGGAGCTGATGACGATGTCGGGGACCAGCTCGTGGTGTCGGATCAGGCGTCCCATCAACGGAGCGGCCCGTTCGCCCCGGCCGTTGAGAGGCCGGTCGTGATCGCTGGCGACACCCTCGCTCCAGCTCGACTTCGCATGTCGCAACAACAACAGCGTCTTCATCGCGGGCAACAGTCCGTGGTGCTGGTCAGGTCTCGGTCGTTTCGCGTCCGGGTGCGCGGTGCGGCACGAATCCGGCCCGGTAAGATTCTTCACTGAGCCGGATCGCCTGGCAGGCCTCATCATACAGCAGTTGCTGGCTACGGCTACCGAGGGACCCGTCGGCGGCGGTCTGATTCTGGCCCGCTGCGAATCGAGTCGATTCAGGTGGCGGGTCGTAGCCCCCGTCGTTGGTCAGCCGTCGACCCTTCACGCGGTCAGCCAGGCAGAGTTCGAGCATCCTGACCAGTCGCCTGGCGGCGGCAGAGTCGTTGATTGGCACCATCAGTTCGACGCGGCGATCGAGGTTTCGGGGCATCCAGTCGGCGCTGGAAATGAATGTCTGCCCGGCGCCGCCCCGGTGGAAGTGGAACACGCGGCTGTGTTCCAGGAAGCGGTCGACGATGCTGGTGACGGTGATGTGCTCCGAGAGACCCGGGACTTCGGGCCTCAGGCAGCAGATGCCTCGGACGTTGAGCCGGATCTCAACCCCCGCGGCACTCGCCTCGTACAACGCCCGGATCAGCTTCGGGTCGACCAGCGAGTTCATCTTGGCGAGGATCCTGGCCGGCTGGCCCTGCCGTTTCCGTTCGGTCTCGGCCGCGATCAACTCGAGCAACCGGTCTCTCAGCCCCAACGGAGCCGCCTCGATCAACTCGAACCGTCGTGGCTGGGTGTAGCCGGTGATCGTGTTGAAGAAGGTGGCCGCGTCGGCTCCGAGGTCACCGTCGGCGGTCAAGTAGCTGATGTCGGTGTAGAGTTTCGAGGTGTTCTCGTTGTAGTTGCCGGTGCCGAAGTGGACGTAGCGGCGGATGCCTCCGGGTTCGCGTCGCACGACCAGACAGATCTTGGCGTGAGTCTTGAGGCCGCGGATGCCGTAGATCACTTGCACGCCGGCCTGTTCGAGGCTGCGGGCCCACTCGATGTTGCGGGCCTCGTCGAAGCGGGCCTTCAACTCGACGATCACCGTCACGTGCTTGCCCAGCTCGGCGGCCCGGGCCAGCCCACGAACGATCGGGCTGTCGTGGCTGGTGCGGTACAGCGTCTGCTTGATCGCCAGTACGTCCGGATCGGTCGCCGCCTCCTCGACGAACCGTACCACCGGATCGAAACTCTCGAACGGATGACACAGCAGCACGCCCTGCTCGGCGAGCACATCGAAGAGGTTGTGGCGGGGGTCGATCTGCGGCGAGGCCACCGGTGGCCAGGAGGTGTCTCGGAGTTGATCGAAGCCGGTGAGGTCACTCAGAGGGAAGAACCCGGTCAAGTCCAGCGGTCCGGGGATCCCGAACACGTCGGGGTCCTTGACACCGAACTGCTGCTGCAGGAACCCGCGGGTCGCCTCCCCGGCTCCCTCGGAAATCTCCAGCCGCACGCAGTGACTCTCCTTGCGGGCCTCCAGGATCTCCTGCATCCCCTCCATCAGGTCCGACGCTTCCTCCTCGCGGAGACTCAAATCGGCGTTGCGGGTGATCCGGAACGGCAGGCATTCGCGGACGGTTTCGCCCGGGAAGAACTTCTCGATCGACCAGGCGATGACGTCTTCGAGCAGCATGTAGGCGTAGCCGCCGTCGGAGGGCAGGGTGAGCAGCCGGGGGCAGGTGCGGCCGCAGGGGATCCAGGCGAAGCGGGGTGATCCGTCGGGATGGTCGTCGAGGCGGACCGAGACGCACAGCGAGCTGCCGGGCAGCAGCGGGCAATCGATGTCGGCGGCGACCGCCATCGGGGTCAGGACCGAGTAGATCTCGTCCTCGACGATCTGTGCCAGCACCTTTTCCTGTTCGGGGTCGATCGAGTCGGGACGCACCCGCCGGATGCCCTCGGCCGCGAGTGCCGGCTCGAGTTCGTCGCCGAAGCGGGCGTACTGGTCGGCGATCATCCGGCGAACCCGCAGATTGATCGAATCGAGCTGTTCAGCGGGTGACAGCCCGGCCGGGTCGCCACCCCCGTGACCCTCGCGATCAACCAGCTGCAGGCCCCCGACGCGGACCATGAAGAACTCGTCGAGGTTCGAGGCGGTGATCGCCAGGAACTTCAGCCGCTCGAGCAACGGGTGCCCGCTGTCGGCCGACTCGTCGAGCACCCGCTGGTTGAATTCCAGCCAGCTGAGCTCACGGTTGATGAACAGGTCGTTGTGGGCGGTCATGGGAACCGGGTGCGGGCAGGTGCGGGCGGATCAGTGGTTGGGTTCCGGCAGCGGTGCAGCTCGCAGCAGGACCGACTGGCCGAAGATCTGTTCAAAGAGCAGCCCGTTTCTGTTGAGCGTGAGTTGTTCGATCGAGAGGTCTTCGACTCCGGGTACTGTGATCACGAGTTTCCTGCCGGACTCCTGGCAGTCGAACTCCGAGACCCGTCCGCTTCGTGACGCGTCCAGCGCGGTGGCGACTCTCAGCAGTGCCGCCAGCTTGGTGACGGCGATCCGCTGGTCGCGGTCGAGTTTCGAGTAGCCCAGGTGAGTCACCTTGGGCGAGGCGCCTCGATGGTAGCGGGCGACGAGAGCCACGAGCAGCATGTCGGTGCGGGTCAATCCGAACAGGTCGCTTTGCTGGATCAGGTACATCGAGTGCTTGTGCAGGCTGCGGCTGGAGACGAAGCGGCCGATTTCGTGCAGCAGTGCCGCGGTGTGCAGCAGCATGCCGAAGCGAGGTT
>Ga0310123_10003382_pt1 | contig 12394 bp, 6 predicted proteins | sample CB6_AW_1057_MG_FD_203505 | JGI IMG/M metagenome (GOLD analysis project Ga0310123, IMG submission 203505) | Marine microbial communities from Western Arctic Ocean, Canada - CB6_AW_1057 | ecosystem: Environmental > Aquatic > Marine > Oceanic | place: Canada: Western Arctic Ocean | collected... | reverse complement strand
CACAACTTGGCCCCCATTTGTCGCCGGCCCCCCAAACCAGTTTTCCAGTGAGTTTGTCCAAGGCAATAACACATGGTCCGCCCGGAGCCCCAACGTTGATAATTAGCAAGTTCCCTTCAACCAGCGGCGTGGTCACGCTTCCGAAGAAAGCTTGTTGCACTCGGAACTCTTGATTCAGATCCCGCTGCCAGGAGACCTCACCGGTCTGCAAATGCAGACAGAAAAGACTACCCTCGGCACCATAAACGTAGACGCGATCGCCGTCGATAACCGGACTTGCTCGAGGGCCGTTGCTGTATTGATACCGGTCTCGGTAATTGGTGGTAAATTTGAAATGCCAAAATAAGCGACCCGTTTCCGAGTGCAAACATTCGACGAGTACTTCGTCACCAACACGATGTGGAAAGATGAGGCGATTGCCTTGAATAGCTGGCGAGGAGTATCCTTCGCCTTTATTCAGCACCCAGACCAGTTTTGGTCCTCCTTCTGGAAACTTTTTCAGCAATTTGGTTTCCGAGGAAATGGCATTGTGAGTCGGCCCAAGGAAACTAGTCCAGTCGTGTGTGACGGCACCGGGCGGCAGCGGTTTGGGTTTGCAATAAAACTTGACCCGTTTGTACGGCAAAGGGGGCAGAGGATTAGTTTTTTCTGGCGTGTTGATTTTTGGTGGAGCTGGATCGGTGAACCGCGGATCGGCCGCTTGGCTCGCTGCTATCATCAGAAAGCTGGCGAAGACCAAACTTCCGACAAGAACTTGCTCACGGACACTATGCGATCGCCACGAAACATCGCAGTTGTGGAAATTCAGAATGTCGCATGAACGGCTTCCCAACACTCTCACCGCAATGAAACGCCAGCGAGACATGGCGAATAAAAATCCCTGTGGCGGCATCGTGCAGGGGTCGAGTTGCTTCAGGACTTTCAGACTACAGATTCATTTTCTGGACTTTTTCTTCTTTCTTATCGATTTGGCTCTCGTCTTTTTTTTGCCAGTTTGTTTCTTGTCGCCGAAAATTTTCTCCCAGTTTTCCCAAAATTTAGGAGTGGTTCCCGTGCGAACGATTGGTCCGCTCATCGATTCTGCTCCTCGTGGCAAGCGACTTCGTCAGTGTCAGAAGAGTTGTCATACAAGTATACAAACTATTCTTTTCTCAATATGAAGTAGGTTTGTCAAGGGGTGAAAGAACCGCGTCGATTTGAGTGCTCATACTGCATTGCGCTTGTGTTTTTGTGTACTAGCAACTCAACTATACGTGAGAAGCCTGGACACCGGTGGAATCTATTTTTTTTCTAGTGAGTTTGATACGGTTTGCACCGAGAACTGTAGGGATGTCCATGAATTTTTACGAATTTGAAGAAGAACAGAAATTTCGAGAAGCCTGGGAAGCAATTCGAATTGCTCGACCGGTGCATTTCTCACTATTCACGTTTGGTGAATCCATCTTGCCGTATTTCTTGGTATGCGAGGCGTCCTTTTCGGAGACAACAGTGACAATCAGGCGTGGCGACGTGCGCATCGCGAGACCGACAATCATCACGCCCGACAACGCACGTCCCGAGTTTCACAATTTCTTTGAGGGTGAGGACAGCGAAGGGCTAATCGAGTTCCTGTTGGCACGGTCGGCCGCATTTTCACATCTCACGATCGATAACGAGTGCGGCCCGGAACGGATTGTCAGCGACAGCGTCGAGGAAGCTGTTGCCAAGCTGAACCGGCAACTCGATGATCAAGAAGAGGATCGCGTTGCCGTTCTGACTGCTCCTCCAAAACTGGCTGCAGTCGCTGTCTTACGCTACACTGCCGAACGCGTTTGGTCCAGCGCGCCGGACAACGTCCAGGAATTGCGAGAACGAGGCTTCTTGCCCTAGTGTCTTGTTGAATTTGAAATGGCGGGCTTCAAGGTTTGTAGTGACCCAATTTAGTGGGTTCTGCGAACCGAGAACCATTTGAATGCGGTCACTGCGAACCTGGCAATCGAGTCCTGACAAGCGACTAGTTGCTAACAAACGTACCACATGCTGAGGCCGATCGTGCGGCAACGTAGCACGCGTATGATTACCTGGATCTCGGATCGGTTGAGGCTCGGTCTCGAAACCGGTTTGGTGAACTCTAAGGCCGCAAACGGGCGTCCACCTCGTGAATATGAAACAGATTGATTCCACGAGTCGAGATGTTGTGTGTTCTGGTCCAGAATGGTTAGCCCGTGAGGGCATATTTATCGTTGACGGGTTGGACAATAACGGGAGTCACTGTGAGCTGACATGGCTCAGATCGTCATTCTACACCCTTATACGGATTGTGGCCACTTGAGTCGGCCGTTGTGACAACGTGAGAACAGTTTCAAAGGGATATGACAAACTGTTGCAGTCAACGTGAGCGAACAGGATCGTGAAAAGCATTGAACGGCCTTCTGCATAAGGTCGAACAAATACAAGCGTACTATCCACTTGGCCCAAAAAATTTCAGACAACGTTCGTGCCAAGAGACTGACTCTCAGCGAATCGTCAATACTGTGACGTTTTTGTTAGCGTTAACCTCTTCCTGCAGCGTCCGTTTTGGGATACCAACACCAAATACCAACAGTTTTACGGCCGTATTCTGTTTTTACCTAAGATCGATTGCAACAGCAAAAGCGTGTTGGCAGGTAGATATTTGTCTACGTGACCAACCGTTCGATTGATCTTGTCCAGCCGCAGCGCCCGCTGGGCTTGTTCGTGAGCTTGCTGTCGCAGGCCAGCATCCAAGTAGGCTCGGGCCAATTCCGATCGTAGGACGGAATTGTTAGGATACCTGTTGATGGCCTGAACCAGATAATTCACTGCCTGGCGAGCATCTGCGAGATCTTGCGTGGTTTGGAATTTCTCCAAGAACCAATTGCCGGGTCTTCGGTACTGGTTCGCATTGTGTGGATCCTTTTCTTGTGCCATTACAGAGAATTTCACGGACCGACTAAAATCCATTTCAGACGGAACGGCCGAGTTCTTCCAGCGGCTATACATCAATTCAGCTAGTCTTTCTAAAGGGGCAGGTGACAACGGATCAGCATTTGCGGCTTTCCGATAATGTGTGAGTGCTTTTGCGAAGTTTCCTTCTACCGCGACCTCGACGTCTCCGGCACCCGTCAGAATTTTTCGCTGCCAAACCGGGGCTGTCGAGGATGATAGGCATACCACAAAAAGAGCACTCGACAAGCCTCCTAATAAGGCGACTCGTGTTACCGAACCTGGTTCATCGTACGGAAGCTGATTTGCAGGAACAGCAGCCTCTTCGCCAACCTGCACAGATGCCAAAGCCACTGAAACGAGCAGTGTCTGGCTGATCGCTGGCATAGCAATTCCACCAGCGCCGAATAGATGAACGAGCAAGGCGATTGACGCCGAAACTAAAACGACATTTGAAACATCAAACGAACTGGAAAACGCTTCTGCCGGATCTGGCACTCGTGGACGTGCTAATGCCGCACATGTTACTACCATTGTCAGAAATCCGGTCAGCAGACACAACAATCGTAAGTCATAGTTGTGGCCCAACAGGTAGGGGATTACAAACGTTCCAGCGTATCCCACAGCAGCCCCAACGGTGAGAGGATGTGACAACACGTTGCGCCGCCCATTGTTGGATTCGTCCATCCGTTGCTTGTATTTCTGCTGAGCGGAACCTTGGAGCATTTGGAATCCTGCGATCATCACTGCGGCCAGTCCGATTACGCCGACGAAGCCACTATTTGCCCAAACGTCCAGGATCAAATTGTGTGGGTCCGTGACTTCTTCACTCGATTCCGGCAACTTGTGTTTTAGATAGTGTTGCCGAAAATTACCCGGTCCGGTACCCAGCCAAGGTCGTTCGCGAATGACGTTCCACGCTCCGGTCCAATACTCGAGTCGATACTTCAGCGATTTTTGCGATTGCGACACGACTGCCCAATCGAAACCGCCGCTGACACTCGCTGCTGCAAACAAGCTAGCCATAATCAGGACTACCCAGCTGACATGGAGAAGGAATTGACGACGGTTAAATTGTGGCTGGCATCGGAGCCAGTGCCATCCCAAGATGGCCACTCCACAGCCGATGCCAACCCATGCCGTTCGACTCTTTGTCAAGACTAAACAAAAGACCATCAACAGCATTCCCGGAAACAACACAAACCAAAGTCGACTGTTCATTGGCAAGGTTGATAGCATTCCCAAGGAAATGATCAACCCAACGATCAGGAAACTCGCAAAGGAATTGGCCAGCGCAAACATGCCGAACGGCTCGCTGCTGGCACGCAGTCGTTGTTCCCAAAGAATTCGCGGCCGTCCTTCCAACGGGATCCCCTGTCGTTCAAGCTCCCACTGTAACTGACCAATTTGTTGTGCACGCGATTTCGTGTTGGACAAGTCAGCCGGAACGGGCTGGGCGAGCAGCCTGTCCAGTTCGTTGCGCAGTTTGTCATAAGTGGTTGTGGAATTGGGATACCAATAGTAGTGCTGCCATAGCCCTAATCCTGCCAGCGGAACCGCAGTCGACACCAGCGTCAGCAGCACGACTTGTCGCGCAAACTGAGTTCGGATGGTCTGTCGAAGCAGAAAGAACGACACTCCCAGTCCAACCCATTCCCACAGCATATTCAGGGCTACGCGTTTTTGCCCTTCTGTGAACACGACAACAAGTGCGGAGACAATGTGGCTCCCGATCAGAATCCACAATGCCAAATCGAAACGATCCAATCGGAGGCTGAAGTTCTGTTGCCGATAAGAGTTCCAGGCCCAGAGCAGACAGGCACCTAGCCAGAGTTGCACTAACCACAATGTATCGCCTTCGGGAGCCGATTCTGTCGGAACTAACCACCGGGCCACCAACAATGCAGCAACAACCGCAATCAGAACGTAGGTCAGTCCGTCCGAGGCATTCACCGGTCGAGCAACACGTCCGCACCGGTTTGACAGTTGACGCTTTCTATAGGTGGGGCTCATTGCGTCATGACTTTCCGTCGGTTTTCCGGCCGACGGTCTCCAAGATGGCCACAATTGCCAAAACGCAGGCGATTAATGCGATAATCAAAAACGCAGCTGCCCAGTCTTTCACGCGGTACAATAGCAGCGCCCCCAAGCCAGTGGTCAACGTTGCTAAATGAATCGTCAACACCGCATTGCGCGGCTTCAATCCCAACTCGACTAATCGATGCGAAAAGTGACTCTTGTCGGGATGAAACGGACTTCGTCTCGCTAACACCCGAATCAACATCACCGAACCAAAGTCATATAAGGGAATTGCCAGAATGCACAGTGGAGCTAGAATGACATGTTTGCCGGACCGGCCGTCGGAAGCGTATTCATAAAATGTTCCTAAGACGGCCATGCAGCCCAACATGAGTCCTATGAAATAGCTTCCCGAATCTCCCATGAAGATCTTCGCCGGTGGCCAATTGTGCAATAGAAATCCGGTTAGCGAGCCGGCCAAAACCAACAATACTCCGCCCACCAGCCAATGTGGTTCGTGAGACGTCAGCATGACGACGGCAAACAAGATTGACGCAATCAATGCAATTCCCGATGACAGTCCGTCCATGTTGTCCAAGAAATTGAACGAGTTGACAAGCACGATAATCCACACGGTCGTCGCCACGACTCCCAGCCATGGTAGTGGAACGAAATCCATAGTGATGGTCGCTCGAACGTCGCCCCAAATTACCAATCCAGCGGCCACGAAAAACTGCACCAGAAGTCGTGGCAACCAGTGCAGTCCACGTAGATCGTCAATCAGTCCCAGTACCGCCAGAATAGTTGCCGCTGCCACAATGCTCCACAATTGACCCGAACGATACAGCACGCCGTCTAGATGAATCAAAAATTGAGCGGGTAGCCATTGTGCTGGCGATTCGCTGCGAGTTAGGACCCAGGCGATACTCTGGACCGCCGCCAGCGGAGCAACCACACCGATCCAGATCGCAATTCCACCGCCTAGCGGTGTTGTTGTGGTGTGGACTTTGCGGTCAGCAGGTTGATCCACTAGGTCCAACTTGGGCGCCCATTTGCGTATGACTGCCGTTATGAGGAACGAAATAAGAAATGCTGGGACGATGCACGTCGCTACAAAAAACAACATGGATCTAAAAACCTGATGAGGACTTCAAAAAGGACGAAAAGAAAATTTCCGAGTCCACAATCTTAATCGCGATGATCGGTGATGACTACATTGCAACTAAAAAGGGCACCCTGGTTCGTTCAGGATGCCCTGTGGGATGTTATATTCCCGTAACGAATTTTAAATTTTCTTTTAATGTCTGACTTGGTAGCCATTGGCGAATTGTTTGTCGTTGAAAAGCATTTCAATCTGGTCCGTCGAGTCTAGCGACTTTTTCATACAGCTACTGCAGCAAAAGGTTATTTCGACTCCTTGGACCCTAATCTGTGTCCTCGGGTTCAGCCTTCTCTTCGTGAACACACATTTGACCTGTTTGGCCTGTTTGGTTGCCACAAGCTGATGATTGGCTTTAGCGGAAAATTTCTTGCCATCCTTCTCAAAAGCCTTCGGACACCCGCGACAACAGAAGAAAACTTTTCCGCCTTTATATACAGCGCTGGTTCCCTCGCGGTCCTGCGCCGCATTACCCGTCACGACACATTTGATGCCCTTCAGATTGATCTTGTTTTTTGGAATTTCATATTGGGCCAACAGTACATTTGCCGACAACGCGACCGCAATGATTGCCACTGACGAATAGTTTTTCATGTCACTCTCCTTCTTCGGCCATTTATAAAAACCCTCTAATGTACCATGTGTTCAACTTGACTGAGCGATTTCCAACGCTTTCCACTTTAGCGAGACGGAACCAAAGTGTCACCAGTAATGTCAAGTTTGCATCAGCGATTCGTTAACTATTTTCGTCGGCTATTTTCGACAGCATTCAATCCAGTAATCGTTGCAATTCGAGCACTCGCAGGCTGTGTTGTTCTAGATCGTTCTGCAAGCGAGCCAGGTCGTTGCGATATCCCAGTCGGCGAGCAAGGAATTCGAATTCCTCACCATCGGCCGGCGGGACTGTCAAATCATGCGCATCGCCACGTACCATACGAAGTGCATCAATCAGCCGTCGTTGAAACATGTAGGCTTTGCGAAGATGAGAATGGGCATCGGTCGAAATGATGTTCGCCTGTTCCAGAGCCGTCATTGCCTGACAGGTATTCGTTGTCCTTAAAGACTGATCGCGGTGACCATACGTTATTTGCAGACCTTGGACCAAGTATTCGCAATCGACTAGTCCACCGGGGCTGAGTTTTGCATTCACGGTACCCGCCTTCACTAACTGCCGAACTTGTTTCTCACGCATTGCACGCATTGCTGCCACATCGAAGGGTTCCGCAGTGTAAATCAGCTCATCTCGCAGCCGGCAGACTTTGTCTCCAAACCGTTGATCACCGGTTATTGGCCGCAGTTTCACGAGCGCCTGACGTTCATAGGGCCAAGCTGCGCCGTGCGGTTTGAAATATTGGCGGAACGCGTCGAACGAGACGGCTGGACTGCCGGCCCGTCCGTATGGGCGCAATCGCAAGTCGATTTGAAAAATCCCCGCGCGCTTCGCCTGAATCGCATGCGTAAACGCCTCGATCAGTTTCAGGAAAAATTCGGCCGAGGAAATGTTCCATTCCTCACTGGTCTGTCCAATTTCGTCATAAACGAACATCAGCTCGATATCCGACGCGAATCCTAATTCGCGTCCACCAAACTTGCCCAAAGCGCAAATACTGAACGAGCAGGGGAAGTCGGAACCAATCTTCGGAGCGCCGTATCGGTTACGAAGTTCTTGGTCGCAAATCCGATACGCCTCGGCTACGACGATCTCGGCCACGTCTGTCAGTTCTTCGGAAAACTGTCCAAATTCACTAATCTGTCCCAGGATGTGTCGCATGTCGGCACGGAACATTTCGCGGTCCTTGAATGCGTTCAACTTCGTACGCTGATCATGTGGGCCTGTTGCCGAATTCAACTCGTCCCGAAGTTTGGCCTGGAGTTCTTCCTTTGCTTTTCGCTCCTGCAGAGCCTGGATGTCCTTCACCACGGGAAACAGATTCGTGTGTTGCAGACGCAAAAAGTCTTGCCACAAAAAATCACTTACGCCCAACAGGCGGGCTAGCGCATCAAGCACATCGAAACGAGTCAACGACGACAGTTCATCGACCCAATGTGGTTGCAGAAACAATTGCTCCAGAAAGTCGCGAAAGTGCACTAAGGCCGTCTCAGGATTGGGAGATCGAGGCAACAAATGCGTAAAGTGTTTAATTAATACAACGGCAGCCCGTAGCTCGCGTTGCTTATCGGCGTCTGTAATCTTGTTACTCGATTCATCAGTGATAAAAAGAGTGTCGACGACTTGATTTCCTATTGATGCAATGATGACACGGACGATATCGATCCTGGCCATTGCCAGTGCATTAGCCAATTCGTAAAGAAATCCGCTGGTATCTTCCGCGCGGATGTGGAGCGCTGTTGTTCGGGGCGAGGAGTCGTTGTCAATCAGGATGTCGACAGGGTATAGGGTCGTGGCAGAATCGCGAATTTCGCACAGTGCGTTGGCGACTCTTTTCGCCAGTCGGCCCTGAGCCTCACGGCGGTTGCCGGACTGTACCAATTGCAGAAGTTCTGCCAAATCATCCCTGTAGCGAGTCCATACATCCGGCAGCATCCGTTCTGGCAGCGGCCGCAGGGTAAACACGTTAATAAACTTCCGCGCAGCCGCACTTCGCGATTGACTCGATCGCACTGTCCCGGCGCGTATTCTGTCCCTTTGACGGACGTCGACCTGTTCGTCGGTAAATACATTCCCGGACCAAATATTGAAACCGTAAGCAAACAATAACCCGCAGATCAGCGACAAATCGCCTCGGTGGTCGAATCCTACTAGGGTCACCTGCCAATATCCGTCACGCACAGAATGGGCATCGAGTTCCACGATGTTGTTCTCGGAAATTCGTTCCAGCATTTCGGCGTGACGATCAATTTCCTCGTCAGAGAATATCTTGGAATATGACGGCTCCATGCGTGCAATGTGTTCAGGCAATTGGTCTGCTGCCGACCACGACACCGTTTCGAACGGTACGTCGGCATTACCTATGTAATTGTTGTAAATTGCGCGGACCGCGGAACAATGACGTTGATAATACGTCAAGAACTGATCGGCGTTGGGAAAGTCCAACCGCCTAGCCAGATAGGCCAATTCCCGCGAGTCGTCTGGCAGAGCATGTGTCTGTTTGTGGTGCATCAGTTGCAGTGAGTGTTCAATCTTCCTGAAGAACTGGTATCCGCTGGTCAAATGTCTGTATTCACTGCCGTGCAGAAAACCAAAGTCAGCCAATCGAGTTAGACCGTCCAACGTGTTGATGCTGCGGACTGCCGGGTGCTGACCACCGTGAGCGAGCTGCAGGAACTGAGTGACAAATTCGATGTCACGAATCGATCCAGTGCCCGATTTTACTTCACCCCATCTTTTTCCCTGACGATCCAGTTCGGTTTCAATACGTTCTTTCATTTCCCGAATACTGTCACGCATCCGGTCGACCGGCAGTCTGAAAATCATAGGTTCGACTCGCTGAAGGAATTCATTACCTACATTCGTGCTTCCGGCGATGACACGCGCTTTCAACATTGCTTGCTTTTCCCAAAGCATCCCGTGGTTTTGTAGATAGTCGACATAAGTATTGATCGCCGTGACCAGCGGCCCGGAACGTCCCCACGGACGCAAACGCATGTCGGTGCGATACAGAAAGCCTTCCGCGCTCGAACTGATCAGCGACTTGATCAGCCGCTGGCCGAGTTGCCAGTACTTGGCCGCGTCCGAGTCGGCGACGAATACCAGGTCGATGTCGGAACTGTAGTTCAGTTCTTCTCCACCTAATTTTCCCAACGCCAGAACTGAAAAACCGTTCAGAGAAACCTGAAGTTTGGAAGCTGAAACTGCCAAACATGATTGCACGATGCTGTCGGCCAGCAGCGAAAGTTGGACGGTGACTGTCTTGAGATCCATGAGTCCGAACGAATCGCACGCTCCGATGCGCAGCAGCTCCCAACGTTGGAAACGACGCAGTGCGTCAAATTTGTCCTCGATATTCGTTTCGTCAGAGTATGCCTGACGTGCCTCCTCGACAAACTCTTGCCGACTTTTGAATTCAGCCAATCGCTTGTGTTGCGTCAGCCGGTCCAGATAGATTGGATTGCGTAGAAGAATTTCCGTCAGAAACTGGCTACCGACAAACAGTTTGATCAAGATTTCAACGGCCCTGGGGTTTTGTGCCAGATACTCGAATAACTTGGCCGAGTCTGGCACACATTGTGCAAATCGATCGAAGTTCACTAGCGAACCATCAGGCGTCGCCGCGTCCGATAGCGAAGTCAAGAGCATCGGAAGGCATTTTTCCAGCGAACACCGAGAGACGTCGTCGGCCGCCAGAGCCAGCAGACGATGATGTGCTTTGCGCCAATCTGCCAAGCCCACTGACGTCAGCAGTCGTTTGATTTCGTCGTCGGTCAGCTCGCCGGGACGCAGCAAACTTGGTAGTTCGGCCAACATCATTTTCCCGAATCTGACCCAACGGTAATCGAAATACGGCTTCTAGTAACCACAAAGAAATTCTACTGTGGAGCTGGTCAGCATGCCAGAACGATACACACTGTCCCTGGGAGACACAGTGATAATGGATGCCATCCACCAAAGCGAACCAGACCGGAAGCGGTCAACTCAGAGAAGCATCTGTGACTGACCGTCAGCACTGCGGCTAGCGAGTGCCGATGGTGTTGGGGCAGTGTGAAAAACACCGTTTACAGGCATGCGACTAACGATTATTTGGCTTCGTCAGTCAAAAGAATGGACGTCAATTTGTACTCTGGTCCTTTGGAACGAGTCGCGAAAAGCGTTCGATCCGGTAGCCGGGTTTTCCAAGTTGGTCACGCATGGTGTCGTCAACGTGACCATCGATTAGGATTATCTCTCCATTACGGAGTACATTCAGCCTTGAATCGTCGATTAAAGTGACTTCACCGCCAAACTGATCGGTGGCGTCCGGAGTAATGTCATATAGCAAATGCCACAAATTGTCCTGCTTGTCATATTCGACGACACCGCGGAGCCACGTGTAATTCTTGTCATACGCATACGGGTTCGGCTCATTCAGAGAGGTGTTGGAGATCTTTTCGGCCAACTGACTGACTAAAGCAGCCGGCTCGAACGATTTTGGGGAGGTGAACTGACCGTTTTCGTCCGATGATGAGTCAGATGTGTTGACGCTCGAGGCCGCGACCACCTTCGGATCGAAAAATGAATCGTTCAGGCTCAGGGGAGAATCGATGACGTTTGAATTCGTTTTGAGTGGTTCATCCAAGACTCTTGGATTAGGAACAATCTTGCCACTTAGCGGTTCCTCGAAGACATCCTGACTTCCACCACCGCGACGGACATCGTTTCGTCCGGCTGAATGAGTTTGTTGCGATTGATGCCAATGCAAAGTTTGTGTGGGAGTGTACGCCGGCGTGCCGGAGGAAAAATCGTTCGGTGACAAGTAGGCTCCCTGGCCGGCCCCGGCACGAGGAACGATGTTTCCAGGTGGCAATGAATACGGGCCATAGGACTGGTTGTATCCATATGGATTGTACGGAAAGCATCCGGCGATCGTCATCACAGTCAGTCCAATCAGAATGTGATGTGGCATTGGCCTTGTTTTCATGTGAAGGGTCCTTTGGATCAATTGTTGAAGCCCAAACGACCTGTCGCAGAAGCGTACGGCGCTGGACAGGTCAATTCTTGCGGGATCGTAATCGATCACAATTACGGTTGAGCGGAGATAGAGATGAAATGTAAATCGATTGCCGCCAGAATGGTCCGCGAAATTGTACGAATCGAACCAGCTATGTCTAGACCGGTTTCTCACCTGGCTTTCCCTCATTGGCTGGAGTGCTACAATCATTTGGCTAATCCGGTACTACGGCGTGCGTGAAGACGGTTAAATGTTGAGGTCGTTTGGCTTTTAAATTCCAAAACGGCAGCTTTTCCAGACAGTTTCTGATGGCCTGGAAAGGCCAACCTACTTGTTTTGGGCCTGGCCGCACCGTAAATCCATGTCGTTGCGGCATTTAGACTGGCCGCAGGAATGTTTGATTGTCGATCATCTCGTGATTCGTTTAAGCTCGCCATTGGGTTCACCGGAGTGCATTTGTGTGCGGAATTGTTGGATTTCTGGCAAAGAGTTCAAGCTTACAGTCGTCGTTGGGCGAACTTGTCACTCCCATGTTGGATTGCATGGGAACTCGTGGGTCCGATTCGGCTGGCTTAGCCGTATTTACTGAACCAGTTGACGAAGGGTGTCGTCGATTCAGCTTGTACTGCAGTCAACCAAGGTATTGTTGGCAATCTTTCTGGGACAA